>Ga0137418_10000742_pt1 | contig 29840 bp, 29 predicted proteins | sample CZODoug3_1_2_16f_FD_122242 | JGI IMG/M metagenome (GOLD analysis project Ga0137418, IMG submission 122242) | Vadose zone soil fungal communities from Angelo Coast Range Reserve, California, USA - CZODoug3_1_2_16fungal (Hybrid Assembly) | ecosystem: Environmental > Terrestrial > Soil > Vadose... | reverse complement strand
AACCGCCGCGACGATTCCTGGACGATTGTCGCACGACAACGTCAGATGATACGTCTCCGTCACGCAGGAAGCCCCTCCCGGCAACGAGTATCGCGCGCCCACTGAACCGTCGCGGCGAGTTGGATCGGCGGTCGTCTCGCGTGCCCCGCCAGCCGCTGGCCGCTGCATGTGCACTACACCACGCTCACGCGCTAACCATCGTGTAGTCTTGAATCCAATCCACGGTTTTCTTCAGGCCGCCGAAAGGGTAGAAGTGGAAACGGACGTCGCCATGGATACGTGGATTCAAGCGCTCCAAGAACTCGTCGATCAAGGCCGAAGGACCCGCGGTATTCAGTAGCTGAGTGATCGAGACCCCGTACTTCGCCATCACGCTGGCCGTGGCACCAACGCCGCACCGCGCCGCGAAGCGAAGCAGCGTCTTGACACTCGCGGGTCCCGGAAGGCCGACGCGCACGGTCGCCGCGATCTTGGCGTCCTGTCGAACCCGTTCCAACCATCGGAGCACCGGCGCTGAGTCGAATGCGAACTGAGTCATGATCTCGACCCCATGACCGAGTTCGGTGAGAGTAAGGTGTTTGGTCCTCAGGGCATCCCACAATTTTTCGTCGGGAATATCGGGGTGTCCCTCCGGATAGCCTGAAATGCCGACCTTTCTGACGCCGATTTCCGCGAGCTCTCCGGTTCGAATGACGGCCAATGCATCCTCGAATGGCCCTAGTGCTTTAGGAGGGTCACCGGCGACTACGAATGCTCGCTCGACGCCGACCTCAAGTTGGAGACGAGAGAGAAAGGTCGTCAGATCCTCGTGGGACAGCAGCCGACGCGCCGATATATGCGGGACAGGGGTAAAGCCGAAAGATTTGACCAGTGTCGCTGCCGCGACGCGCGCGGGCATGTCTTCGCCCGGTAAGAACGTCACGGAGATTGCCGTTTTCTTCGGGATGGCGTTCCTGGCCTCCCGGAGCGACTCCATGTCCTTTGCCGTCATCTCGATCGAATAGTTATCGATGACATTCTCCGCCGTCGCGCCGCTCGATTCGCTATCTGTCATTGGCGATTACCTCTCGCTTCATTCGCACTGTTCGAACACAAATCCGGGGCGCACACATCCCCGCGTGCCTGTTCATAGGCACTTTTTCCAAACGTTTGGATCGGAACGCGGCTTAGTCTTTCTTGATCAACTTCTGATAGAAAGGTGCCGGCGCAACCTTGGCACGGATTTCATGAACCTCGTTTCTCTCCACCGTCGATCGCCGCGTGTTCGGTTCGCCCCAACGCACCACCAGTTCCGTGCCAGGTTCGCTGAATTCAAGATCCACGATCGAGAGCGACAGCATCGACGTAGCATTGGCACTGTAGCCAACGTACTGTGATATGCCTGCGTGCTTGCCATCTTTCACGACGGCGTCGTATTGAAATGTTGAATACACCGCCAGCGGTAGATTCATGAATTTCGCCGGCGACTTATCGGGATAAATGGAGTCCCGCATTGCCTGCATGACGTCATCCCCGTTCCAAACGAGGGTCACCTTCTTGCGCTTGGGATTCTTGACCTTTTGCGCAAGCGCTTCTTTGCCGATGAAGTCCTTGCTGAAGTCGATGAATTGGCCGTAACCGATCTCGACCGGGTCCATGTAGTAGTCAACGATATTCGTGGACTCGAAGCTGCCGCCCAGGGAGCCCATCACTTCTAAATGCATCGGCGTCATCCATTCGCGATACGGCTTCATCGCTTCGCTGTGGTAAATAGCGGGGCACGGCAACGGCATCCACCCCGACTCGAGGGTGGTTGTGGGATACGCCAGCGAGCCGACTTTCCTCAGGTTGTATTTCTCGCCGGCTTTCTCGAGCGCCTCCAGTACGAACTTCTGATCCTTCCAAGGTCCAAAAAGCTCGAACCCTGGGGCGCCTGCCATGCCATGACGCAGCGCGCGCACCGGATATCCCTTGATTTGGAATTCACCGATATGAAAGAAGCCGATCTCAGGTAATTTACCGTCTGTCACATCTGACATCAGCTTCAAGGCATGGGGTCCCTGAATCTGATAGATGTAGATCTTCGGTTCTCCACCCCGGAACGTGATGGTTTCGTCTCGTTCTATTTGCACGTTGTAGTTGCCGCTCTCGGCGTTGAACTGGACCCAATCACTGATCATCGGTGGCCCGACGACGCGATAGAGGTCATCTGACGTGTGAAAGCAAATGCCATCGCCGATCATGTATCCGTCGTGGCTGGCTGCAATGATTTGCTTTCCGCGATTTGTCGGGAAAGTGCCAAATTTGTTGAGACCGACTTTCGTCAACAAAGGCATCACGTCCGGCCCACTGAGGTATAGATCAGTCATGTGGTATGACAGATCCAGCAGTGCACAATCGTTCTTCCACGCTTGCTGCTCAGCCCGCCAATTGGAGTATTCCGGCGCAACCACAGGAAATACGTAGGGTCCGAGCGAAGAAGACCGCAAAAGATTGACGGGCCCCCCAACTGCTTTCAGAATTTCGTCTAGATTCTTGTATTTCAGTAATGCGTGGTTCATGTTGCTTCCTATCTATATTTGTAACTTTGCATGAGCGACGCGTCACCTTGGTTTATCGCCAGCGCCGTAGCCGAGCTGTTGCGACCGACGCGAGTGCGCCACTCCAAGCTACCTACGGGAACCGCCTCCCCTTGATCACGATCGCCTTTGATTGCAATTAACCGGTCTTCTTCATACTCCCCGTCCGAGCCTCGCTTCGGCTCTCCACCGAATGGGCAATTGCTTCGTCTATACGCGACTATTCCGGACGGATGATGCAAGCTTCCCTGGGCTATCCGCAACGCGTGCGGAGACATAGGGTCTATTCGGAAATCGAATTGAGAACCACCGACTACGCCGATACGAAGACTGACCGGACCTTGCATTCTGGCGCATCCATTACCGTGCACAGCCTCAGCGATTGCCGATAGCACGCCTGCTTGCGGCAGCGCGCAGATGGGCGAGCAATGAGATAATTAACAAGCCGCCGACTAATACGATCATTGGCCGTCCCCAGGCGCCATGCGTAACCGCAATGAGTAGCGGGTCCGCGCCGGCGGGCGAGTGAATTGTCGCGGTGAGCCGCATGAGCCCTAGTGCGCAACCCACGCCAATCGCGCCCACCCACGGAGATTCAGGGAGCATCGATGTCACCACAATGCCAACGCCGCAGGCCACGGCGTGACCACCGAACAGACTTCGCGCCTTGGCCATGGCCGATTCGGGCACGCCGAACGCGATCACCGCGGAACCTCCAAGCGCTCCCACCAGCGGTACGCTTCCCAGTGTTGCTTGAAATGATGCGATGAGCGCCAGCGCGGCGATGGCAAAGGCAGAGGAAACTGTAACGGAACCCCAGTTCGCAGGCTTTTCCGGAAGAACGAATCTTACGATTCGTTCGACGGCCGTACCCCTCACCGGCGCCGAACTTCCGGCGGAATCCGCGGAATGGCGCTTCGGTTTCTCAGTCACGAGGGCCTGTCACCCTCGTAGGCATGCTGGAGCAGCTCGCGGATTTCCATTCGCGAATAGGGACGCGGGTTCCAATACGGGCTCAACATGGCGAGGTCGGAAGCGCGATCGAGATCGTGAGCTTCAAAACCCAGCGCGCGAAGTGACTGCGGCAGTCCGAGCGTCTTCGCGAGGTCAAAGATACCTGCCGCTGCGCTCTCGACTCCTAGCGCTCGACCGATGCGGTGCATCTCCTCGGGGGCTGCAGGCGCGTTGAACGCGACTGCATGCGGTAGGACCACCGCATGAGTCTCCGCATGAGGAAGATTGAACGAACCGCCCAGGGTGTGGCATAGCTTGTGGTGGAGCGCGATGCCCACGCTACCGAGTACGATGCCGCAAAGCCAGGCGCCGTACAGGCAGTCGGACCTCACCTCAAGGTCATTTGGGGCACTGATGACCCGACGCAAGCCCAGCGCCATGGCGCGAATCCCTTCCTCGGCCAGAAGGGAAATGACCGGATTGGAGTCTTGCGCGTAGAGACCTTCAACTGCATGGGCGATCGCGTTCATTCCGCTCGCCGCTGAGAGTCCGGCAGGAAGCGAAGTCGTCAAGGCCGGATCGTAGATGACCGTCCGTGGCAGAACCCGAGGGTCGCGGCCTGTGCGCTTGATTCCATGTTCGGTAAGGCCATATATCGTAGTCATCTCTGACCCGGCATAGGTCGTCGGGATTGCAATGATGGGGAGCGTCGATTCCAAGGCAATGGCTTTAGCTAAGCCAGTCGTTGATCCGCCCCCGATTGCTACGGCGCAATCCGCGCCGAGTTGTGTGGCCAGATCGCGAGCCGCGCGAGCGCTTTCGATCGGAACATGCATGACGGCTTCGGCAAATATGCCGGCAGCACGTTTACCGAGTCTTGAAGCAACCTTTTCCGCTTCCGGACGTTGTTCCGGCGTTGACAGAACCAAGGCGCGTTCTGCACCTACTTGTACCACTTCGTGCTCTATATTCTCTAGAGCGTTCAGACCGAAGATCACTCGAGACGCCTGCGCCGTATAAGTGAAGGATTTCATATCGCCACGTGCTCCGTTGCAAGACGTTCTCGGGCGTTGAGAAACCGCAGAAGGCGCCAATCCCTAGCCCGCCGAGCGCATCAAGTTTAGACGGATCGCGCACTTGCGCGAATCCCCCGAGTGGCATAGTGTCCATGCGCACTATGAATACCATCGAGGGCCTCGAGATCGCAGATCTGCTGGCGTTTGATGCTATCTATTCCCACAAAAGTGTCAGCAAGGCCGCAAGCGCTCTGGATGTGCCGCAACCCACGGTGAGCCGACGCCTAGCCGGGTTGCGTGAGAGCTTTGGCGATCAACTATTTGTCAGGACTCGCCACGGCATGGAACCCACACCTGTCGGTCGCACGCTCGCGGACGCCATACAGGCTGTGGTACAAATCTATCAAGGACGGCTCCAGCATGCCTCGCGATTCGAGCCGCTTACCTCCACCCGCGCGTTCCGAATTTGCGCATCGGACTTTGGGCACTTGATTACCTTGCCTCGCCTCCATGAATGGGCTGACAAACGCGCCCCCAACGTGCGCTTCGTCGCGGTCCCGCTCGATAAAGCGCCGCTCATCGATCGCCTGGAGTCGGGCGACGTAGATATCGCGTTGGGAGGATTCCCCAATCTTTACGCCGGAGTCATGGAACAGACGTTGTTTCGGGAAACCTACGCGTGTCTGGTTCGCCGGGAGCACCCGACTATCGGCGCTAAAATGTCGATCCATGAATTCAAGCGAGCCCGCCATGTCGTGGTCTCCTCGCACCTGCTGGGTCATATACACCAGGAGGTCGAAAAGCGGCTCATGGAACTCTGCCCGCCCAATCACGTGCGAGTGATCGCGGAGAGCTTCTTGCTGAGTGCTCTTGTGGTTGAGAAGACCGACTTGGTCGTCACACTGCCCGGTAAGGCATCTGAGTTTCTTGGCGATCGTCTCGGCTCGCTGCGCATGGTCGAACCCCCCATCGAACTCCCGGGGTTTGAGGTGAAGCAATACTGGCACGCACGTTTTCACAAAGACCCGGGCAACGAATGGCTGCGCCGTGCGATTGCATTGGCAGTCGGCTCGACGTCAGCCATATCGCCAGCTCAAACGAACGGGCCTGCGGCTAACGTCTGACCTCCATGCCTTCTTGCCAGCGCGTTTGGGATTGCACGGCCGCGGTGTTGGCCGACTCTTTCTTCGGCATGATAAATAAACCGATGGCGGGCAGTAACACCAACGCGCCCACCATGTTCAACACGAACATGAATGCCAAGAGAATGCCCATGTCGGCCTGAAACTTGATCGGCGACCACGCCCAGGTCGCCACTGCAATCGCGAGCATGAAGCCCGTCAGCATGACGACGCGACCCGTGAATAGACGAGCATGTCGCGCCGCGGTAGGCAAGTCGGCGTCCACGTGCAGGTAGGCGATAATGACGGCGATGGTGTACAGCGCATAATCGACTCCAATGCCCACTCCGAGGGCGACCACGGGTAATGTCGCCACTTTGACGCCAATGCCCAACAGCACCATCAGCGCCTCGCACACCACCGACGTCAATGCCAGCGGCAGAATCGCCGCGACCGTTGCGCGCCAAGACCTAAACGCGAGCAGGCACAGGCCTGTGACTGCTGCATAGACAAGAATCAGCATTTGGGTCATTGAACGCGCCACGACAATATTGGTGGCAGCGTCAAAGCCTGCGGTGCCCGCCGCCATGAGGAACTTCACATCGCTCGTGTCATTCTGTTTGGCGAACGCCGCGACGTGATCGACGACTCTCGTCAAGGTGCTGGCCCGATGATCGCGCAAGTACACGATCAGGGAGAGAAAGTTGCACGATTCATTGAAGAGTTCACGGGGCGCACGATAGATGACCGCGTTCAGCATGCTTTGTGTTCGCACCAGCTCGTACCATTTTGGACTGCCTTCGTTCATTCCCGCCACCGCGAATTTGCTCAACTCCGCCAGAGAATTGGTGCTCTCCACTCCGGGCAGCTGCCTGATTTCCGAGGCTAACGTGTCGACCCTGACCAACGTGTCATAGGCCGTGCAGCCGTATTGAGGGGTCTTGATCATGACGACAAAGACGTCGCTCGAGGCGGCGTAGTTGGCCGTCATGAATGCATTGTCGCGGTTATATCGCGAACCGGGCCGCAATTCGGGCGCGCCCGGATCAATGTCGCCAATTTGCAGACTACGGCTAACCCAGGTAGCGCCTATCGCAAGTACCGCTCCCCCAACGATTGCTCCTACCGCCCAACGCTTGTCGGTGAATCGACCAAAGAAGCGCAGCAGCGCGCCCTCCTCTCCCCGCTGCTCCTTCGTCAGGCTTCTCTCCGCAGCCGCCGAAGAGACGCCAACAAATGACAGGAGCACCGGCAGCAGAATCAGATTCGTGATCACAAGTGCCGCGACCCCGACGCTTGCGATCAATGCTAGAGTCTGGATAACCTCAATCTTTATCGTTACCAGCACCGCGAACCCTACTGTGTCGCACAGTAGCGCGGTCAGTCCGGCCATGAACAAGCGGCGGAACGTGTAGCGCGCGGCGATCCACGGGTGTGTCCCCCGGCCGATATCCTGCATGATTCCATTCATCTTCTGAACACCGTGACTCATGCCGATCGCGAAGATCAGGAAGGGAACCAGAATGGAATACGGGTCCAGCGGAGTGCCGGATAGAGCGACTAATCCCAGTTGCCACATGACCGCGACTATCGAGCAGCCGACCACCAGTAACGTACTGCGGAGGCACCGCGTATAAGTAAACAGGATCACTCCCGTAATCAGTACGGCGACGACGAAGAACGAGAGTATTTCGTGCAGACCGTCTATCAGGTCGCCAATTAATTTGGCAAATCCCACGACGTGAATGACGAGATCAGGCGCTTGATATTTAGATCGGATTACCTCCAGCTGATTCGAGAGCTCCGCATAATCCAGCGGTTTGCCGGTTTCGTTATTGTTCTCCAGCAACGGTACGAACAGCGCGCTCGATCGCAAGTCTGCCGCCACCAGTTGACCTATTTCTCCGGAGCGATCGACGTTCGCTTTCACGGTGGCAATGCCGCGGCTGCTGCCGTCGTAGTCCGCGGGAATTACCGGACCTCCATCTAATCCTTCTTCGGTCACCGCGGACCACCGCGTTGCCGGAGTCCATAGCGATTTCATGGCGGACCGGTCGACGCCGGGTAACAGGAACACCTCGTCGTTCAGCCTACGAAGGGTATCCAGGTATTCCTTCGTGAAAATGGTCCCGTTGCGGGTTTCCACGGCGATTCGGATCGCGTTCCCGAAACCCTTCAGATCGCGCTCATGCGACAGGTAATTGACGATGTATTGCTGATGCTTTGGCAACATCTCGTCAAAACTGGCATTCAACTTCAGATGGAGGCAGGCGATTGCCAGCAAGAGGGTCGCCAATACGCACGCGACTAGAACGATCCAGCGGTTATTGAAAATCAGGCGCTCGAGATAAGAGCCGGACTTTCGGTCGAACTGGCTTACGTCGCCAATGACCGGATTGGGATCGGGTGGTCGGAAACTCGTCAAATTCAACTCCTTGGGCTCGATCGGTCTATTCAGCGATGCGGCTCGGGTAGCGCGATGTGCACTGCGCCGCGAAAGCCGACCGCGACGATACCGTGCGGAATTTCCGTCAAATCCGAATATGGAGAAGGCGCGGAGGTCGTAACCGCACGGAACGGCTTGACCCCGTCCTCGCTCAAGAAAATATCTCCTGACTCTGTCGCCAAGACGATACGCCCGTCCGACAGACGCAGACCCGCGTTGATCGAGTCGGCGGCGCCGACGTCAAGAGATCTCCAGTTGCGCCCTCCGTCGGTCGAAGCTACTGCGTGACCACGGAGGCCAAATGCGATGAGTCCGCCTTGCGATGTCGTCAGGAGGCCGAAGAATGTGCCGGCGTATGGAGATGTGATTGAATGCAGTGGAGCATCGATCGCAGCGGACCAAAAAAGGGCTCCGCCTTCTCCGGCAAAGAACAATTTGTCGCCCAAGGGCCGCACGGCGTAAAGATGCTTGCCCTTTCCCGCCGCCGCTATGTCAAGTCTGGGTTGCCAATGTGCGCCCCCATCCCGCGTTAGCATGACCAGGCCGTACGAGCCAATCGCCATCACGGTTTTCGTGTCTACCGCGAAAACCGACAATAACGCCTTGTCGGGTCCGTCGTCGACCATTTGCCGCAGCGAATCCAGTTCTTCTGTCTCAGCACTCGCACTTGGCTCCGCCGAGTCCACACGACTACTGAGAGCCGCAATGAGCTCTCGGCCGTCATATTGACGGGTCCAGGTTGCACCGGAATCCTGGGTTCCCAAGATGACGCCGCTGTGGCCGACCGCCCACCCTACTCGCTCGTTCGCAAAGACGACTGACGTCAGGGTCACGCTGACGGGTGTTGGCACCTGGGTCCACGTGCTTCCGAAGTCATCTGAAATGATGATGACACCGGCGGCGCCGACGGCGACCAGGCGGCGCCCAACGGTCACTACCGACAGAAGCACGCCGCGCTCGGGATGTGCCATGGTCACCGCGCGCCGGTCGAGAGGATCGAGCGACGTCCCCAGCGAAGGCAACGCGGCGCTAAGCAACAGGCAGACCTCGAGAATGAAGCACACCCCCCGGTGCGCTCTTACTCTACGCAAACTATCGGACACCGCGGGAGGACAGAGCATCGGGAGTAAAGTAGTTATCATCCTTGGGGTCGATGGGGCGCACCTGCGCACCGGGCGTCGCTTCGAACAGGGCGGCGATGCCCCACGCTCCGGTCTGCACATTGTTGTACACGTGAGCCATGGTGATGAGGCCCGGTATGTCCGGTGCCAGCAAAGGCAGGCCGTAATAGTGCTTCCACAGCTTGCCGTTTGCATCCCAACCGTCAGCCAGCAGAATCGACCAGGTATCTTCGTCGATATAAAATCGCCGATGTGGGATGACGTGACGCTTGCCCGGCTTCAGTGTGCCATCCACCACCCACACACGATGCAACTCCCAGCGTAAAAGATCGGGGTTCATGTGCGCCGGTCCGTTCTTGAAGATCGCTTCATGGGAACTTCCCAGGAGCCGGTTGCAGTTATACGGAACATACATTTCCTGTTTGCCCACGATTTTCCAGTCGTAGCGCTCGGGAGATCCATTGAAGACAAAGATCTCATCGAAATTCGATACTCCGGACGCCTCCTGATTGGGCGTGTCAAAACCAATGGTAGGCGCCCTGCGCACGCGACGCTGTCCCGTAAGATATTGCCACGCTTGGCGCTGACCGCTCGCGTAGTCCGTCGGGTCACGATACATGATCACTTCGCCCGCCTTGAACGGGGGCGCGGTCGTGACGTTGTCGACCTCGAATGCCGTGCCGTTAAACGACTTTGACGACCCGTTCTTCAAATAGTAGGGGTATTGCTGAATATTGGTGGCCTTGGACGACAGCACCGAATCGCCGGCGTCAGTGACGATGTAGGTACTGAAGCTGAAGGTGATGGCCCCTCCAGCCCAAGCCAGCTCGTGATTCCAAATGAGCTCGTTGCCCGTTTTCGGTATGGGAAACGGGATCCCTCCATAGGCGCCTTTGAGCGTCAATCCATCGTTGGTGATCGTCGCGTGCTGGGCGTTTTCAAGAGTGTCGTCGTACACCCATTGAGGGGCAGACGCCGTTCGATGGGTAGGGTAGACGTCGATGCGGTAACTCGCATACTTGTTCAAGAGAATCTGATCGCCCTCGGTGAGCTTGTCCGCATACTTCGCCATATTGGCTTTGGTGATTTGCACCACAGGCTTTTCGCCGGCGAAGAAGTCGGGGCGCGGATCGCCGCTCTTGTAGCCGGGCGGCACCGTGGTGAATCCGCCATTCCAGCCTGGAATGCTCCCATCGGCATTTCCCTCTCGTTCCGCTCCCAATGGAGTCAGTGTGGTCTTGAGTTTCGCGGCTTCCTCGGGAGATACCGAACTCATCACCGGAGTTGCGGCCATCACTGTTAGGACCGCGGAAGTCATCAAGACAGAATGGTTGATGTTGAACATGTGAGCTTTATCTCCTCAAAACGTGCGCTGTAGAGACAGCGCGATGAAGTCGCGATCCACGTAGAAGTTGGCCGGGTTGTGAGCTTTGCCGAACTCCATGTACTTGGTGTAGGTCAAACTCGCTTTCCACACGGTCCTGAACGCCACGTTCGCGCCGGTCGTGATGTCGCCGCCCCGCACCGCGCCGCCATTGAAGAGTTGGACGACGGATGAGTTGCCCCAAAAATTGTAGCCAACGCCGATAGGGACGGTGACGTCCGCGCCAGGAAGAACTTGGAACCAAGTAGGATTGAAGAGAAAGCGAAGACCCATGGCGTTTTTTGTCGTCGTGGGATCCAACGACGCAGGATTGCGGGTGATGGACAACCGCGAGTTGTAGGCGAGTTCTCCGGCGAAATCACCCCCTTGCCAAAGGGGCGACGAATGCAGGGCATAGAGGACGGACACTTGCGCGTGGAGCGATTCGCCGATCGCCCCCGACGGACTGCTGGATGTCGCGATGGTGGGCGTTATGGATGGCCCGCTGACGAGTGGGGTGTTGGTGCGAACCGACACTTCACCCGCAATGTTCGCCGGGCCCGCACTGGTACTGACGCTGAAGCCATAAATGTGCGCATCATGCGGATAAACCAAGTAATAGTTGCCCAGCCGGCCTACCGCGAAGTTTGGGTTCACCAATATTCCGACCTGGGGGAGTTTGTCGTCATAGGTCAGGGCGTACAGTCCGAAATCGGCGCCTAGCTTGTCGGACGAATAGCGCAGCGCCACTCCCCACTGGCCCGTGTTTCTTGGTTTCTCATCGGGGTAGCGGTACAGCGACAGCGGTCCCGCGAGGATTCTTTCGCCTCCGGCATCCGCGAAGTCGAGAAAGCTGAAGTAGCTGCCGACTCCCGGGAGCCGTGTTTTGCGATACTCAAACTGCGTGTACGCCGCAATTGAAACATCGTGCGGCATCTGCAGCTGCGTTGAGAGTTGAGCGACCGGCAAAAAGAGCTCTTTTGCCAACGTATTGGGAACGCTCAGCAGCTTGATGATGTCCAGCGGCGCCTGGCCGTACGCGATGCCATTGTTCGGAATCAGAAGACTCTCACCCCACAGCAGCGTATGACGGCCCGCCCGCCACGTCAGCATCGTTTTTCCTATCGACTCCTTGCCGTACACGAACGCATTGAGAAATTCGGCATATCGGCCGTTGATGTCTCTCGTGTCCGTCGGAAAATGCGTATTGCTGACCGAAACCGGATTGAAAGTCGCGGGCGAATGATTGTCATTCGAACCGTTGTAAACACTGTCGTACCAGCCCGCGGCGCTCGCGCTCAGGCCATAGTCGTGAAAACTTACGTCAAATTCACTCAATAGGTCCAATCGGTTGGAAATCATGCCTCGCGCAAAATTCTGATCTCCGTCGTCTTGATTGGGACTGCTCAACAAATACTGGTCTCGCTGCTTCACTCGAAACGCGTCGCTGTACTTGATGGTATTGTCCCATCGGACGTGAACATCGCTCCCGGTCGGAAATTCGACGGCATGAGCCGTTACACACCACGAGGCCAAGGCGGCGAGCAGGATGGCCTTTGGTCGGGTAGACGATGAAGTGCGCGATAGATCTTGGTTGTCTGTGCTCGTCATTCATGCTCCCCTGATACTTCTAATGCTGTTCTCGTAAGATTCCTGGCGCGCAGCACCATGCGCCGGGTAATATCGCCGCTGTCTACTCCGCCGTCGCCACCGCCTTATGCAGGATCAGCAGATCCCTGATCGTCTGAGGGTCACGGCGTCCAAATCCGCATTCGGAGGCGACACCAAAGTCGCGGATGAACTGTTCGGCAACCCTGAGCCTGCGCAGGGATCCCTCGAGCCCATCGGTGAAGTGGATTAATCCGAGAAAGATTCGCGTGCTCGGACCAGTGGCGAGCTTCTTTAGAGGTTCGAAGTACCTACGGGACCCTTGTTCTCGGGGCACCGGCATATGGAACCAATCGATCGAGCGTTTGATATCGGACGTGAGTGCGTTCGAAATCTCGACGCAAAGGGTTAAATCTCTCGGCTCTATTAGATGTTTATGGCCCGGATCGCCGTAACAAAGATGATATCCAAGCGACACCGCAGGCGGCACCGCGTCGCCAAGCGCGGAAAGCCGCTCCAGGAGGCGCGCGCGGGAGCGATCAAAATACGCGCTCCCGGACCAGCCCTCCAAAAAGACGACTTCGTACGCAACGTCCCATTGAACGGCGAGTTCGCGATGCGGCACCGCATCGAGGATTTCTTGGAGTTCTTCAAGAAGCCGGATTTCATATGCCTTCTCGACGAGCTCTTGCGACGTGACTTCGATAAATCCAGCGGTGACCGCGAGCGGTGTCGGCAGCGCGACCTGGAATCGAGTCCCCGGAGCGAGCAGGCCGTCATTTTTGAGCGCGGCGAATTGGCGGTAGGAGTCAATGGCATCGCGTGCGTAACGCAACGCGCCGAAGACCACTGGCTTGGTGGTGTCGTGAACTTTGTAAACGGCCTGGATGATGCCTGGTGCGAGCTGGTATTCCTTGACCTTCGACAGATTGACGGCTTGCTCCATGGCCGTTCGCTGGAACTGGATCCAGAGCGACCGGTCCCCGGTCTCGCCGTCGGGAATCCGAGGCGCCAGCGAGCCGAACATTGAGCCGATCGTTCGGAACACATCGTCGGCCCCGGCGAGGGGAACGCTCCCTACGAAGTGAACTGGCCTCGCATTTATGTGTGAGCTCAACGCGCCCCCTTTATACTCATGCCGTGCGCTCCGCAGTCATCACTCAGCGGCTGGTGCGCACAGATGGCCTCGTTATTGGCTACCTCCCCGTGACGCTCCCTTGTCAAAGCGAGCGGCCGGCATATCTGGTGGGGGAGTGTGTCTATGGCTCCGTGAAGCGGCCAGCCCCAGAATGTGATTCTCTCCATTCACAATTCGCATATTCCCTTGCCGGAAGGCAGCACTTGACCGAGCGCTTCGGCGGCCGCCAAGGCAACGCTCGCGCGGGTGTAGAACTCCTTCCTGTGATATTCGTCTTCCGACTAGAGACTATGCAGTCTGGCTGCTTGGCGACGATGTCCCCCTTCCGGCACTCTGTGTCCTTGGTTCCGCAGTCGGCCGCGTGCCGTTCACCCACGTGGCAGAGCATCAAAAGACGACATCAGCAAAGAGGAGTTGCCATGAGTTCAAGTCCCATTATTGGGTTTCATCACATCACGATGAATGTAGGCGGTGCGCAAGAGGACTACGACTTTCACGTGAAGCTGTTGGGTCTTCGTATGGTGAAGAAGACGATCCTCTTTGATGGAGCGCGCCCGGTCTATCATTTGTACTATGGCAATGAGCGTGGCGAGGAGAGCACTCTTCTGACGACTTTTCCGTTTCGCCAAGATGGGCGAGTCGCGAAACCGGGCTCCGGACAGGTCCGCTCAGTCAGCTTGTCGGTCCCAGAACCGTCCTTGGACTATTGGGCGCACCGTCTCGGCCGTTTTGAAGTTCCTTTCAGCCAAATCGAGCGCTTGGGCACGAATCGACTCGTGTTCAAACATCCCGGTGGAATTGAATACGAATTGGTCGGGGTCCCGGAGGACACGCGCACGCCCTACACGGGTTCCGATGTGCCCGTCGAGTGTGCCATTCGCGGCATCTACGGAACGAGAATTAGCGCGCGCGACGTCGCCGAAATGCATGAGTTCATGACGGACGCGATGGGCTTTAAGGTGGCCGGCAAGCAAGGTCGTGAGACCGCCTACAGCATCCGCGACGGCGCACCCGGTCGAATAGTCGAGATCGTCCACGACCCGGAGCTACCCCAGGGCACCTGGCGATTCGGAGCTGGGACCGTACATCACATCGCTTTTCACGTCGATGACGAGGCGACGCAAGCAAGCTTTAAGGCGTATCTCGAGGGACTCGGCTATACCGACTGCTCCGATCCGAAGGATCGAGGCTACATGATGTCAGTGTATTTCCGCACTCCGTCAGGAACGCTGTTTGAAGCAGCTTATCTGTATGGCGGTGGATTCCTGAAAGACGAGCCGGTCGAGACCCTGGGCACCCAGATCTGCACTCCGCCATGGCTCCTCGATCGGCGCGATGAATTCCTATCAGCGCTCGAACCGATCGTGGATTGCGCGCCCGATCTGCGCAATCCCAGTCAGTATCGGCAGAAGACCGTTATTCCCGCAACCTAGCGACAGGATGTCATGATGAAAATCGAGACGCCGGTCGGTGCGCAGTCACCACCGGCCGGCGATGGGACCGCGACGCCACCGGTGGTGGTGTTTTTGCATGGACGCGGATCGGATGAGAGTTCGGCCGAGATGTTTGCTACCGTGTTTGAAGGCGCAATATTGTTGACGCCGCGGGGAATGCTACGGGAAGGCGGCGGCTACGCGTGGTTTCGCAACCACGGCGCCGGGGTCGCAGATCCATCAAGCTTGAAGGATTGCGTCAATTTTCTCGAGAGCTGGACCGACACGCATGTGCCGTCGCCCGATTCCAATCTTTGGCTATGTGGGTATAGCAACGGAGCCGCCGCGGCCGGTGCGTTATTGCTCTCGAAGCCAGACCGATATCGTGGCGCGATCCTGATCAGCGGCCCTTTGGTCTCGGAGCGGCCTTGGCCGGTTGCGCGCTTACGCGGTCTGTCGATCCTGATGATTTACGGGGACGATGATCGGGTCATTCCACGTCATTTGTTGACCGCCTCCGCGACGTACCTCGCGGAGGCGAGCGGCGCCCATGCGTCGGTTCTGGCGACGCATGGCGGCCACGATATTGCACCAAGCTCCCTGATTGCTACGCGGGAGTGGTTCGCCAAGGAAGTCGAATTGTCTCGGCCAGCCGCCCTCAAGTCGCCGCGCCCTTGGGAGATCGCGCCATGTTGAACCTGTACTACAGTCCGCTGGCCTGCTCTTTGTCCTGTCATATAGCCCTTGAAGAAGCGGGAATCCCGTATCAGACGACGGAAATCAATACCAAGACCCAGGCCAACCTCACTGACAGCTATCGTGCCATCAATCCGCTCGGCAAAGTACCTGCCCTGGCAATCGAAGGCCGGGTGCTGACGGAAGCGGCCGCGATATTGTCGTTCATCGCCGATCAAGTACCTGATAAACCTTTGCTGCCTGCCGCCGGCACGGCCGCTCGTGCCCTAGCCCATGAGTGGCTCAATTTTCTGTCGAGCACGGTGCACATCGCGTTTCGGCCCGTCTTCAGGCCCGAACGGATGGTCGAAGACCGGGGGTGCATCGAGGGGTTGCGTCGCGTCGGCATCAAGGGGGTTACAGAAGCACTGAGGCAAGCCGAAGCGAAGGTCGGGAATGGACCCTATGCGTTGGGCCACACCTTCAGCCTATGTGACGGCTACCTCCTGGTCTTCTATTTGTGGAGCAAGCGCGATCCGTTCAACAGCGACAACATGCCCGACTTTCCGGCACTTCGCTCGAACGCTAAAAAAGTTCTTGCGCGTCCCGCAGTACAAAGGGCCATGACCGCCGAAGGTCTTCAAATTCCTTCGCTTTAATTCACATTGCGGCAGGATCCAAATGACCAAGCTCGTTCTCTATCACTATCCCATGTCTCTGTGCTCCCAGAAGGTAAGGCTATGTCTGGCTGAACTCGGCTTGTCGTACGTTCCGCGGCCGGTTGACATCGGATTCGGTGTCGAGAATTTCGAACCCTGGTACATACGCCTCAATCCCGCAGGAGTCGTGCCAACCTTGTGCGACGGCGAGAGAATCGTGACCAATTCGGCGCAGATACTTCGCTATCTTGCAATGCGCACGGGTGAAGGGCTACCCAGCGACGCGCGACAGCGGGCCGCCGCCGAGCACTGGCTCACAGTGGCAGACGCCATTCCGCTGCACGCGATTAGCTATAGCCGCGGCGCCATTCCGCGGGGCGACGAACTACTGGAGAAGCGATTGGAGAGAATCGTGGAGCTGCGGGAAAGCAATCGTGACCTCGAGGAGATCTACGATGCGTTGTATGAGCGTGTCAGTGGACTGCGCAACACTGCTATTTTGTACAAGGACTCCGGCAAAGCGGTCGAGGAACTGAACGCAAAACTCGACGATCTTGACGCAGCCCTGTCGCAATCAGTCTTTGTCGCGGGAACGAGCTATTCGATAGCGGATATGATCTGGACGGTGACATTGGCTCGCATCGATATGCTAGGGCTGCACGAGCAATTGGCATCCCACGAGCGAGTCGCGTCCTATTACGACAGGGTGACGGAAAGACCGAGTTTTGCAGCCGCGTCGATCAAGCGGAGCTGGACGGGAGGGATATAGGATTCGCTCCGTGTAGATACCAATGAGAAGATACGACTTGATTGTTATCGGGGGCGGATCCGGAGGGGTGCGCGCTGCGAGAGTGGCAGCGACTCAAGGAGCCAAAGTCCTGCTGGCTGAGGAGTCCCGTGTCGGGGGCACCTGTGTCATCCGTGGCTGCGTGCCAAAAAAATTGATGGTGCTCGCTTCCCGTGTAGGGATGGAAATGCAGGACGGTCGAGGTTTTGGATGGACCTTCGATGCCGCCAGGTTCAGTTGGCCGGATCTCAAGTCGAACGTAGACGCCGAGTTGGACCGTCTAGAGCACGCGTACGCGACGGCACTGAGTCGCGCGGGTGTACACACGGAGGCCTCCCGCGCCGAGTTGCTTGGAGGCGGGTGCGTGAAGCTCTGCTCGACGGGCGAGAGAATCTCGGGAGAGCGCATTCTTGTTGCAACGGGCGCAACCCCGATCAACGACGACGACTTGATTGGGCGCTCGCTATGCGCGACTTCCGATGATTTCTTCAACTGGACTACTCAGCCGCGACGGGTCGTTGTTCAGGGCGCCGGATATATCGCGCTCGAACTCGCCTGCCTTCTCGCGCGCCTGGGCAGCGAGGTAAGCGTCGTGTTTCGCGCAGACCACATTCTTCGGGGCTTCGATCAAGAGTTGCGTGAACACCTCCAAGCCGAATTGGCGGCCGCCGGTATCCGCTTGGTGCCCAGAGCGACGTTGACGGCTATTCAGCGCGACGGCCAGGGCCTGAGTGCCACCCTGTCCGACGCATCGGTGATCACCACCGATGCGATTATACGTGCGATCGGCCGCCGTCCCAATACCCGAGGTCTTGGACTTGCGCGTGCGGGCGTCACTACCGACGACCGGGATGCCATCGTTGTCGGCGATGATTTCCAAACCAGCGCGCGCGGCATATACGCCGTCGGCGACGTGACCAATCGAATCCAGCTGACCCCGATGGCCATTCGTGAAGGTCATGTGTTTGCGGAAACGGTATACGCCGGACGCGCCCGTTCGGCATTGCCTTCCATCGTGCCAACCGCGGTATTCACGACACCGGAACTCGCCACCGTCGGCCAGACCGAAGCTGAGGCCGTGGCTTGGCATGAACATGTGGATGTTTATAGTACTCAGTTTCGACCCATGAAGGCGACCTTGAGCGGGCGCGCAGGCAAATGCTTCATGAAGCTGATCGTCAAGCGCGCCGACGATCGCATACTGGGCGCCCATCTTGTGGGTCCGGATGCCGGCGAAATGATTCAATTACTGGGCGTCGCGATCACCATGGGGGCCCGCAAGGGCGATCTTGACGCCACCCTGGCGGTACACCCAACCGGCGCCGAGGAGTGGGTCACGATGCGCACGCCCACCCGCCGGCACGGGCGCAGCGAAGCCGCATGAGCCGGCGCCTGAAGAGCTGCCAGGAAAAGGTCATGGCGGAAAAGCATATTGACAGCACCGAATATCTGTAATAATAACAGTGACACACTTTCGGGACGTATCATGCCAACGAGTACACGCTTCGTCGTCGCAGTTCACACGCTCACCGCACTTGCGGTCAGCGACGGCAAGCCGATGCGTTCTGAAGATCTTGCTTATTCCGCCAATACCAGCCCTGTCGTGATCCGGGGGTTGCTGTCACGCCTGAGCGATGCGGGCCTGACTCGGTCACAGCTCGGTGCGGGCGGTGGGGCGCTGCTCGCGAGACCGGCGAAGAAGATCAAGCTGCTGGACGTCTATGAGACCGTCGAGGATACGGAGTTGTTCTCGCTACATCGGACACCGCCTTGCGAGAACTGTGCGGTCGGCGGCAACATTTTGGAAGCGATGCAACCGACATTGATACGGGCGAGGAAAGGGCTTGAGAACGAATTGGCAAAAGTCACAATCGCCGACATTGCTTCTGAGGTGGCGCGTCTTGGGAAGTTCAGCATACCACTGGCGTGGTGAGTGTTTTTTGGGTTAAACTGTCATTATGTTAGTGACACACTATTATTTCGTTCGGCTTCGATGCGGAACGTGATGGAACGGACGGCATTGGGGCGCTGCCGTTCCGAAGCAACTCGACCCCACCATCAATAGGAGCAACGAATGAGTATCGGTATTATCGGAGCGGGCGCCCTCGGTTCTAACGCGGCGCGACTGCTGGCCAAGAGTGGGATCTCGGCGACGATCGCAAACAGCCGCGGTCCGCAATCATTGGCGGGACTTGTCAAGGAGCTTGGGCCTTCAATCAAGGCTGGGACCGTAAAGGAAGCTGCGAGCGCCGACATCGTCTTGGTAGCTGTGCGCTGGGTCGATCTCGAGAAGGCGCTAGGCGGCCTGCCTGCCTGGAACGGCCGCATTGTGATCGACGGCACCAATCCTGTCGCGTTCCTTGACCCGGAGTCACCCGACGCGAAGGACCCGAACAACCCGCTCGCTGCCTATGGCATCAAGGCAATCGATCTTGGCGGTAAGCATTCCAGCCAAGTCTTCCGCACGTTGGTTCCGGGTGCGCGCGTCGTCAAGGCATTCAACCACCTCGACGTCAACGTCCTGCCAGAGTCGAAGGTATCAGGCGGCCAGAGGGTCCTGTTCTATTCGGGCGACGATGCCGACGCGAAGGCCGAGGTCCGCAAGCTTCTCGAACAGACCGGCTATTTCCCGGTCGACCTCGGTCTACTCGACGTCGGCGGACCGCTTGCTTCGCTGCCGTTTGGTGCGCTTGCGGCCGTCAGCTTCATCAGGATCTGACCGTCGAGGGGTTAGCGCCCCATTCCGCGCGCCGTCGATCGGCCTGGAGCGTCAGCGAGCACTCCGGGCCGATCGAGCCCCAAGACAAACCTCAATAACGGCAGCCAAAGGTGTGCGATAGAACTGCCCGCCTACCAGGCCGGATCTTTAAGTTGCTCGCGCGATTGCTTCGTGACGATCACCCCGGGCGAGATGGAATTTGGCGCGAATACCGAACGCACGCCCTTCCATCGCCAAGCGAAGCGCTTCGCGTTCCAGATCAGGAGATCTTGTACTGGCCCCCATCCACGACCAGTGCCTGACCGGTCACGAAAGCCGCATCATCGCTGGTCAAGAACGCAACCGGGCGGCTGATGTCTGCCGGCTCGGCGAAACGCTTAATGGCCTGCTGCTGCCAGATGCTCTGTTTGAAGTCTTCCGGAAGATCCCGAGTCGCGCGTGTGTTGGTGAGCGCCGGCAGGATGGCATTCGCAGTAATTCCATCGGCGGCGACATCGTTCGCCAGTCCGCGCATGAAGCCGATGATACCCATCTTTGAAGCCATGTAGTGACTCAGCCCCTGCACCGAGGTACCGATAGAGTTCGAGGAAATGCCCACGAATCGTCCCCAGTGATTGCGACGCATCCGCGGAACGAAATGCTTGGCGCTCAGGAAATGCGCGTCCAGATTGACCGCAAGTGCACGGCGCCACGTCTCGTAGTCCAGTTCATCGATCGTCCCTCCTTTCATGTACGCCGCATTGTTCACCACGATATCGCAACGCCCGAAATGCGAGTCGACCTCGCGTGCTACCCGCTGCCAATCCGCATCTTGTGAGACATCCGCGCGCAGCACGAGAGTGCGACCTCCGAGCTGCGCTGCGGCGTCCGCTGCCTCCTCCAGGTCGATGAGGACCAGCTGTGCCCCGCGCGTACCCAGCTCAAGGGCAATAGCGCGACCAATCCCATTGGCAGCGCCGGTCACAATCGCAACCCGGCCTTCATGACTTTTTGGCATGCTTCAAGTACTCGAGTCTTTCAACACACAGGTGTAAGCTCCCGCGTTGCGCTGAGCGATTCGCGCCATGTCTCAAGCACCCACAGGGGCGCGTTCGCGCCCAGACTTGCGGACCTTACGGTACGCCTCGAGGGAGCGGCCCTCCGGATCCAGGCGCATGTCCCAGTTCTCGCCGATCTTGCCGAAAATGTCCGCCCGCTCGTGAGCCCACATCAAGGCACCGAACTTCCAGTTCCACACGCGCGGAATCCAGTTGTCATCCAGGTAGTCCGAGTCGCAGGTATATTCCGCTTCTCCGCCATTTGGGTTGTCGACATAGCAGTAGATGGCCGAAGAGATGCGGTGCCGCGCGAGGCCACCCAAACTCTCGGAGACCGGATTTTTCCATCCTCGCTCCGCCATAATATTGATGCCCAGCATGACCTCATCGATGTCCTCGACCCCGAAGGCGGCGTGCATATACCCAGGCCGGCCGGGCGCGAATGGGGCATCGTGCCGGAGCCAGAAAATACTGTGATGCTCATGCGTACCGTCCGCACGCGCAAACGCTCCCAGTCCTTCGGAATGGTCGCTCAGCCGAAATCCCAAGCGGTCCCGGTAAAACTCGAAGGACCCCACATAGTCGGCCGAGTAAAACACAACGTGATTCAGAGTTTTCGGTCGTGCACGGGTACGCCATTTACGGTGTTGATTCAGCCGCTGAATGTAACCGGGAGCATTGACCGGATCTGGTGCAGAAACGATCGGACGCTTGTTCCACACGCGCAGAGCAAACGGTATTCCGTCGTCACCGACGGCATATGCAGTACCATCTGCGTCGCGGCGCACATCTCGGTCCCGCGTGAGGCCGGACACCAGTTTCTCCAGGCTCCTTTCCGTGTCTACACCCCATACGACCAGCTTCGCACCGTTGCCTTCAAACCATTCCGCGGTTCCGCAGTCGTGACGCGCCCGCACGATCACCCGCGAGCCGCTGGCCAGCTCGAATACACATTCACGATCCGAGCGCGACACCGGCGCGAGTCCGAAATCGTCCCAAAAACGTGAGCACGTTGGGACGTCGTCCACGCCATAAACCAAGCTCTCAATTCCTAGGATTGCCAAGATCCGTTTCCTTCTGCCATTTGAGTCACAGATCGCACGCTCACCACGACCCGCCGAGTCGTACCGCCAAAAAAAAGCACCCTCACTGTACCTGTGCATCAGGCCACCGGCATTTCGAAGGTCTCGGCTATCCAGTCGGCAATATGGATTCCTGTTGTGGCCAGTGTAGCCAAGGGACCGCACGCGCCCCAAAGCGTTTGGTCAGATGAGTCCCATCGCTGGTCACGATGACCTGTTCGCGCCGGGAATGCCCGGAGGCGGACCGAGGTTGCGGGCCTGCTGAACGATACATTCCCGGAGCCAGATAGAGCCGGGATGCTTATCGTTATAGCGATGCCATTGCACGCCCTCGATGATGCGTGGGATCTCGAAGGGAACCGGCAGTATCCGCAACGGATACAGCCGCGAAAATATCTTCGCCAGGCGCGAGTGGATGGTGGCTACCCGGTCCGTCTCAAAGACGAAGTGCGGTATCAAGGTGAAATTCATCGTTACGACGTCGATGGTTCGCTGTCGTTCGAGATCGCGGAAGTACAAGCTGTCCACGGTCAGCATCCGCGTCTTGCCATAGCGCGTCACCACATGATGCGCACTCATATACTCGTCGAATGAGATCCGGTCGGTGAACCTTGAGTTTCCTTCCCAGACAATACAGACATATTCGTCTTCGAACAGTCTTTCCGCGGGATGGTCGGGGGACAGGAACTGCTCAGGCTGAATGAGAATGTCCACCTCGCCGCGTTCGAGCGGCCCATGCAACAGGTCCTCCACGGAGACGATATCAACCGAGATCCCCGGAGCTGCATCCTTCAAATACCGCAGCAGTGCCGCCAGGAAGACCGTGGCCGCATAATCGGAGGCCATGACGGTAAACTGCCGCTCCGCGGTCCTCGGATCGAATCCGGGCGTGTAGTCGATCAGCGCTTTGACCTGGAGAATGATGTTTTGCACCGGTTCGACGAGAGACTCGGCCAGCGGCGTCAACACGATCGATCGGCCGATGGGAACCAACAGCTGGTCGTCGAAGAAGTCGCGCAGCCTGCGCAGCGCGGTACTCATGCCAGACTGGCTCAAGTGCAGCTCCTCACCGGCCTTGGTGATGCTGCGCTCTCTGAGAAGCACATGGAGCGCGACCAGAAGGTTCATGTCCAGACCGCGAAGATGCATGCAAACTTTTCCTAGGTGATTGGCGTGACAGGCGCGGTGCGTATCCCAAGACACCGCAAGACATCACGGTGCGCGCAGCGAGCAGCTGACAGTCTATTCCGCAGCGCGCAATCAGGCGACCTCCTTGTCCCCACTAGCGGTGCATCGGGCCACCAGCACCCGTGGGGCAGGAACCCAGCCCCGGGGCTAGAAAGAGGGGTTTTGCACCCGAATGTTTTCAAGGCAGTCTGCAGCGGGAACTCCTTCTTCCTGCAAAAGATGGTAATAATCCAGCCGGCCGCGATGCAGCAGCGCAGCAGGGGCCGTTACAAGGCGAACGTCGGATCCTCATGGGCTCCGACGGCAGAACAAACTGATCAGGAACAACAATTTGCCAAAGCTCAGCAGTTTCAGACCGGCCCGCGCCTCCGCTGGCCGAAGTTGAGTCGTGATCGGCATGCCTCCAAACAAGCTGCCTTGGATCGTCAGACAGCGTCCCGTCGGTTTTACCCCTGTGATGGTCATCAACACGGTGCCGTCCGGATTGTAGAGTTTCATCATGCGATTACTTTGCCGAAATCGATTTCCAGATCCTGCAGGATGCGCATCGCGGTGGCCCGACCGGCGCCGGTCAATCCGGCCCCCGGATGCATGAATGGCCCGACCAGGTAGAATCTCTCCACACCGGGCACGGTGTAGTGGGCCAGATCAGGCGTCGGTCGATGTCCATTCATCTGGTGAAAGAACGGTGCTGCGCCGTGGATATCGCCGCGGACAAAGCTGGACGAGGAGCGCTCCAGGTCGAGCGGGGAGTAACTGCGGCTCGCGATAATATTGCCGGGCTCGAGATTGGTGAGCCACTTCTGCAGGTCGCGCAGCATCCACCGTGGCCAGGTTTCCTTGAGGGAATCCCAGTGGCCTCCGCCGCGGTTGTCGATGTTGTAAGGTGCAAAAGTCAGCGCCGCGAACACCGCGTTCCCCGCCGGTGCACGACTCGGATCGTGACTGCTGTGCTGGGTCACGCCGAAATGCGGCAGAGGGTCGGGCAGCCGATCATAACGATACTCATCAAAGGCTCTCTGCAAGCTCTCGAGCCGGGATGGCAACAGTTCCACCAGCAGCGCTCCTCCGGCTTTGCCGGTGGAGTCCCGAAACCTCACGGGCTCCCGCAACGCATAGTGAGTGGCCAGCGACGAGTAGGTCGCCGTCTGTACTCGCTCGGCCCTGCGAAGCACACCTTCATCGATGTCCGGAAAATACCTGCGCAAGTGGTGCGGGTGGATGGCTCCGATCACAGCATCCTGCGCCATGTATCGCTCCCCTTCCGCCGTCTCGATGCCTGTCACACGCTTCCCACTCCGCACAAGGTGTGTCACATTCCGTCCGGTGAGGATCTTGCCCCCGTAATGAGCGATGCAGCGCGCGAGGGCTTCGGTGAGCTTGCCGGACCCGCCTTTGGGCAAGCCCAGTCCGGTTGCATGCACAGCGCCCACCATCGCAAGCGCGCCCAATCCAGTTCCCTTCTCTTCGGGCGTCTGCAGGTTTTCCGTCATCAACTTGACGAAATGCATCCGCACCTTTTCATGCTCGAACCATTCGCTGATGATGTCCAGGCCGCTCTTGAGCGACATGAGCAACAATTCGTTCCCCTCGACGCTTTGGCTCAGCATCGAGATCATGGGCCCTAAAGGCACCGCCGGCGAAAACAACGCCCCTTCCAGCAGTGGATGGACTTGCAATGCCATGCGGCAGAAGCGCAGGTACGCGTCCGCGTCTTGGCGTGAGAACTGGGCTATAGATTGCGCAGTTGCCTCCACACTACGGTAGGAGACCAGGAGTGATCCATCGTCAAACAGCGAAGCAAATGGCGCATCGGGGTAGATGTATTCGAGTCCGAATCGCGCCTTCAACCCGAGCTCATCTGCCTTCAACAGCGGATTGGAGAGGATGACCTGATGCACCGTTGAGTGTTCGTCAAAGAGGAAGCCCGGTGCCAGTTCCTTCGTAACGCATCCGCCCCCGATGTAATCGTGCCGCTCAAGCACGAGAACCCGCTTACCGGCTTTCGCCAGATAAGCCGCAGCGATCAACCCATGGTGGCCAGATCCCACTGCGATGACGTCGTAGTCACGCGGGGCAGTCCGAACGTTGCTCAATGGCCTACGCTCCCATTTTTGGCGACGGCAGGCATACCGGCGTTGTTTAGGCCAGTACGCCGCCGTCGATGATGAAATCCGCTCCCGTAAAGTAGGCCGCCGCATCGGAGACTAGGAAGGCCATAAGCTCGGCGATCTCTGTGGGCTGACCGCGTCGTCCAAGCGGCACGCCGGCGTCCATCTGTGCGCACCGCTCCGGCCCATTGGATCGATACATCGGAGTGTCCACGATGCCGGGCATGATGCAGTTGACACGGATTTTGAACGGCGCGAGATCGAGCGCGGCCGCCTTACTCATGCCACGTACGGCCCACTTCGTCGCGGCGTACGCAAACATGCCGGGGAACCCGCGCGCGCTGGCTCCTGAAGAGGTGTTGACTATGGAACCTGCCCCCGCAGCCCTCATGGAATCGACGACCGACCGCATACCCAGATAGATGCCCCACTGATTGACTCGGTAATGGGCATCCCACTCTTCCAGAGTGGTCTCGAGGAAAGGCTTAGGGACGAAGACACCGGCATTGTTGATCAGGACGTTCAGCTTGTGGAATCGCCTCAGGGCGAGCTCGACTGTGCTCACCCAAGCCGCTTCCTGCGTGACGTCGAGCTTCTGAAACGCGGCCCGCTCGCCCAACTCTTGTGCCAATTGCCGGCCCGGTGTATCGCTGATATCCGCAATCACAACACGTGCGCCCTCCGCGACAAAGAGCCTCGCTGCCGCAGCGCCGATCCCTCCCGAGGCGCCCGTGATGATGGCTACCTTCTCAGTCAATCTGCCCATGAGCCCCCTCACCGCTCGCTCTTGGTCAACTCTACCTCTTACCAATTACCAGGTGCGGCCCTCGCGCCCCCAGAGAAACCGCGGCGTGTCCTCGCTGACATAGTCCGGATCCAGGTAGATGTACACGCGGCTAATGAGGTCCCCCCGGAACTGAAAGACATTACAAAATCGCCCGCCGGGGGTCTCACCCGCCGCCCAGGACTGACCGTTTTTCATCTGGCCACGCGTGGTGCCTTCCACCACGAGAGTAGTTCCGGAACAGAAGAACGAGTAGGTACGGTAATCGTGTTCGACCGACTCGAAGACGCGTCCCACGCCCGCGGCAAACTCGCCGAAGGCGGCCTTACCGCGACCGATCCCAAACTTTGGAAAATAGAGCTCGACGTCCTCGGTCATCAGGTCCGTCAAATCGGCGCGGCCGGCATCAACCCGTCGGAAGTACTCTTGAGCGAGAGCTATCTGCCGGCGGTCGGATTCGGTGGTCTGCATGAAAACTCCTCAACCTGCCCATCACGGAGAGACTCGATGCGCGCCGTATCGGCAGGCGCCCGAGCTGAGCGCATCATTTTGGTGCCAGGAGAGCGTACGGCATCCTGCTGCGCGATCGAAGGCGTTTAAATTGATAGGTGGCATCTTTGCCCAAGATGCATGAACCACACGCATCGCTCGGACCGATGAATGTCATCGCGCGAAGCGTCTGTCGTCCGGTCCAACCTGGCCGTAATGTTGGTCGACGATCGCAGCCGACGCGCATCAATGAGGGGGACAGTCGCTTGGATTACTCACTCTCGAACACCCAAAGCCTGTGGCTGCGGCGGGTTCGCGATTTCATGCGCGCTGACGTCTACGAGGATGAACCATGCGAGCCATACGTCTGAGAACTCCCGGCGGACTGGATAAGCTCGAGCCCGCTGAGCTGCCGGAACCTTCGCCTCCCGGTCCGGGCGAGATCCAGGTGAGGATTCGCGCCAGCTCGCTCAATTACCACGATTACGTCGTGGCAAGCGGCGGCTCGAAATTTAATGATGGCCTTGTGCCCATGTCCGATGGCGCCGGCGAAGTATCCGCAGTCGGTGAAGGTGTCAAAGAATTCAAACCCGGTGATTTGGTGGTCTCGACGTTCTTCACCGAGTGGTTACAAGGCAGCCCTCAAGAAGGTGGCTTTGCGAAGACCCCCGGTGATGGCATTGACGGTTACGCGCGGGAGCGTGTGACCGCTCCGGCCACGCATTTCACTCACGCACCGCGCGGCTACTCTGCGGCCGAGGCTGCGACGCTCACGACGGCGGGACTGACCGCTTGGCGCGCGCTGGTAGTGGAAGGTGGCCTGAAAGCGGGCGATGTGGTGTTGGTTCAAGGCAGCGGCGGCGTATCGGTATTCGCTTTGCAATTGGCCAAGGCAATGGGGGCTGTTGTGATTGCCACCTCTTCCTCCGATGAAAAGCTCACCAGGCTGAGGACACTCGGCGCGGATCATCTCATCAATTATAAAAAAGAGCCGAAGTGGGGCGCAGCAGCCAAAGCGTGGACGGGTGGACAGGGTGTGGACCATGTTGTAGAAGTCGGAGGCCCCGGAACAATCGGGCAATCCATCGCCGCGCTGTGCCCCGGCGGACACATAGCCCTGCTAGGCATCTTGACGGGCCTGCAGGGCGCGATTCCCACCGGACTATTGATGCTGAAGCAGATCCGTGTCACCGGTATTACCGTCGGTTCGCGAGTTCAGCAACAACAGATGATTCGTGCGATTGAGGCCACCCGCATCAAGCCCGTTATCGACATCCATTTCACCTTAGAGGAGCTCGCCGAGGCTTTTCGATACCAGGCCGCCGGCAAACACTTTGGGAAGATTTCCCTCGAAATCTGAGACATTCGCCCCTCGGCGGCAACTTGACTTCGACCAATCTGAACGACGTGTCATGCTGCCTACCAGTGAGCGAGCGGCAGCCCGGCGACAGGTGATTCAAAGTAGGGAATGGTACTCGCCTTCAATCCGCCGAGATAAGCAGTTTTGAGGTCGGCGCCGCCGAACGTCACGCATGCAAGCCACGTCGCAATCGACCCACCTGTGGCATTCAAGGTTTCGAAGCTGATCGGATTGCCCGTCGCATATTCCGCCTCGGCGCGTGCGTTGGCCTCGTGATTGCCGTCATCCAAAAGTTCGAGAACGTCTCCCTCGGGCGTGATGGCAATCAGGCGATCGGCGATGACCATGGTGCCCCAGAGATTGCCGTAGCTGTCGAAGGAGATCCCATCGATGAATCCATCGCCCAGATTGGCCGGCCCATAGATTTCACGATCCGTGAGTACGCCGTTGGCCGTGACGCGCATCCGGGTAACGCGTTTCGCCGCCGACTCGGCGATGTACAGCCACTCCTCGTCGGCGTCGAACTTCACTTCGTTCGTGAAGGCAAAACCCTCGGCCGCGACACGTAAGCCGTGCTCGTCCAACAGCAGGATGTACCCGTCCGCCAAGGTCGACCGCAGTGCCTTGTCCCAGGGATTCACCCGGGTCGACACCGTTATCCAAATGCGGTCTCTCGAATCACGCATGACGAAATTGACCTTGCCGAGCGGCTTCCCATCCAGGCTGTCGTACAGCGTCCGAATCTTGCCGTCGCGCGTCATGAGTTCGAGGCGATCGGTGCCGAAGTTGGCAATGAGAATGTCTCCAGTCTTGGAAAAGGCGAGACCGTTCGGCAACGTGCCAAAGAGCAGGCTCTGCTCACTGTTCACCCGCAAATCGAAATGATCATCCGGCGATTGGGCGATGAGCGCTTGCGTCCCGTCCGGGTTGATCCGCATGACGCCGCCTCGCGCGTCGGCCGCCCACAGGGTACCGTCGCGTTCTGCTAGAATGCATTCCGGGCGCCGCAGATCCTGCCCTATCGTGCGGATCGCCGACCTCTCGACCTGCCAGCCCTTGAGTGGATTGGGGCCGTTGCCCCTCTTAATCAGCATGGCTACTTCTCCGGGGAGATCGCATGTCCCGTTGCGCCTATGTCGCGTGCGGCGCGAGGTTGCATATGATGACGCCGATGATGGCGATGACGGCGCCGACTGCCTGGATGGGTACAATGCGCTCGCCGAAGAAAAGGCCCACGATCAGCGAGCCCACCATGACGCCCACGACCAACATGGTCACGGCGCCCCCGACGGGAGCGCCGCCGGCGAATGCGCGGCCCAAGAACCAGTTGGTTAAAAGATTGGCGATCAACATCGCAAAGATGGGCCACGGCACCGTCAGGCCGGCTGATAATTTCATGAAGTACACGGTAGCCACGTTCGCGACAGCCGCAATCGCGATCATCAGGTAGACATTGAGCATCGCATTCTCCATTTTGTTGCTAGGAACATCCGTGACGACTCATCGGCACTCGTCGCCCTGGTTGCATCGATACCGGCTCTCAAAACGTCGTCAAAGTCAGCCATTCGGCGATGAGCGCGGCCTTCGAGACATTCTCGATGTCGACGCGCACGTCGAGCGTCGACTGCCATTGACGCGGCTGACGCTCAACGAACTGTTTGAGTGTGAAACTCCCCCGTACGCGGCTGCCTGCAAGCACGGGACTGACGAATCGGATCGAATTGAATCCATAGTTGATGCCGATCTGCGCGCCCGCAATCGCAGGGACCGCGGTAAATGACATCGCCGATACCAGCGACAACGTCAGCAAACCATGTGCAATCGTTCCGCCGAACGGCGTTTCTTTGGCGCGTACGGGATCGATGTGAACGAATTGCCAATCGCGAGTGACATCGGCAAATTGGTCGATCATGCTCTGCTCGATAACGATCCATTCGGATACTCCCTGCAGCATTCCGACCTGGTTACGGTACTCCTCGAGCGGTAGAGCCTCAGGCACGCGCACGTTGCCCGCATCTTCGCGGGTCGCAGTTTTATTATTCGTTGACATATGCCGGCCCTTACCCCAGGTTTACTTTTCGGTCACGCAGTTCGCGCTTCAATACCTTGCCGATACCGGATCTCGGGAGAGCATCGAGGAACTCATAGGCCGCCGGCCGCTGGACTTTGCCGACCCTCCCATTCACGAAGG
>Ga0137418_10000741_pt1 | contig 29849 bp, 26 predicted proteins | sample CZODoug3_1_2_16f_FD_122242 | JGI IMG/M metagenome (GOLD analysis project Ga0137418, IMG submission 122242) | Vadose zone soil fungal communities from Angelo Coast Range Reserve, California, USA - CZODoug3_1_2_16fungal (Hybrid Assembly) | ecosystem: Environmental > Terrestrial > Soil > Vadose... | reverse complement strand
TCGAGCGCGCCGACCACTTGCTCCTTTACGAAGATCCGCCGTTCGAATGCTTCCCATCCATGCGCCCCGCGGTAATCGGCGAACTCGGCGTCGCTGAGCTTGCCGGCATCGTGCGCCCGCTCGACGACGTAGCGGTGCGTGTAGCGCGCATAGCAGTAGCTGCAGCCGAACTCGCACCCGACGTAGGGGTTGAGTGACCAGTAATCCATGCCGGTTGCGGACGGGGGATTGAGGACGCGCTTTGGCGCGAGCGAGACGAAGCGGGTGCCGCGCAGTCGCTCGTCGAGAACGACGGGCGGACGGCCTGACGGCCGGTCGGCCGGCAGAAGGGGTAGTTGGCGGTTAGCCACAGCGTGCCCAGCCACACTGCAGGCACACCACGCAGCCGGACTGCTGAGCGGTCTTGGCGCCGCAATCAGGACACGGAGGAGCTTTGGGAGGTGCTTCCCGGGGCTTTCGGACCGCCATACACCCCGAATATAACCCGAAGCCCTATCTGGTGGCCAGTCGTCTCCAGGCGAAGTACACGGGCACACCCAGCAGGACGAGCGCGAGTCCGAGCATCGCGTAGGTCCGCGTCGCTTCCTGGACGAGGAGGTCCACGGCGATCAGGCCGGTGAGTACGACGTAGAGGCCGGGCAGCCACGGGTATCCCGGCGCGCGCACCGGCCGCGGGATGTCGGGACGCCGCTGCCGCAGCCGGAACAGCCCGACCGCCGTCACCGCGTAGAACACGACGGCGGCGAAGATCACGAAGTTGAGCAGCTGGCTGTACGTGCCCGACAGGCACAGCACGCAGGTCCAAATCGCTTGGACGATGAGCGCGAGCGTCGGCGTTCGATACGTGGGATGCAGGTTTCCTGCCGATTTGAAGAACAGATTGTCCTGGGCCATCGCGTAGTAGACCCGCGCGCCTGACAGGATCAACCCGTTATTGCACCCGAACGTCGAAATCATGATGGCGATCGCCATGATGTAGAGGCCCGGCGCGCCGAGGATCGCCTGCAACGCCGCCGTGCCGACGCGGTCCTGCGGCGCGTGCGCAATGGCATCGGCAGGGAGCACGAGCAGGTACGCGACGTTTGCAAGGACGTACAGGGCCGTCACGGTCAACACGCCCGCCGCCATCGCGAACGGCAAATCCTTCTCGGGATTCTTCAGCTCGCCAGACGCGAATCCCACGTTGTTCCAGGCGTCCATGGAGAACAGCGACCCCACCATGGCCGCGCCGACCACAGGAAGGACGGCGAGCGACAGACCCCCGCCGGCCCAGAAGTTCGCGCCGAAATTGGCGGCAATCGCCGCGGCGTTCCGCCCGATCGTGAACCCCAGCAGTATCAGAACCGCCAGCGCCGCCGTCTTGATCGCCGTCAACGTGGTCTGGATGAACGCCGCCGTCCGCACGCCGCGCACGTTGATCCAGGTCAGCAAGGCGATCGATGCAATCGCGAAAATGCGTTGTGGTGATAACCCGACCGCGATGTCACCGATCGGCTGCGGGAAGTGCAGGGTCGTGCCGAGGAAGACGTCGGGGGTAAGGCTGGGAATGAGCACCGACGTGAAGCGCGCGAACGCGACGGCGACGGCGGCGATCGTGCCGGTTTGAATCACGACGAACAGGGTCCAGCCGTAGAGGTAGCCGAACAGCGGCGAGATCCCTTCGCGCAGATAGACGTAATTCCCGCCCGCCTTGGGGAACATGGCCGCCAGCTCCCCATACGACAGCGCGCCGAACAGCGTCACGACACCCGACAGCAGCCAAACGGTGAGGAGCAGGCCCGGCGAATGCACCTGCCGGAGGATATCGGCCGACACGATAAAGATGCCGGAGCCGATCATCGATCCGACGACGAGTGCGGTCGCATCCAGCCGCGAAATGGCGCGGACGAACTCGACCCGCTGAGGCTGGACGGGGGTAGCAGTCATGAGGCTGGTAACCTAGTTGTCATTCCAGACGGCCGCTATCTTTGCGGTCCACCACGCCCCCCGGAGATACCGTGCGTCTCCTGCCGCGCGAAGAAGAGTTTTTCGTGTTGTTCACTGAAGTCGCCAACCGCAACAAGGAAGCCGTTGAGCATTTGCGGCAATTATTCCAGGCCGCGCCCGACCGCCGCACTCCACACGTCGAAGCGATCAAGCGGTTGGAGCACGAGGCCGATCAGGTCACGCATGAGGTCGTCAACCGTCTCGACCGCACTTTCATCACGCCGCTCGATCGCGAAGACATTCACCAGCTCGCGTCCGACCTCGACGACGTGATGGATGCGATGGACGGCACGGCCCGGCGCACCCAGATCTTTCGCCTCGGCGCCGCGCCGCAGGGCGTGCTGCGACTCGTGGAGGTGCTGCAACGCATGATGGCCGTGCTGGCCGAAGCGGTGAGCCGGCTGAAGAAGGGCGACGACGTCATGAAGTACGCCGTGGAGGCGAAACAGCTCGAGGAAGAAGGCGATGCCATCTACCACGAGGCGCTGGGGCAGCTGTTCGAAAAGGAGCACGACGCCATCGAGCTGATCAAGTGGAAAGAGATTTACGACGATCTGGAGGGCACGCTCGACCAGGCGGAAGACGTCGCCAACGTGGTCGAGTCCATCACGATCAAGCACGCCTGATGCCGGCCTCCGTCTGGTTTGTTCTGGCGATCCTGCTGGTCGCCCTCACCTTCGACTTCATCAACGGCTTTCACGACGCGGCGAACTCCATCGCCACGGTCGTGTCCACGCGCGTGCTGTCGCCGAGCGCCGCGGTGGTGTGGGCGGCGTTCTGGAACTTCGTCGCGGCGTTCGTCTTCGGCACCGCCATCGCGAAGACCGTGGGCAAGGGCCTGATCGACCTGAGCGTCGTCGATTCGACTGTGGTTCTCGGCGGCCTGCTGGGAGCGATCATCTGGGATCTCGTCACATGGTGGCTCGGCCTGCCGACGTCGTCGTCCCATGCGCTCATCGGCGGGTATGCCGGCGCTGCGGTCGCCAAAGCGGGATTTGCCGCGATCATCGCGAGCGGCTGGACCAAGACACTGATCTTCATCGTCGTCGCGCCGGTGATGGGTTTCATGCTGGCGTTGCTCCTGACCGTCGCGCTGTCGTGGGCATTGCGGCGATCGTTACCGCGCAGAGTCGACAAAACATTCCGAGTACTGCAGCTCGTTTCGGCGGCGGCCTACTCCCTGGGCCACGGCACGAACGACGCGCAGAAGACGATGGGCATCATCGTCGCGCTACTGGTGACGAGCCAGGCACTGTTCGTGAATTTCCCGATCCAGGCATTTCACCTGACCGATGCCAATCACATCCCCGTTTGGGTCATTCTGGCCGCCCACGCCGCCATCGGCCTCGGCACGATGGCGGGCGGCTGGCGCATCGTGAAGACGATGGGTCAGCGCATCACGAAGCTGACGCCGTTCGGCGGTTTCGCCGCCGAGACGAGCGGCGCGATCACGCTCTTTATCGCCTCGTATTTTGGAATTCCGGTGAGCACGACGCACACGATTACCGGCGCCATCACCGGTGTAGGCGCAGCGAACCGCATCTCGGCGGTGCGGTGGGGCGTGGCTCAGCGCATTGTCTGGGCGTGGATGCTGACGATCCCGGCAGCGGCGGGAATCGGCGGGCTCACCTACCTGCTGCTGCGCGCGGTCGTCTAATCGAGCTTCAGGGTCAGTACCCGCCGCTCCGTCATCTCTTCGATTGCGTACCGCACGCCCTCGCGGCCGAGGCCTGAGGCCTTGGCGCCGCCGTAGGGCAGGCGGTCGACCCGGAATCCGGGAATGTCGTTGCCGTTGACCGCGCCGACGTCGAGCTCGGCGTGAAGCTTGAACATCGTTTGCAGATTGGTCGTGAACACGCCGGCCTGTAGCCCGTAAAGCGAAGCGTTCGCCCACGCGATCGCGTCGTTCAGCGACTTGTACGGCGTGACCGTCACGAGCGGCGCGAACACCTCCTCGCAGTTCACCTTCATCTCGGCAGTCGTGTGGGTCAGGACGGTCGGCTCGAGATAGACGCCTCTGCGCTTGCCTCCCAGCTCGATCTTCGCGCCACCGGCCACCGCTTCCGCGATCCAGCGTTCCACCCGCTCGGCCGCGTCGAGCGAGATCATCGGCCCGACGTCGGTCTGGTCGTCGAGCACGTTCCCGACCTTTAACTGCTGAACCCGTCGAGTAAAAGCGTCGAGGAACGGCGTATAAACAGATTCGTGGACGTAGATACGCTGCGTCGAGATGCACGACTGGCCGGCGTAGGTGAAGCCGCCGACGGCGCAGCGCGACGCGGCCCAGGTCAGGTCGGCGTCCGGCTCGACGATCACCGCCGCGTTGCCGCCCAGCTCCAGCAGCACCCGCTTGCTGCCGGCTTTCGCGCGGATCGCCCAGCCGGCTTTCGCGCTGCCGGTGAACGTGATCACGCGGACGCGCGGATCCTCGATCAGGATTTGCGCGACCTCCACCGAACAGGGAACGACGTTGACCGCGCCGTCCGGGTAGCCCGAGGCTTTGACGAGATCGCCGAGGCGCAGCGTCGTGAGCGGATCCTGGGGCGGCGGCTTCAGGGTGATCGTGGCGCCGCACGCCATGGCGGGGGCGATTTTGTGGGCCGCGAGCAGCACCGGGAAGTTGAACGGCGTTATCCCGACGACCGGCGACAGCGGGAAGCGGCGCGTGATGGCGATCCGGCCCGTGCCCGCCGGTACGACGTCGGCCGGCAGCACTTCACCGCCGATGCGCGTGGCTTCCTCGGCGGCATCGCGGAACACGAAAATCGCGCGATCGAGCTCGATGCGGGCCTGCGAGATCGGCTTGCCCGCCTCGAGCGCGAGGGTGCGCGCCATGTCGCTGCGCGCCGCCTCCAGCCCGTCGGCGACTTTCCGTAACGCCACCGCCCGCGCGTAGGCGGGCATCTCGCGACTGGCGCGGGCCGCGGCGACGCTGGCGTCGAGCGCCGCGCGCACTTCCTCGGGCCCAGCCAGCTGGACCGCTCCGACTTCACTGTTGTCCTGCGGTGCACGAATCAGGGTCGATGTCGTCATAATCAGTCGGAGAACAGTCTCCGCAGGCCCCGCTCCGTCTCGGCCAATGCTTCCTGGAAGTGCTGCAGCTCGCCGCCGAAGCCGAACCGCAGGAATCCGGGCATGCCAAAGTGATCGCCGGGGCAGAGCAGCACGCTGTGCTGGGCGCGCAGCTTCTCGACGACTTCGAGGGCCGGGATCGCGCCGCGGTAGCGCGCCCAGCAGATCGCGCCGGCGTGGGGCGGATGCCAGGTGAAGGTGTCGCCGAACGTCTTGAGCCACGCCTCCATCACCGGATAATTCGCGTGCAAAATGCGCCGGGTGCGCTCGATGAGTTTCTCGCGCACCAGCGGATCGAGCGCGACCGCGGCGAGATGATCCGACGCGCCGGAGGGGCCGATCGTCGTGTAGTCGTGACGCGTCCACGCTTCCTGGCTGAACCCCGGCTGCGCGACGATCCAGCCAATGCGCAGTCCGGGCAGGCCGTACGCCTTCGACAGGCCGTTGACGATGATGACCTTGTCGTATCCCGAGCCCCAGAAGCTCTGCGTCGTTTTTCCGTCGCGCTCGGCGCCCTGATAGACCTCGTCGGCGAGGATCCAGGCGCGCACTTCCGCCGCGCGCTCCAGAATCACCTTGCGGGACGCGTCGCTGAGAACGTGGCCGGTGGGGTTATGCGGGTTGGTGACGACGACGAGCTTGGTGCCCGGCGCGATCGCGGCGCGAATCTCCTCGGCGTAGGGCTCCCACCCTTCTTTCTCATGGAGCTCGAAGGGCCGAACCTGGGCGCCGAAATTCTGGCCGAGGCCCCACGTCTGCAGGTAGTTCGGCATCATCACCGCGACTTTGTCGCCGGGCTCGAGCAGCCGCCAGCAGGTGACGAAGTTCGCCTCGGAGCTGCCGGTGGTGACGAGCACCTGGTCGGGCGAGGCGCCGGGATAGAGCGCCGCGATGCGCTCGCGCAGCAGGTCGGTGCCGTTGGACTGCGCGTAGCCGAGGCGCACGTCGAGCAGCGGGACGGCGGAGGCGCCGGCGAGGCCGAGCAGCTCCTGGATGGTCAGCGGGTGCACGCCGGATTCGGAGAGGTTGAAGCGCACCCGGTTTTCCCAGGTGCTCTGCCAGCGTTCCAGCTCGAAGGGGACGAATTTAGGGCTCATGGCTCGTAAAGCTCGCGCAAGTCGCGGGGTTTCTCCAGCCAGTAATCGGGCGACAGATCCTCGAGATGGGCGCGGTCGAATGGGCCCCACAACACCGCTGCGATCTTCACGCCGGCGGCGCGGCCGCTCTCCATGTCATGCCGGGAGTCGCCGATGAACACGGTGCTCTCCTTGCTGACGCCCAATTTTTCGACGGCTTTCAGGACCGGCTCCGGATGCGGTTTGGAGTGCGTCACGTCGTCGCAGCCGAGCACGAGATCGAACGCCTGATCGAGCCCCGAAACGCGCAGCCCGCGCATGGCGCCGTCGCGCAACTTGCTGGTGACGAGGCCGAGTTTTTTGCGGTGCTCCTTCAGGCGCCGGATCTCGTCGACGACGCCTTCATATGGTTTTACGAGCGCATCGTGGTGCGCGAGGTTGTAGGTCCGGTAGGTCTGGACCATCGCCTCGATCTCTTCCTTATCGTCCGTGATCTCGCCGAACTGCGCCCACAGCGGCGTGCCGAGGCCCTTGATCCACAGGTCGTCGGGCGGCATCGGCTCGTTGCAGCGGTGCAGCGCCATCGTGTGGCGATAGGAGCGGAGGATCAGCTCGATGGAGTCGATGATCGTGCCATCGAGGTCGAAGAGGAAGGTTGTGAGGGGCACCGGGGGAATCTACACATGCTCCAAGGCGTGATGCTTGACGCTGTCTTGATACATCGATCCTACTCTCGAACGTCACCTCCCTCGGATGTGGTATGTCGGTACGCTGGTCGTGGAGCTTGCTCACTCTCTTTGCTGCGCTGGTCTCCCCAGCCTGCAAGCTCGATCTCGTCAATCTTGGGTGGGAATCCCCCCCGCCACCACCGCAACCCTGTCAGCCGAGTGTCAGCTTGGTCCGACTGGCCCCGCAAGTCGACACCGTCGAGGTTGGCCGGGGACTGCGGCTGAGCGTCCGGCCCCTGGATCGAGCCGGACGGAACGCCAACCAGCTCTGTTCCCTTGCGATGGCAAGCCGCGACACCACGATCGCTCGTGTGGAGTGGCCGTCGAGCGGGTTCACCGGAGGCTTTCAGATGTTCGTGACCGGCGTGCGCGTAGGAACGACGACGGTGAGTGTTACAGCGGAAGGGAAGACCGCTCGCGCCCAGATCACCGTGGTGCCCATTCGTGAGGGCTTTGTCGCGGCCACTGCGGCTTGCGCCTTGACGCCCTCCGGCGTCGCGTACTGCTGGGGTGCCGGCAACCCGGTGCCGGCGCGGGTTCGCGGTGGCGTGCGGTTCACGTCGCTGGTGGGCTCGTCGACCACCCCTTGCGGTCTTGGCACGAACGGCGGCGCGTACTGTTGGGGTACGCGACTGGCGTCCGACACGCCGGTGGCCGTGAGTGCCGGCATGACTTTCCGGTCCCTGAGTGTCAACGGGGTCGACACCTGCGGAATGGCGTCGGCTGGCGGCGCGTATTGTTGGGGTCCGAGCGTGGGAGGTGGGTCATCCGTGCCGCAGCTGGTGCCCGGTGCGATCGCCTTGGACACGGTCGTCGTCGGCGAGCCAGTGGGCGAGGTGGCGGACACGCACGCGTGCGGTCTCACAGCGACGGGCGCGGCCTATTGTTGGGGAGGGAATGCCCGGGGTCAACTGGGCAGCACCACCGCGTCGACCCCTATCCCAACGGCCGTGCTGGGTGATTTGCGTTTCCGATCGATCACGGCGGGCGGGGCATTCACGTGCGGTCTCACGCAAGACAGCCTCGCGTATTGCTGGGGGTGGGCGGCGTTCGGGCAGTTGGGCGACAGTGGGGCCGTGACGACCAGGTGCGGGAACGAGTATCTCAACATCTGCAGCCGAGTGCCGCTGCCTCTCGCGGGCGGACTGCGATTCGTGGCACTCGCTGCCGGTTCCGAGTTCGCGTGCGGGCTCGTGCCGTCCGGGGCGGCCTACTGTTGGGGTCTCGCAAGCATCCTGGGAAGGGGCGGCGACTACGCGGCCTGCGACATGGGGAGGTGCTACGTGCCCGGCGCTGTCGTAGGTGGCCACGCATTTCGTTCAATCGCGACGGGCTACCAGAACACGTGCGCGGTCAGTGATGACTCGATCGTGTACTGTTGGGGCAATGATGATGTGATGAGAAGCGATATCCCTCTCCGGATGTCCGGACAGCCTTGAGGCAACAGCCTGCCCGATGGAGACCGCAGGATCAGCTCAACGGCACACTATTAGCCCCGCGATCAGCTCCACCGAGCTAGAGGACTCTCTATCCTGAACCGGTGGCAGTCTGTGATGCCAGCTCAACAGGTCCTTCACCAATAGCGGCTCCGGCCGGACAAGCAGATCATCCAGCAGCAGCTCCTCGCCAGCCGTCATTCCAGACGCAAGCCGCGAGACCAACGCATCGAGCGCCGTGAGCTCCTCCCCATCGCCGCGACGGGCGGCACGCCGCGCGGCCGAGAGCACCCAGGGAATGAGCCGGCGAGCGAAACGATCCCGGTCACTCGATCGCCAGCGTGCGTCCTGAACGGCCACGAGCCGCGATCTGATCAAGGGAGCAGCGGTGTCGAGCGCGCGCTGCAACAGAACGCGATCGACAATGGCGGGCTCCGCCCCACCAACGGTCGCGAGGATTCTGACAGCGGCGGCCGGATTCGTGCGTGCCGTTTCTCCCTCGATAACGATTGCTTCCACCAACTGCGCGATGCGAACCACGAGAACAGTGCAATGCTGTTCTCCCGCAACCGCCGCACAGGAACCGACCGGTGCGCGGCAAGGTGATGACGCAAGCGGCGCCAATTGATCGCACCAGTCCAGTCGTCCGTCACCGCCCGCGATCTGCTGCGCCCCGGTCTTCCTGGCCAAGCGCTCCTCGATGGAGAGTGCCCGGGCCAGTGGCGCCGGCGGCAGAAAGGTGACGGTCGTGATCGTGCTGTGCGATGAGCCGAGCCGATCGATGCGGCCGACGCGCTGCGCCAGGCGCGCCGGACTCCAGGGAAGGTCGTAGTGCACCACGCGTTCGGCATCCTGCAGGTTGAGCCCTTCGCTCAAGAGGTCGGTGGCAATGAGGACGTCGGTCTCGAGGGCAGCGGGCGGCAGGGCGGCCCCCTGCGCACGGGGCGCGAAGGTTCGGAGCACGTCCTGGCGAGAGGTGTCTCCCGCGGCAAATCGTCCGACGTGCCCAAACACCGCCGCGACCCGCCGGTGGCGAAACCGTTGCATCAGGTAGCGAGCCGTGGGCTGAGCATCCGTGAAGACGATCGTCTTGGCGGGCCGCGCGGTCAGCAGCTGGTCCAGCGCGTCGGCTTTGGGGTCAGCTGGAGGCGCGCGTTTGAGCAGCTCACGCAGCCGGTCGAGGACGCGACGGTCGTCGGCGAAGGACGCAGCGTTCGACGCAGGACGGTCGAGGAGCAGTGGAAAGAGAACGAGCTGAATGTCGGACTCCGCCGCGCGAGGGAAGCAGCGCTGAAATTCCCGTGGCGTCAGGGCGCGCCCTTCGGTTGCCGCACGAGCCGCGAGATCGAGATAGGCCTCGTGGCGAATCAGCGCGGCGCGAAATGCGGAGAGGCTCGATCCGAGACGGCGTAGCAACATCAGGCGCAGCAACGGTGCCGCGCCGCCGCCGGCGCGTAATCGCGTCACGCCGGCAGCGAGCTCAGCGAGCAGCGCCTCGGGCGCCGGACCGGCGCGCAGTGCTTCGGTGGTCGATCGCGGGAACACCATGCTGACCGGTCCCCCGTCATAGCCGTGTTGCACGCGCTCGCGCGAACGCGCGACAATCACGCGCGCGACCGCGGCCTGTGCCAGGGAGCGATCGGCCTCGCGCGACGCCGCGTTCCGCAAGGACGGAACGCCCAGCGCCGCGAGTGCGTGGTCCCGAAGGAACAGCCGGAGGAGGTGCAGGAGATCGGCGACGCTGTTGTGCACCGGTGTCGCGGTGACGAGCAGGACGCGGCTGCCAACCACGAGGCGGGCCAACGCTCGATAGCGGTTCGTGTCTGGATTCCTGAATCGATGGGCCTCGTCGACAACAAAGAGGCGGTAGGAGACGGTAGAGGACGGTAAAGGACGGTAAGGGTGTTTGCTCAACGACTCATGCGTGATGATTGGCACTTCGTGCTGGCCAAATCGATTCAGCAAGTCGCGCCATTGCGAAACGAGCACGGCGGGGACGACAAGCGTGAAGGGTTCTTGTCGAGCGAGTGCGACAGCCAGCGCGACGTACGACTTGCCCAGTCCCACCGCGTCAGCGAGGAGCGCCCCGCCGTAGCGCGCGATGATCGCGGTCAGCCGCTCGGCGGCGGGGACTTGATGCGGGGCGAGCCAAGCCGGCCACGGGATTGGCGCCACCTGAGTCCCGTCGAGCAGCGCCCGCGCCGCACTGCCGACGACGTCGCGCGGCGGCGCTTCCCCCGCCGGCCGCAGAGCCACGGCGAAGGGCTCCGGGACCGGGACAAGGTGCTCAGAGAGAATCCGCGGCCAGCGCGCGGCGGTCGGCGCCATCGAGTTCGAACGCATCGGCGATGAGATCGTCAGCGGACTCACAGCGTTGACCGCGGCGCGCCAGCTCTGCCCACACCGCGGAGCCAGCTGCCGGCACCGGCAAACCGCGCACCACACGTGCGTTGAAGCGGCGAAAGCCGCCCCGCGCGGGATCGGCCACCAGCCGCGCGAGGGCTGTGAGCCAGCAGGAGTTGAACAAGGCGGCGAGCGCTGCGGCATCGGCGGCATCGCGCGTCGCAATGCCGTACACGGTGTTGAGGGGCACGCCGTCAGGGGCTGGTAGGGCCGCGCTCAAACGGCGGCCGAGGTCGGGCCAGATGACGCGATGGGTGGCGAACGCGAGACCCGTGCGAAACAACTGCCAGGGCGGGCCACCTCGATAATCGGCCCGGCGCCGTAGCCGGTCTTCGTGACCGGATAGACGCTCGGTGAGCTCGCGAGGCAGGCGGTCGAAGGGTGCCCCGTCTGCGCCGTGTGTCCACAGGAGGTATCGCCCCGGCTTGCAACGCCATGCGGCGATGTCGCGGCCGCGGATCGCTGGTCTCGCGCCGGCGCATTGGCGATCGACGAGAAAGAGGTCGTCGGCTCCCGTTTTGACGCCGAGCTGCGGCGCCCAGCGATCGGCAACCGTCGGAAAGGCGGCCCGCAGACGCCGGCGGATGCGTTCCGCACCTGCGAGGAGAATCCAGGGACCCCCCCCGTCGCTCTGGAGTTGCCGCTGTGGTATCACGGGCGCGGCGGGCTTTGGACCCAAGGCGGTGCCAGTCAGCTCGGTCCCGGTTGGCTCGGCCCGGGCCGCCACCAGTGCCATCGGGTACACGGCAGCGCCAAACGTCTGCGCGACGAGCTCGCCCAACGGCACGGCCCGCTCGACGCGCGCGCCGTGCGCGAGCCGCTGGCGCAACGCCTCGGCGTAACCGCTGGTCGCGAGTTTGGCGGGAACGAGCAGCGCGACAACGCCGCCAGGCCGCACCAGCTCGAGAGCGCGCTCAGTGAACGCGACGGCAAGGTCGGGGAGATGGGCGAAGCCCCGCACTGCCGGAGGCCGCCAGCACGAATAGCGGGCAGTGAGTGTCTCGCGGACCCGCGGCGCGAGCCGTTCGGCGCGAACCCACGGCGGGTTCCCCGTCACGAGGTCGAACCCGCCGCGCAGCATCACGTCCGCGAAGTGCGACTCGAAGGCAAAGAACGGAGCGCCGCCTTCACGCCGCAGCTTACGCTGCGCGCCGCGCAGTTCGCGCAAGCTCTGCCGCAGCCGCACCAGCCGCAGGCGCTGCTGCTGCTCGAGGCCGCGCCGGCGCCCGAACAAGTCGCGATTGCGCGCGTCACCGAGCAGCTCAGCGATCGCCGTCTCCAGGGCGGCGCGACCTTCGTCCAACAGACTCCTGGCCAGCGCGGCCTCGGAGCGATTGAGCTCCTCCTGCGCGGCGCGCTTTTCCGAACCTGTGAGCAGAAAATGGGTGCGCCGTGCCGCAGCGAGGCGTCGTGCTGCGGCGGCTCCGGCACGGATCGCGCGCCCGCCAAGCGAGGCGGCCAGCATCAGCGGATCGAGCAGCGCATCTCCCTGCCGCACGTGCCCATTCAGGTTCGGCAACGGGGCGATCGACGCGAGGTCGGCGCTGTCCTCATCGGCCACCAGGGCCAGCCACAGTCGCAGCTCGGTCAGCCGTACGGCGGTGGGCGTGAGATCGACGCCAAACAGCGAGTGGGCGAGCACGTCGCGCTTTACCGTCAGGGCCGGCCCGTCCCCGGCCGCTTGCCGGAGTCTGACGAGCTCGTCGAGCGCTCCCAGCAAGAAGGCGCCGGATCCCGCGGCGGGATCCAGCACAGTCAGCCCGCGCAGATCGGGGGGAGGCACCGGGCGCGGAGCAACGCCGTCGTGCACCCACTGCGCGGCGGTGCGCGGCGACAGTCCGAACGCTTGAGTCAGCAGTGCTTCGAGCGCAGCGCGCACGAGCTCTCGCACCAGCGAGGCGGGCGTGTAGTAGCTGCCGCTGCTGCGGCGCTCGTCGGGGTCCATGACGCCCTCGAACACGCGGCCCAGCATGTCGGGCGCGACGAAGTCGCCGGCATCGTGCTCGCGGACGGAGAAGTGGAAACGCTCGAACAGGTCGTCGAAGGCGTCGCGCCAATCGGCGTTGTCCCATACCGCGGGCCCATGCTCCCGCTCGAGGGGCGACGGCTCGAACAGGCCGCCGTTGAGGAAGGGGACATTACCCAGGGCGCGCGCCGCGAAGCTCCGGGCAGCGGCCGGACGGTTCAAGGCGCCAAAGCACAGCGCGTGGAGAAACGAGCGATGAAAGTGGCGGCGGGTGGAGAGCGCGCGGTCGAGCAGCCGCGCGACGTAGCGCGTGTCGCCGTTCAACCAGCCCTTGGACTGGATGAAATAGAGGAAGAGCACGCGCGTCAGCGCGGTAAGCGTCAGCGCGTGACGATCGAGGCGCGAGCGTGGCGTGCGCAGCCGCTCAGTCAGCCGATCCAGCGTGCTCCGAAATGCTCGGAAGAAGCGCGGCGTGACTCCTTCGCTCGCGAGGACCTCTCCGATCCGTAATGAAAGCGCGAGCGCTGACTCCCCCTTCGCGGGCGCCAGCCGCTCCAGGGTCGCCAATGCCGAGCCCGTCGGACTGGGGAGGGAAATCGACGCCAGTCGCACGCCCACCGGTCCCGCGGCGCAGATCAGCCGCAGCGGTTGACCGCCAAGCGCGCACGCCAGCCCACGCTCGGCACCCCCAGCAAGGCGTCGAGCGGTTGCTCGTGCGGCGTCTTCGGGATTCAATGCCTCGAGCGCGAAGACCCGAAACGCGCCGTACCGCGCGATGAGCGCGGCGCGCGTTATCCCTGCGGCATGTGATGCTGCTTCACCGAGCCAGGCTGCGGCCGGCACGTTCTCCCACGCCAGCTCGTAGCCGAGCACGCGGAAGAGATCGCGCAGGTCCTCGATCTGCCTGGTGCGGGCGAGAATGTCCCGCAACACCAAAAACCCCCTCGAGTCGCGAGGGGGTCAAGGTGAGGCTGGATGCTTATCGGTTAGGTATCCAACGACCGCAGCACGGTACGATTACGTGCCCTTCTTGAGCCGTATCTCTCCATTCACCGTGCTCAGATTCAGCGACCGCCCGCCCGCGCCGATCGTGCCCCGCACCCGCCGGTGACTGAAGCGTCCGGAGATCGTGAGCGGCCAGTCGGTCTCGATATCGCCGTTCACCGTGGTGGCGCTAATTTCGGTGTCGAGCTTGCCGGGAAGAACCAGGGTGATCCCACCGTTCACGGTGCTGAACTCCAGCTCGTTGTCCCAGTTCGCGCGGCCCATCTCGGCGTAGACCGACCCGTTCACGGTCGACGCCTCGGCGAGGCCGGTCGTGCTGACGCGCACGCTGCCGTTCACGCTGCTCGCCCGCACGTCGCCCTTCAGCCCTTCCGCCGACATCTGACCATTGACCGTCTGGCCGTTGAACTCGATGCCCGCGGGCACCTGCACCTCGAAGTCCACGGTCACGTCGTTGTTCTCGGTGCTGGAACGCCAGTGGTCACCGGGTTCGCAGCTGTTCTCCTGGCGGGCGCGGGGCGGCGTCGGATAGACGGCGCAGATCGTGATGCCCTCGTCGGTCTCGACGACCTCGATCTTCACCTCGTCGGGATCGGAGCGCCGCGAGTGCTTCGTCGCGTTTACGACTGCCTCGGCGCCACTCGCCAGCACAGCCCGCACATCGCCGTTCACACCCTTCACTTCCAGCCGCTTGCCGGCGGCGATGCGGCCGTGCCAGTTGAAATCCTGAGCGGCTGCCGTCGTAGCAGCCGCCAAACAGAGTGCCGTTGCGATCAGCAGGGTCCGCATCGTGTCTCCAGTGTCAGTGCGAGTACTGACGGGCGTAGGTGCGTGCGTACTTCTTGGCATACCGGGGTGCGTACTGCCGCGAATACTGGGCAGCGTACTGAGTGGCGTAATTGCGTACGCTGCTCGAGTCGAAATGGAAATCGAAGCTGAAATCGTTGTCGTTATCGTTGTTGTTATCGTGGTAATTCCTATTGTTCCACTTGCCCTTGTGGGGCATCTCGATCTCCACCTCGCCGGGGCGGCGCAGCTTGATGTCGCCGTCGAACGTCTCCACCTCGAGCCGTGCCGGACTGCCGCAGCGGCCGATCGTGAACGAGAAGCGGTGCTTCCCGGCGCGCACCGTGTCGACCGCGAAGCTCGCGTCGAAGTCGCCGTCGAATGTCGACACCGAGCCGGAGACGCACGAAGTCGGTGGAATCACCACCGCCACGTTGCCGTCGTGTGTGGCGAGCCGGTAGCTGCCGCTTGCCTTGACCGTGCCGTCGTACGTGATGTTGCCGTCGACCGTGTTGACGTCGATATTCGCCGCGTCGATGCGGGCCAGGATGATGTTGCCGTCGACGGACTCGACCGTGATGTCGCCGGCCGCGTCGGTAACCGTGATATCGCCTTCGACGGAGTTTACTTCGATACGGCCCTTGGTCTTGCTGAGTGTCACGCCGCCTTCGACCGATTTGAGGGCAATGTTGCCCGTGCCGCCCGTGACCTCGATATCGCCCTGCACCGACTCGGCGGTCACGGCGCCGCCTGCCCCATCCACGCTGATGTCGGTATACGTGCCGCTGAGCGACATCGCCATCCAGGTGGGCACCGTGATGTCGAGATCCACGATGGACGGCGGGCCGCGCCGGCCGGTCGTCCGAATCAACACGGTGGAAGACGAGTTGGACACGTCGACGCGGCTGCGGCTCGAATGACTGGAGCGCACCTTCACGTTGTTCTGATTCCAGGTGTGAACCACGATCTCGCCGCCGAAGTTGTTCACGTCGAGCCTGGCGCCGCTCTGCACGGCAACCGTCGTATCTCCACTCCCCTGGCCACGGCCTTCACCGCGGCCTTCGCCCTGCTGCAGGGTGAGTGAGACGGCTACCAGTGTCGCGAGTGTCGTCAGCATGTCTCTCGTGTCCTCTCTAGCTTTGGCTGGCCAGCGCGTTGGCGCGCCGGAGCAGCTCGATCTTTTGCCGCATCGTGTTGGCAAGATGGAGATTCAAGTACGTATTCCCGGGATCCTTGCGGAGCGCCCGCTGCGCCTGCTCGATCGCGCGATCAATGATCACGAGATTCTCGCGCACCACCCGCACCGTCGCGGTATCGAGCTTGCCTTCGTTGGCCGTGAGCGCGTCCTGCAGCTCGGCGATCGCCATGTCCGACTGCACCTTCCAGCGGGCCGGCCGTATTTCTGGAATCGCGGGACTCGGCGCCTCGACCATTTGTCCGCCCGGTGACTGGGCACGCGAGTGCAGTACCGCCCACGCGCCGAACACCGAGACCAGGACCAGTGCGATACTGGCGGCGAGCAACTGCCCGACGGACAAACTGAAACGGCGGCGGACGAGGCGGTCACGTCGCTCAGGCAGGCGCTCCCGCCGAATTTCGTGGGCAATCCCAGGCCACAGGTCGGTCGCAGGCTCGCTATTCTCGAGCGACTTGGCGTGCGCCACGACCTGCCGCAGCTCGGTCAGCGTCGCGTAGCACTGCCCGCAGGTCGCGAGATGTGCTTCGAGTGCCGCGCGCTCGACGCTATCGAGCTCGTCGTCCAGGTATTCCGAGAGCCGGTTCGTCCAGAGATCGTTCATCGTTCCAAGTGCCTCCGCAGCGCCATCCGCGCATGATGCAGCTGCGATTTCGACGTGCCCGGTACGACACCGAGCATGCGCGCAATTTCGTCGTGGCGATACCCCTCCACGTCGTGCAACACGAACACCTGCCGAGCGCCCTGGGGAAGGCTCGCAAGCGCTTCCTCAAAGTCCATCGATAGCTCCGGCGTATGTGGCCGCCCCGACACATCCTTGAGGGGCTCGTCACCGGCGATGAACCGGCCCCGTTCGATCCCCACGCTCTTGCGTCGCGCGAGGACCACGTTCACCGCCAGCCGGTGCAGCCACGTCCCGAACGCCGACTCGCCGCGGAAGGTCGAGAGCTTTTGCCAGGCGCGGATGAAGACGTCCTGCGTGACGTCATCGGCTTCATCGGCGTCGAGCATGCGGCGCACCAACGTATGGACCCGGGCAACGTGGGTCCGGTACAGGCGCTCGAATGCACTGGGGTCCCCGCTACCAGCGAGAGCCGCGTCAGCCGCTATGGAGTCAGCAGTCAGAGTATCCTCGAGCACCTGTCGGGGCATGCACGGACTTGGATATGCAAGCAGGGCAAAAGGTTGTAGTTACATTTCGGGCTCAAAATGGCGCCTTCAATTGTAGCCGTTCTGGCCATCGGGGGCCTTCTGGGCTTCCGCCATGCCTTTGAGCCGGACCATCTTGCGGCCGTTTCCACGCTTGCGACCCGTCCCACAGCACGGCTCTGGAGCGCCGCCCGCCTGGGGCTGGTGTGGGGACTCGGCCATACGGTGACCGTCGGGATCTTCGCCCTGCTGATCATCGTGCTGGGGGTACAGCTGCCGGCCCGCTTCTGGCCCGCGGCCGAGCTGCTCGTGGCCGGTCTGCTGATCCTGCTCGGCGCCGTCGTGATCTGGCGCTACGTGCGGGGCCGCTGGCACATGCACGCGCACGCCCACACCGCTGCCGCTCCGCATTTTCACTTTCACAGTCATGCCGGCGATCCGAGCCATGGGCACTCGCACGCGGTCGTCGATGCGCGGCGCTCGCTCGGTTTCGGTATCGCGCACGGCTTGGCGGGAAGTGGTGCGATCGCCGCGCTGCTCGTCGCGGCGGCACCCGATACGACGACGCGCATCGCCTACTTCGCGGCGTTCGGAGCCGGAACAATCGTCGGCATGCTGGGGGTATCGCTGACGCTTTCGGTGCTCGTGCGGCTGGCCGCTGGGCGCGGCGCGCGCTGGGCGACGATGCTGCACGTCGGAGCGGCCGTGGGGAGCGTGGTGGCAGGCGTGATACTCGCGCAGCAGGTCATCTCGAGGCGCTAATCCGATTATGACGTTTCGCGCGCCTGCTGTTGCCAGCGGCGCGCCCCACCCGGCAAACTCAAAAATCCCCTTTCAAGGTCTGCCCATGGCACGCTTCGCTTCGTTCGTTGTGGCGTTGTCGCTGTTGCCGTTGCGGCTATTCGCGCAGGAACCCTCATCCGACACAACGCGATTTCATCGGGGCCAGTGGGGTGTCCAGTTCGGCGGCGGCTCGAGCTTGTTCAGCCTGGGGCTGCTGCGTTTCACGAGCGCCCGCTCCGCCTGGCTGCTCGACATTGCGAGCTCGGCGCAATTCCTGAGTTCGACGAGCACCGACAAGTTCGGCGGCGGGACGTCCAGCGCGGACCAGCAGTTTGTGAACTTGAATGCCCGCATCGGGAAACGGTTCTATCAAGCACCACGGCGCAAAGTCGTGTCCTTTCAGACGCTCGCGGTCGAGGGCGGCTGGCGCGACCAGATGGTCGATATCTCCGCAGGCAACATCCGGCAAACGCTCTGGAACGTCGGGCTGAACGGCGAGCTGGGCGGAGCGTACATGGTCACGCCATCGCTGAGTCTCGGCGGGACTGCAATCATGTCGGCCGGTTACTTCGAGATGAAGCGGAACAATCCTGCGGCCAGAGAAAAGGGCCATGGCTATTACCTGAACGGGATTGAAGTGCTGTTTGCGCTGGGGTTGTACTTCTAACCGCGATAGGTGCGGCCGCGCCACTCCACCAGCCGGCGGCCGCGGATGGCGGAGCGCAACATGATGAACGCGACTACGCCCGCGCCGAGTGGATAGAGGAGGGCGTACCAGACCGGCGCGCCCTCAGCCGCGTAGACGACGACCCAGGTGAGCAGCGAGACGAACGTGGCGATGGCGGGGAATCCCAGGCTGACGCGCAGCAGCCACAGGACGGGCGGTACGATCCACGCCAGCGCGGGCAGCCACATCACATAGGGCAGCAGCGCGCGCACCCATGGGATGGGCGGCATCATCAACGGCGCCCCGAGCGCGAGGTTCTTCGACCAGCCGGCGATGATCTCGCGCAGCGAGCCGTACATCCGCGTGGCCATGAACTCCTGCGCGTGCGCGAGAAAGATGTCCTTGCCCGAGCGCACGTAACTTTGCGCGAGCGCCAGATCGTCGGCGATGCTGTGCTTCACCGCCTCATGCGTGCCGGCGCTTTCGTACGCCGCGCGCGTCGTGAGGATGAATTGCCCGTTCGCGATCGCGTTCCAATCGACTCGTGTCCGATTGATGCGGGCGATGTTGCCGGCGCGGGCGCCGAGTGCGACGAAGACGTGCGGTTGAATGAGCCGCTCCCAAAACGTTCGCATTTCCTGGCGCGGTAACACCGTGAAGAGATCGACGCCCTCGGCCTGCAGCGCCCGCACCGACCGCGGCAACAGCTCGGGCTCGTGGCGCGTGTCGGCGTCGGTGAACAGCAGCAGGTCCCCCGTCGCGACACGGTAGCCCTGCACGATCGCCCATTGCTTGCCGAACCAGCCCGGCGGCGGGTCGATGCCGCGCACCAGCCGCAGCCGTCCGCCGGTGGCGGGCTCGACAATCTCCGCCGTGCCGTCGGTCGAACGATCGTCTACGACGATGACCTCGATCGGCGAATAGAGAGTCGCCAGCACCGAGCGGACACAACGCTCGATGTTGCGGGCCTCGTTGCGCGCAGGGATGATGACGGAGACGAGCGGCCCGGTGGTCAGCGGTTCGTAGTCACGCAGCCGGGGACGGCGCGTCGCGTAACCGTAGACCACCAGCAGCAGCACCACAATCCACGGCGCCGCGAGCAGCCAGCTCATTTTCGATCTTCGATGGCGGAGACGACGACGGCGCCGGTCAGATGTCCCGTCACGTTCGTCATCGTGCGGAACATGTCGGGGATGCGGTCCAGCCCGATGAGGATACTGATGCCGGCGATGGGGAGGCCCGCGGACTGAAAAGCCGGGAACAGGCTGATCACGCTGCCGGACGGCACTGCGGCGACGGTGAGCGATGCGAGAAACACGGCGGCGCCGGCCGCCAACATTTGGCTGATGCCAAACGGAATCCCGTACAGCCGCGCGATGAAGACGACGGCGACCGCCTGGAAGACGGCGCTGCCACCGCGATTCAGGCTGGCGCCGAGCGGCAGGACGAAGCCCGAGATCGGGCGGGGAATCTGCAGGTCCTTGTCCGCCGCGTCGATCATCGTCGGCAGCGTGGCGAGCGACGAGGTCGTCGAAAAGCCCATCAGCATCGATGGAAAGGCGGCCCGCAGAAAGCGCGCGGGCGCGAGCCGCGCGATCAGCGCAATGCTCGGCAGGTAGACGAGTGCGATGAACGCGAGCACGCCGATGATCACCGCGAGGATGAACCACAGCATCGCGCGCACCAGGCTCCAGCCGAACTGCGTGACGATCGGCGCTACGAGGGCGAAGATGCCGATGGGCGCGAACAGCAGCACCCAGTGGACGATCTTGATCAGCGCTTCGGTGGTGGCGTCGGCGATCGTGGTGAGCGGCGCGCGCTTTTCGAGCGGCAGCGACGCCGCGGCGATGCCGAAGATCGTCACGAAGACGATGACGGGAAGCAGGTTTCCCTCGGCGGCCGCCTTGAACGGATTGGCGGGCACGAGTTGCACGATGAACTGCGCACCGCTGGGGATGCTCTCGGCCGCCCGTTGGATCGCCCCTTGGTCGGCGCTCTCAGCGGCGCGGAGCGCGGCCTGTCCGTCCGGCGTGACGGCGGCGCGTGGCAGCACCGCCGCCGCGACCAGGAAGCCGAGCACGATGCCGAGCAGCGCGGTCGCCCAGAAGAACGCCAGCGTGCGCACCACCAGGCGGCCCACCGTCCGCAGGTCGCCGAGCTTCGCGATCCCCGCGAACAGCGCGGTGGCGACGAGTGGGATGACCACCATCGAGAGCAGATTGAGGAAGAGGGAGCCAATGGGCCTGACGCTGCCGACGATATCCGCGAGGCCGGGATGGCCGCGCTGCGACAATCCGGCGGCGATGAGGCCGACCAGGAGGCCCGCAATCAGGCCGATGCCCATCCACACGTGGCGTCTCATCGGAGGTGGGCTATTATACCGCCATGTCAGATAACACACACGCGCAGGTGAAAACGCCCAAATGGGCGCTCATTCTCGGGGCCTCGAGCGGCTTCGGCGAGGGGGCGGCGCGGGCACTCGCGCGGGCAGGCTATGACATCGTGGGGGTGCACCTCGACCGTAAGGCCGGGCTCGAGCACGTCGCCGAGATCCGCCGCGACATCGAGAAGACGGGTCGCAAGACGCAGTACTTCAACATCAACGCCGCGGACGAAGAGAAGCGCAACGAAGTCCTCGCCGAGCTGGCCAAGCAGAAGCTCAACGTCGCGGTGCTGCTGCACTCCCTCGCCTTCGGTACGCTGAAGCCCTACATCGGCGAGGACGTGCTGACGAAAATGAACATCGACATGACGCTCGACGTCATGGCGCACTCGCTCGTCTATTGGGCGCAGGGGGTCGTGAAGCACGGCCTGATGGGGAAGGGCGGCCGCATTTTCTCGATGACGTCGTCCGGCTCGACACGCGTGTTCGCGACCTACGGCGCGGTCTCGGCGGCTAAAGCGGCGCTCGAGTCGCACACCCGCCAGCTCGCGCTCGAGCTCGCACCGCATGACATCACCGTCAACTCGCTGCGCGGCGGCGTGACCGACACGCCGGCGCTCCGCAAGATCCCGGGGAACGAGAAGCTGGTCGAGATCGCGACGCAGCGAAACCCGCATCACCGGCTCACGACGCCCGCCGACCTCGGTGGCGCGATTATCGCCCTCTCCCGGCCCGAGGCCGACTGGATCACGGGCAACGTGATCAACGTGGACGGCGGCGAGGAAGTCTCGGCATAGACGTCGCGGCTGCAAGGCGGGCTTTGCGGGACTATCACGCCACGCAGATCGGCCTGGAGCCGGGCATGATCCCGGCGGCGGTGGCGATCGCGTTGCACGATGGCGCTGAGGGGCTCGAGACGCTGTTCATCCACCGCGCCGTGCGCGCCGGTGACACCTGGTCGGGGCAGATCGCATTCCCCGGCGGCCGGCGCGAACCCACCGATGCTGATCTCCTGGCCACCGCGATCCGCGAAACGATGGAAGAAATCGGCGTCGATTTGTCGAACGCCGAGCGGCTCGGCGTCCTCGACGACCTGTACCCGCGGACGCCGGTGTTGCCGCCCGTCGTCGTGCGTCCATTTGTATTCGCGTTGACACAGCGTCCCACAATTACGCTCAACCCGGAGGTGCAAGACGTCTTCTGGGTGCCCTTCCGGGCTTTCCAAGCCCCGGGGGTGCTGGGGGAGATCACGATCGATCATCCTGGCATCCCCCGACGGGTATTACCTGCATATACAGTCGGAAAACACACTATCTGGGGAATGAGCGAGCGCATTCTCACACCGTTAATTAGCCTAGTTTCTTAGCCTTACAAAATCCACATCTTCGCTTGACAATATTTGAGGATTAGGCTAGCCTAATGCCCTGTCTCGTTGACAGTGCTTTGCATACGGAGAGCCTATGAACGCCGCGATTCGATCCCCACAACCGCCGCTGACGCGATCCGTCGAAGACTATCTGAAGTCCGTTTTCCATCTCACCAGCCAGGGCGGTTTCGCCACCACCAGCGACATCGCCGAAATGCTCGAAGTCGCGCCGCCCTCGGTCAGCGGCATGATGAAACGGCTGTCCGAGACGGGACTGATCGAGCACGTGCCGTATCGCGGCGTGCAGCTCACGCCACAGGGCCGTCGCGCCGCGCTGCAGATGATCCGGCGTCACCGCATCCTCGAATCGTATCTCACCAGCAAGCTCGGCTACGACTGGGGTGACGTGCACGTCGAAGCCGAGCGGCTGGAGCACGCAGTTTCGGAAAAGCTGATCGAGCGGATGGCCGATGCGCTCGGTGAGCCGCGCTACGACCCGCATGGCGCGCCGATACCGACGGCCGCCGGCGAGATCGAAGAAGCGGAGCTGGTCAAGCTGGCCGAGACCGAGGTCGGGCGCAGCGTGGTGTTGCAGGAAGTGGGCGACGAGAATCCCGCCCGGCTCCACTATCTCGCCGAACAGGCGCTCAGGCCGGGTGTCGAGCTCACGGTCATCGACCGCCAGCCGTTCAATGGCCCGACGATCGTGCGCATGGCCGACGGCACGACGCGGGTGGTGGGCCAGGAGCTCGCGCTGCTGCTCTTGTGCAGGCCAGTCGATGGCGAATAGCGTCCTCGACGCCGGCTGGCGCCGCCCGCGCCTCACGCCGAGCCTGGCGGAGGTCTACCGCACCGTTCCGGTCAAGCCCGGCGCCTGGTGGAAGAAAGCACTCGCCTTTGCCGGGCCGGGATATCTCGTCGCCGTCGGCTACATGGACCCCGGCAACTGGGCCACCGATCTCGCGGGTGGCGCGCGCTTCGGCTATACGCTGCTCACCGTCATTCTGCTCTCCAACCTGATGGCGATTTTGCTGCAGGGCCTCGCGGCAAAACTCGGCATCGTGACGGGTCGCGACCTGGCGCAGGCGTGTCGCGATCATTACTCGCGGCCCGTATCGTTTTTCCTCTGGGTGATCTGCGAGATCGCGATCGCCGCATGCGATCTGGCCGAAGTGATCGGCTCGGCGATCGCGCTGAACCTGCTGTTCGGCATTCCGCTCGCGTGGGGCATCGCGATCACGGCGCTCGACGTGCTGATCGTCCTCTACATGCAGCACAAGGGCTTCCGTCTGCTCGAGGCGCTCGTCGTCGTGCTGATCGCCACGATCGCCGGCTGCTTCCTGTTCGAGATCCTGATTTCCAAGCCCGATGCCGGGGCCGTGTTCGCCGGATTCATCCCGACCGTGTCGATTCTCAAGGATCCGGACAAGCTGTACATCGCGATCGGCATCCTCGGCGCGACGGTGATGCCGCACAACCTCTATCTCCATTCATCCGTGGTGCAGACGCGCAGCTACGAAGAGACGACAGCCGGCAAGCGCGAGGCGGTGAAGTTCGCGTTTCTCGATTCCACGGTCGCGCTGTCGTTCGCGCTGTTCATCAACGCCGCGATTCTGATCGTCGCCGCGGCGACGTTCCACCGTGCAGGTGAAACGGGCGTGGCCGAGATCCAGGATGCGTACCGCCTGCTGACTCCGCTGCTCGGCGTCGGCGGGGCCAGCGCCGTGTTCGCATTCGCGCTGCTCGCCTCGGGTCAGAACTCCACGCTGACCGGGACGCTCGCCGGGCAGATCGTAATGGAGGGCTTCCTCAACATCCGGATCCGGCCGTGGCTGCGGCGGCTCATCACGCGCCTGATCGCGATTGTGCCCGCCGCGCTGACGGCTATCTTCTTCGGCGAGCACGGCACCGCCCAACTCCTGATCCTCAGCCAGGTGATCCTCAGCCTGCAACTCTCGTTCGCCGTCTTCCCCCTGGTGATGTTCACATCGGACCGTCTGAAGATGGGCGAGTTCGTCAATCCCAGGTGGCTAAAGCTCCTGGCGTACATCGTTGCCGTTTTCATCGGCGCCTTGAACGCCTATCTGCTGGTGCGCGTGGTCGCCGGCTGGATCGGCTGATGTACAAGCGCATCCTGGTGCCGCTCGAGAATGGTCCCGCCGACAAGGTGATTCTGACGCACGTGACGGGTCTCGCGAAGCTGCTCGGGGCCGAGGTCCTGCTGCTGCACGTCGCCGATGGATGGGCCGCGCGCAACATGGAGCAGCTCAACCTGCGCGAGTCACAGGAAATGAAAGAGGACCGGGCCTATCTGGAGCGGATGAGTCAGGACCTGCGGCAGGCGGGTGTGGAAGTGGATGCGGTGCTGGCGGCAGGTGACCCCGCCAAGGAGATCGCGGCGGCGGCAGAGCGGGAGAGAGTCGATCTAATCGCGATGGCGACGCACGGGCACTCGTTGCTGAGCGATGTGGTGCACGGCACCACCGCGACAGCATTGCGACACGTCAGCCGGATTCCGATCCTGATGGTGCGCGTGCCTGCTCCAGAGCCTTGAGGATGGCGCTCAGGCGGCGGTCTCGCGCCTCCCGCAGGAACTCCACCTTTCCCTTGTAGGATCTCTCGATCGACTGAATCAACGACCGCTGTTGCTCGGGGTCGAGCTGCGCCCAGTGCGCCAGCTGCTGCCACCAGCTCTCGAAGCTCGCCAACAGCTGCTGGGTGAAGTAGCGAATCCCGCCTTCGCCGGCGGCCAGATGGTAGGTCAGATGCGGGCCCGCCGCCGCCCAGCCGATCGCCGGGCCGAGTGATACGGCGCGGTCGAGATCGTCCACGCTGATCACGCCCTGCAACACCAGGTCAATGCACTCCCTCCACACCGCCGCCGACACTCTGCCGACGACGTAGCCCGGAATCGCCTTCTTGAGGACGATGGGAAACCGGCCCAGTGCGCGCAGGTAGTCGACGGCGCGTGTGATGCTGGCCGCTGACGTTCGGGCTTCAGGTACGACTTCGACGAGGGGAATCAGCTCCGGGGGGTTCAGCGGGTGAGTCACGAGGCAGCGGTCGAGGCGGCGCATCCGGCCGAAGATGTCGCTCGGCGCGAGGCCGCTCGAGGAGGAGCTGATGAGCGCTTCAGGACTTACGGCGTCCTCGATCGCCACGAACAGCTTCTGCTTGGCGCCGACATCCTCCTGAATCGCCTCGATCACCCAGTCGGCATCCTGGATCGCTTCCGAAAAAAACGTGGCGCGTTGCAGCTCGCGCAGGCCCTGCTCGACGATGGAGTCGGGAGCTCGGCCGAGCGCAACGAGCGCGCGGGTGCGCCGCTCGACTTCGATCGACGCGCGCTCCATGCTCTCCGGGTTCAAGTCGAAAATCGCCACGGGCCAGCCGGCCGATGCGCACAGCGCCGCCCATCCCACGCCGATGTCGCCGGCGCCGATCACGGCCACCTTGCGGGGAATCGTCACGCGAGCGCCTCCTCGACCAGCGCACCCGCCAGCACACGCTCGAACAGCAGCCGCCGCACGGGAGGAGTGTGGACCTCCATCGCGACGCGGACAAACGAGCCCTTGGGATCGAGCTTGGTGCGGCCGCGGCTTTGGCCGTCGTCCAGATCGACGCGGAGCCGCAGATCACTGAACGTCAGCACCTCGGGCTGGAGCAGGTAGGCGATCGCGAGGACATCGTTGATCACGGCGCCGTCCAGTCCTTCCTGGTTGCGGTGGAATTCGACGTAGAAGCGCAACGCGTCGTGCAGCCAGGGAGCGTGCTGCGCCAGCCGGTCGACTTCACTGGCCTTCATGATCAGCTTGCGCGTTACGTCGAGCCCGATCATTTCGGTGGGGATTTCGGCGGCGAGTACCGTCGCCAGCGCTTCCGGGTCGCACCAGGCGTTGAATTCGGAAAAGCGCGTCTGGTTCCCCGCTGCTTCGATGTTGCCGATCATCGCGACGTGGCGGGCGACCTTCTGGCGGACCAGGCCCGGGTTGACGCGCAGCACCAGGGCGAGGCTCGTCAACGGGCCGAGGGTGACGAGCGTGACCGGCTCCGGCTGCGCCTCGAGCAGCCGCTCGAGCGGCCGCACGTAATCGAGAATCACGCCCGCCGGCGGCACATCGGCGTAGCCGAGCCCCGAGGGGCCGTGCGTGTCGTCCGCTACTTGCAGCTGCCGCTTCAGCGGCCGGCGCGCGCCGATGCCCAGCGGGACCCGCACCGGGTGTTTGACCTTGCGGATGATTTCGACCGCGTTGCGGTAGGCGTTCTCGACGACGGTGTTGCCGTAGGAGATGGAAATCGCCCTGACGTCCAGCTCCGGGGAATTGAGCGCCAGGAGCAACGCGAGGCAGTCATCAATTCCCGGATCGGTATCGATGATGACGGGGAGCGGTGAGCTGGGAGCAGGGAGCGGGGAAGACACGCTTTAGGTTAGGCTGCTCACTTCGGAAGCGCAAACGCAATGATGGCGTCGCCGGCGCCGAACGGGCCGCCGCCCCCCGCCGCAATCACGACGAACTGGCGGCCGCCCGCCTCGTAGGTCATCGGCGTCGCGCGCGCGCCCGCGGGCAGGTCGGCCTTCCACAGCTCGCGGCCCGTCTCCACATCGAACGCCCGAATGGCGTGCTCCAGCGTCGCGCCGATGAAGACAATTCCGCCCGCGGTGACGATCGGACCGCCGAGGTTTACGGAGCCAGGGAAGCCGCCCATCGTGCCCAGCGGCACGTCCCAGGCGATGCCGCCCGTGCTGAGGTTCACCGCGACGAGCGCGCCGAACGGCGGCGGAGTGCAGGGCAGGCCCGTGGGACCCAGAATGATGCGCCGGCGCATGAGGTACGGCGTGCCGCGCATGTTGGTGTACTCAAAGTCCGTCAGTCCATGTGCTGCATCGGCGGTCTTGGAGCTGTCGGAGTTGAAGCTGTGTGCCACGAAGAGCTGCACCATGGCGGGGACGCGATTGACGGGCACGACGGCGAGACCGTGCCTTTCATCTATAGCGACTCCGCCCCAATGGGCGCCGCCGATGTTGCCGGGCTGTGAGATCGTGCCCTGCATGCTGGGTGGCGTAAACGGTCCCTCATTGCGCAGCGCCGCCAGGAAGTCGTGACAGGCGGCCTTGGCCTCGGGTGTCGGCCCCCAGGCGTCGTCCGCGGTATACCGGAGCGGGACGAGGGGCGGCGTCACGGCCGTAAAGGGCTGCGTCGGAGATGCTACCTCGCCGGGAACGCTGCTCGCCGGGACCGGCCGCTCCTCCACGGGGAAGATCGGCTGCCCGGTCATGCGGTCGAGCACGAACAACATCCCCGATTTCCCAGTCTGGATGACGGCGGGGATCCTGGTGCCATTGCGCGTCACCGTCACGAGCGCGGGCGGAGCGGCGTTGTCGAAATCCCAGAGGTCGTGGTGCACGGTCTGGAAATGCCACACGACTTTTCCCGTGGATGCACGCAGCGCCACGATCGAGCTGGCGTAGCGATCTTCACCCAGGCGCATCCCGCCGAAGTAATCGGGTGCCGGACTCGACGTTGGGAGGAATACGAGATCGCGCGCGGGATCGGCAACCATCACGGACCAGACGTTGGCCGCGCCAACGAGCCGCGCGGAGCCGTTCTGCCATGTCTTGAACGCCGGATCGGTGGAGTCCTGCGGCACGGGATCGAACGTCCATTTGAGCACGCCGGTGCGGACGTCGAAGGCCCGCACCTCGCCGCTCGCCGGCGCCAGGTTGGTATTGTCCGCGACCGCCGATCCCGTGATGACGAGGTCGCCCACGATCGCGGGAGGCGATGTCACCTCGTAGAACTGAAACTCGTCCGGCGCTGCCCGCAGTCCCTTTCGCAAATCGACGACGCCGCCCGCGCCGAAGCTCGAGCAGGGCTTGCCCGTTGCGGCATCGACGGCGATGAGCCGCGCGTCGATCGTCGCGGCGATGATGCGCCGGGCGCACGGCGCGCCGGCAACGGCGCGACTGTCCCGCCAGAAGCTCACGCCGCGGCTCGCAAAGTCACCGTAGCCGCGATGCGGATTCACGCCCGCATCGTAGCGCCAGCGTTCGGTTCCGGTGGCCGGATCGAGCGCCGCAATGATGCCCGTCGGCGTGATGACGTACATCGTCCCGTCCACGACCAGCGGCGTGACCTCGAGTGCCGGAGGACGGTGGCTCATGTTCGCCATGTCTGGCATGCCGGTGTGATACGTCCACGCGACCTGGAGCTGCGCCACGTTGGCGCGCGTGATCTGGGTGAGCGGCGAGAATCGCGCGCCACCGGGATCACGGCCGTACGCGGGCCAATCACCCGGCGCTTGCAGGCTAACGATGAGCAGCAGAGTCAGCATGGATTTCCCTCGCGATGGTTTCCCGGAGCCGCCGGAACTCGACCTCACCGCCAAACCCGAAGATGCGCTCGATGACACGGCCCTGCTTGTCGAGCAGCACCGAATACGGCAGGCCGCGGTAGTGATATGCCGCTTTCATCCTGCCGCCGCCAACCAGGATCGGGAACGGCGGCCGGAACTCGCGCACGAACGCGCGCATCTTGCCGTCACTCACGTCGTCGGAGATCGCGGCGATGTCGAACTGGTCCCGGCTGAACGCCCGGTACAGCTCCGCCATGTGCGGAAACTCCTCGCGGCACGGCTCGCACCAGGACGCCCAAAAATTGACGAGGGTCACCTTGCCGCGGTACTGATCGAGCCGCACCGGCTTGCCGGCGGTATCGGGCAGCGCGAACGGCGGCGCGAACGGCTCGCGCCCCTGCGTCGGTGTCTGGGCGAGCAGCGCCACGGGATCGAGCACGCGGATCGTGCCCCGGCGGTTTACCGCGATGGCCGTCGCAGCGGTATTCAGCACCCGAGTCGCCACGATCGCTCCCGTCTCGGTCTCCAGCACGTCGAGCCGCAGATTGGTCGCGGCGGAATCCTGGGCGCCGAGGACGTAGAGCCGGCCATCCGGCCCGACGGTCATGGCGATGTTGATGAGCGCGTGTTCGACGCGCCGTCCCTTGCCCGCGGCGAAGCGCGGATCACGCTCCACGGGAATCAGGCCGCGCGAGCTGCGCCAGACGGGAGACCCGGTGGCGTCGAGCCGCAGAATCTCGTCCCGCACCAGCGGAGCGAAGTACGCGACGCCGCCGGACAGGGCGACCGGCCCGGCGTTGACCAGCTGTACGAGATAGGGAATGTCGGGCACGTGAATCGTGCCGAGGCCCTGATGCGGCCGCCCCAGGGTATCGAGCAGCCACAGCAGGGGGGCGCTGCCGTCTTCGGCGATGAATTGCACGAAGTAGGGCGATCGCGACGCGATGATGCGCGACCCCTCGCTCGCGTACAGGGAGGCAGGAAAGGTGCTTTCCCATTCGCGCACCGGCGTGCCCGCGGTGTCGAAGACGACGCCTTCGCCGGTGCGCTCCGTGATCAGCAAGCGGTTCCGGGGATAGCTCGCGACCGCCACCGGACTCGACAGCCGGGGATCGGTGACGGTGCGAACGACGTGGAGGTCTCCGTCGAACGCAATCAGCCGGCTGTGCGGGGCGTCCGGCGCCCAGGAGTAGCGGCCGACGCGCGCCGCGGCCGAGCGGCCGAGGAACAGCAGCGTGAACCCGTCGTCCGTTGGGGCGCGGCAGCTAAAACTCAGCAGAGCAACGAGGAGTATATTCCGCGCATGAACGAGTATCGCACGCTGATCGACACATTCGGCAAAGGGTGGGAGCGGGGGGACGTCGAGATGATCTGCTCCGTCTTCAGCGAGGACGCCGTGTTTCTCGAGACGCCTTTCAGCAAGGCCGACCGCGGTCTCGCGGCGATTCGGGCGTACTGGAAGGACATCCCGCTGTACCAGGCCGAGACTAACTT
>Ga0137418_10000740_pt1 | contig 29881 bp, 27 predicted proteins | sample CZODoug3_1_2_16f_FD_122242 | JGI IMG/M metagenome (GOLD analysis project Ga0137418, IMG submission 122242) | Vadose zone soil fungal communities from Angelo Coast Range Reserve, California, USA - CZODoug3_1_2_16fungal (Hybrid Assembly) | ecosystem: Environmental > Terrestrial > Soil > Vadose... | reverse complement strand
GCGTCCGTGCTGGTCGATGGCGTCATCGAAGAACTCAAGGAAAAATACGCCGGCCCAAACATCGCCGAATATCTCGAGGAAGTGCGGCACCACCTTCTCGATAATCTCGATCCCTTCAAGGAGCGCGAGGGCGAAGGCGAACACGACGAAGAGACGCCGGACGGTTTGCCCAAGGCACAGGGAGGTCAGGAGCGCGATCCATTCCGCGTATACGGCGTGAACGTCATTCTCGCGCACAGCGATGGAGACAAATCACCGGTTATTTTCGAGACCACCCCCACGTACGCCAATCTGTTCGGGACCATTCAGCGCGCCTATGACACCCGAGGCGGCTGGACCAGCGACTTCATGGACCTGCGCGCCGGCTCGCTGCTCCGAGCGGATGGCGGCTTTCTGATCATGTATTCGCTGGAAGCGCTGTCGGAGGTCGGCGTGTGGCGCGCGCTCAAACGCACGCTCAACCACAACCGGCTGGAAATTCAACCACTCGAGATGTTTTATCCCTTCGGCGGCAGCGCGCAGAAGCCGGAAGCCATCGACATCAACGTAAAGGTCATCCTCATCGGCGACCGCTCCTTGTACGAACTGTTGTATGAGTACGAGGAAGACTTCCGCAAAATTTTCAAGGTGCGCGTGGAATTCGACGAAGAAATGGCCATGAGCGATGGCGTCATTGCGGAATACGCAGGGCGTCTGCGAGCGTTGTCCGAGAAAGAGAATTTGTATCCGTTCGACCGGGGTGCGTTTGCGGCGATGCTGGAATACGGCGTGCGCCAGGCGGGGCGAAGGAACAAGGTGACCGCGCGCTTCATCGATATCGCCGACCTGGCGCGCGAGGCGCATTACGCCGCGGCGGCGGCAGGGGAATCCGTGGTCCGCGCGGCGCACGTGCGCGGCGCCTTGTCTTCGAAAATGGAGCGCCACAACCTGATCGAGACGCGCATCCGGGAAATGATCCAGGAAGGCACGCTGCTAGTGGACGTGGAAGGGACTCGCGTCGGCCAGGTGAATGGTCTGAGCGTTCTGGAAATTGGCGGATACTCTTTCGGCAAACCCGTGCGCATCACCGCGACGGCGGCCCTTGGGAAAGCGGGATTGATCAACATCGAGCGCGAGGCCAATCTGAGCGGGCGCTTCCATGACAAGGGAATGCACATCATCGCCGGTTACTTGCGAAGCAAGTTTGCGCAGGACAAGCCGCTCTCGCTGGCGGCCAGCATTTGCTTCGAGCAATCGTACTCGGGAGTGGACGGCGACAGCGCCAGCTCCACGGAGATCTATGCGCTGGCCTCGGCGCTTTCCGGCTTGCCGCTGCGCCAGGACATCGCGGTAACCGGTTCGATCAACCAGCAGGGCGACATTCAGGCCATTGGTGGGGTGAATGAAAAAATCGAAGGTTTCTTCGACGTGTGCTGCATCAAGGGGCTCACCGGAACGCAAGGCGTGATGATGCCGGAGTCCAATGTGGAAGATTTGATGCTGCGCGAAGATGTTCTGGAGGCCGTGGCCGCGGGCAAATTTCACATCTGGCCGATCGCCAAGGTGGAGCAAGGCATCGAGCTCCTCACAGGTACGACGGCAGGGCAGCGAAACGGCGAAGGGAAGTTTGATCCAGGAACCGTTTTCGCATTGATGGACGAACGCCTCCGCGACATGGCCAAGACCCTGAAGGAATTCGAATAGCTTCCCTGGAAAATCAGGGCCCGCGTCCGCGGCAACCACGGGCGGCTTCCTTCTAGCGGCTCTATCGAACGCGCGCCGGAGCACCGTGCTCGTGCACACTTTTCTCCTGAAAGCGCGCCTCCGATAAGGCGCTAATGTCATCCGATCAGAAACATGCCCAGAATTGACTGCGTCGAATTAGCGTGAAGTGGCGCTTGCTCATTTCACAAGCACTTGGCAACGATTAGCGTGATGTCGTCCTGCTGCTCATGAGAACTGAACTGCTGAACTTCATCCACAACCGAGGTCAGTAAGGCCTGTGAGCGTAACGCAAAATGCTGTCGCAGGACTTCGGCCAGGCGCCGTTCGCCGAACTCCTCTCCGCTGACGTTGAGCGTTTCGCTTATACCGTCGGTGTAGAGTGCCAGAGTGTCTCCAGGAAAGAGCCGCAGTTCCCCTATCGAGCAATCCCATTTCTTGAACAGTCCGAGTACGGTGGATGTGGAGTAGAGCCGCTCAAGAGTGTTGTCGTTCCGGAGGAGAAGAGCAGGCCAATGCCCGCAATTTGCGTAGCGCAAATGCCGCGTGTGGTCGTCGTATTCGGCAAAAAAGAGGGTGGCGTAAGCACCGTCCTCGGTATTCTCGTAAAAAAGCTGGTTCACCGATTGCAAGAAGCGCCGAGGCTGAGCCAAAGCGATGGCGCACTGGCTGCGCAGATTGGCCTGCAAATTCGCCATTAAAAGAGCAGCGCCGATTCCTTTTCCTGAAATGTCGGCGATCACCAGCCCGAGCCGGCCTGGGCCTAGATCGAGAAAGTCGTAGTAATCGCCGCCGACTTTGCGAGCCTGTAGGCAAATACCCGCGTAGTCGAGTGTTGGAACAGTTGGCAGCATCTGTGGGAAGAGCCTGGCTTGAACCTGTTTGGCAATTTCCAGTTCTTGCGCACCGCGGCGTTGCGCTTCGAATTCCCGAGTGGCAGCGTCGTAGCCCACGAGCGCAAGCGAGTTCCCGTCCGGATCTTCGAAGCTCGTTTCCATTCCACCCCAAGTCTGCGCCTGCGGTGGACGGCGAAACCGGACCCCGCGCTCAGACCACTCTTGGAAATTGGCCACGACATCTTCGGCAACAAGAACAACGTGCCTGGAGCGGACAATGAGCTTGTATTCTTGGGAGTCGGGCTCTGGAGTGACAAACACAACCATTGTTGTGCCATCCGGAGGAGCAACCGCTACCCACCGCCCGATCGATATATGAGTATCAGCTACCAGCTTGAATCCAAGCTGGTCCACGTAGAATCGAAGACTTCGATCCATATCGGCAACGAAAATGGCAAAGGAGTGAATGCGGAAGTGGGGGACCAGACGCTCCGGCGGAAAAGGCGACCGGTTCGGCCCTTGGGATGGCGTAGAACCGACCATAGGCGCGATTGTAAGCCGAAGCCCGTTGATTCTGGCTCTGCCGAGCTCCGTTGCCAACTGCAAATAGTCGCTAGCCTTGATCGGAAACGGGTCGGGGCAGGCCGTTGGGTGGAGTAGGGATCTCGATCCGAGGCGTTTTCGATAAGACGTCGTCGCGAGGGGAAATCAGTCTTCTACCGGAACGATCTGGCGCATTCTGCGATGGATCGCGAGCTGTAGCTTGTTTATCATTTGTTTCAGCAAAGCCGCTTCTTCGGTGTCAGCGCAGTGTAGGGGCTCCCACGATGTCTGTTGAGAACTTTCTAGATCGCCAAGGCGTTACCGAATAATTGCTGCTGTCCGAGTGCGCATACACTGTATCTCGCAGCTCAATCATGTGGTCGTGAAGGACGTTTTCCTCGCCGTCGAACTCCTTAAGCTGTGGAGGAAATTTCGGCCAACCACGGCTCTTTGTGAACGGTCGCGCATATGCAATAACGAAAGCCGACATAAAAGCGGATTGTTGTAGATGGATGGTCCCGCGCTTCTCCCACGGTTGATAGTGCCACCCCTTCTTCAGGATGACTCCAACACAGTATTGTGCAAAATCGAAATCAAGGCTCGATACCTGCAGCCTGCGATACAGCTTTGCCTCAACGTCCTGCAACTGAATTTCCATTCGATCCTTCTGTACCTTTACGGATGGTCAAGCAACAAGAAATAGACTACAAGAAGATTGCTTTTATTCTCGAAGGGTTATCTTCGCTCGAACGTACCGACCTCGTCCAGATCGTTCTTGATCATTTGCCACGCTTGTAACGATGTTGTCGCTACGCTTCGATCAGGCGCTGGCTTGAAGCCGACGCACCGAGTTGAGGCTAGCTTGGCGGGCCAACTCTCCCTGACTCCCACGGGCACGAGATCTCTCCATTGTGACGGAATGAAATCGTAACCGCACGCGAATAAAGGATTTTGCTCATCACGATGCGGAAGTCAGGTTAGGTTGAAGTCGCGTCCACTATTCCGAGAGAAGAGGTCGATACCTGTCTCTAAATTGACGGTATCCGCCGCACGCCCACAGGGTGAGAAAGAGCAGGACCATGCCGTAGATCAGTCCCCCGTAGATACCCGTAAGGATACCTTTTCGCGCCGAGGCGACAGCCAGGTAACCAGCCATGCAGGCGGCGGCCAGGATCGGTCGCCAGGCAATCCTTGCGAGCGGGATTCCCGAGAAGAGGCGCGACACAGGGATGTAGTGCTGACAGCAATCCACGATCCTGGTCAGCAGTAGCGCGAAGGCAGCGCCCCGCACACCGAAGAAGCGAATCAGGGGCCAGCCCACCGCCAGGTTACACAAAGTGTCTACGACAACAATTCTCAGAGTGACTCGCTCGCGATGGCTGGCCACCAGCACTTGCCCTAGAACGCTGGTAAACACCTGGAAGATCAGAAGCCACGTCACAATGCGCAGGGCAGGGAATGCCTGAAGAAACACCGGATTCCCGTATAGCAACAGGAGCACCCGGTCGCCCATAAAGAACAATCCGGCCAGGGCGGGAAGAGCCATAACCAATAGCAATTCGATGGCTTGCTCTCCGATGCGTTTGAGACTGTGATAGCTAGGTTCGACTTTCCGGCACATCACGGGAAAAATGCACTGCGCAACACTCTGGTAGACGAGGAGCAAAGGCGTGATCACCTGGGTGGTCGCGTTGTACAGACCCACTTCGACTTCGGTCGCTGCCTTGGACAGAAGAACAAAATTCAAGCTGGCCATGAGTGCCATCGTGCCGTCAATCCCCAGAAACGTTGCGGCAGAACGCGCGGTGCCCATCGCAAAGCGAAGGTCGACGCAGCCGTCACGTACAGGGAATTGTAAAAGCGCTATCCAGATCTCGATTACAGCCACCACGATGAGCGAACACACCAGAATGAGAACAACGGCGCTCAAGCCGCTGTTGGTTGACAGAAATAGAAAGGCAGTACCCACTTTCACGATATTCATCGGCACGTTGACGTAGGCGATGTATTGCATCTGCTCCCAAGCCTGAAAAATCGCTTCGCACACCGCCGACAGCGTGTAGGGAATGAGTGCTACCGACAGAACAGTGATGAACAAACTGGTCGCAGCCGAGTAACGCATCAACCGAACGAATCCCCACAACAGGGCAATACAAATGGAGGACGAAAGAGTTACTAGTAAGCAGCCGTTGATGAAGTACGCGCCCGTTTGAACTGGGTTTGTTGCAACCTCGCGGATGATGACGGTTCTGACACCGCTCAGGGCAAACACCTGGAAAGCATAAAACAGAGTGAGTGCCAGGCTGAGTTGGCCAAACTCGTGACCGCCCAGGTGTCGTGCGACAAGCGCATACAGAACAAAGCTGGTCACACGGTTCGTCCCATCACTACTCAGGATAGCGAACACGTTCCCGCTGATCTGTCGCACACTCATAGTCGTTAAAGTTTTCAAGCCCCGGCAGGACGGTCAACAATATCCGGCGAAGTCATTTGACTGGGAGGGCGAGGCTCGCCGCATTGATCAGTCACGGCCGAACCAGCCAGATTAGGTAAAGAGTCGGCAGAGATCCTCGCCAGCTTGCTCTGTAATTGGGTGCGACCCAGATTTGTTCGGCGGGCGTAAAGGTAGTAGACGCGACCGTTTTGGTCCTTCACGTATTCCTTGACTTTTCGGATGCCGGCATTGAAGACAAACGTATGTCCAACCATAAGGGTCGCGAAACGCGACTCTGAGAGTTCAATGAGTTCCTCGGCATCGGTGGAACGCGTGGTCAGCGGTTTTTCCACCAGGACATGTTTTCCTGCTAGCAACAAGCGGCGCGTGATGTCATAGTTAGCAGTCGCCTCGGTGCAGACGATCACCGCATCGACCCCTAGGTGAGAAGCGAGTTCATCAATCTCTCTGGTGAACTAGACGTGGGGGAAGCGGCGAACGACCTCTTGCAATCGCTCTGCTTTCTGGTCACACACCGCGCGAACCTGTGAATCCAGGAGATCGTTGAAAATCCGCACGTAGTTCATTCCTCAATAACCGCATCCTGTGATGGCGATACCCAGTTGGGAACTGTCTGCGGGGTTTTCGTTCAGCTCGACTGCCCTGGCTCCCGCGATCATGCAGCACCTCGTTTTGATAAAACCGCAGGAATCGTAAGAAAAAGAATTTTGAGATCGAGCAAAAGCGATGCATTCTGGATGTAGTGGACATCCATGCGCACCATCTCTTCAAATGAAACGCGGCCGCGTCCGCGCACTTGCCAAAGACCCGTCATTCCAGCCAAGGCGGCCAAGCGCCTACGGTCGCTATTCCGATAACAAGCGACTTCGTAAGGAGGCACGGGACGGGGACCGACAACGCTCATGTCACCTTTCAGAACGTTGAGGAGCTGAGGCAACTCGTCCAAACTGAATTTGCGGAGAAAACGTCCCAGCCGCGTCACCCGGGGATCGTTGGTGAGTTTGAATTTCCCTTCGGGAGCGAGCAGGGATGGAGCGCGTCCTTCGACAAAACCCCGAATATACGCTTCGTGCGGCGAGGAATCCGCGTCCGCTACCATGGAGCGGAATTTATACATGGTGAAGTTCCGGATGACCCAGATCGGCTTCGTGCCGAGCGACGTGCGCTTCGCCCCGACGCGTTCCTGCCTGAAAAAAACTGGACCTGGGGAATCGAGCTTGATCAGAAGAGCGACCACCGCAAACAGCGGCAGCAGAATGATGAGGAGAAGGCTCGCTAAGATGACATCCAGGTATTGTTTACAGGCAAAATAGAAAGTATTTTCTAACTGCTCGGCTGGCAGGCAGGCCGGAGTCGAGCCGCGGTCGTGTTTATGATTTGCTCTGGACGGCAACGCTCGGGGCTTTGCCGAGGTGTTCGCAACAGTCAAGGTGGAGGATGCCATTTGTTTTTCTCGCGACGACATAACTCAACGCTGCACGCGTGAAGAGTGCGCGCTAGCTTCAAGAACCGACGGGACCGGAGGCCCTGAAAGAGCTTGTTCGCACGTCTCGGGTTGGACACGGGGAGAGCAGTCTAGAGCATTGGTAGATGGCCTCAGGAATTGGTAAGGTTCGATTATTCAATACGACTCCCAGCAAGTTTACTTTAGCGGCCAGGAGAGTTTTTTACTCGCTTCGCCGAATCGCGTCGAGTGCAGTTGGCCTCCACGGCAACCACCACGCCGTCTGTCCAGCGACCGATATGCATGGCGCAGGTTTCCAGTCGGAGGGGCCCAGCATGAACGACGACATATATCTGAACTTTTCACGCAGTTCGTTCGTCCTTTGCCGCAACGCGTCTGTGATCGCGGAGAAAGTCAATTGGGAGGCGGCCTGGCCGCATGGCATGAGCCATAGATTCGATTCTGAAACTTGCTGGAGAAAAGTTGGAAGTGGGGAGGACTCAAGGGCAGCTTCCGCGAGTCCTTGTGTATTCTGTGCACCGAAGCATCGATGCAGCGATGGCGACTGGAAATTTGCGTCGACAACACAGACCGGTCCGCCGCCTCGGACGGCGAGGATTTTCGCCGTACGAGCGCAAATGGAGGCACATTCCAAGTCAGCTTCCAGTCCGGAGAACAGAGCCATTCGTTGTGAACCTTCTGGTGTTACAGGAAAGACGCACTGCACCAGCTTCGTTCCTTCCTCGTGAGCGACGGCGTCCCAGTCACCGCGCTGATACGTGCCTCTTCCCGCAGTCTCTCTGATCCAGTGCTTAATGCCTGCTTTTACCACGTCCACCCAGGTCAGGCCGAAGGAACTCGTCGGCATTCGCTGTTCTGTCGCGCTGGCCTCAGGTAGAGGTTCGGGATTGGGCGGAAATAGCGAAAGTATGGATCGGTGAGCCTTGTGCGGTTTTCGCTGGGAACAACATTCTGCTCTGTTCGTCGCTGGCTCTCGCCGTTCACGAACAACTCAGCGGGAGGAACTGGGACGTCGGTTGCAGCAAGGAGAGTGCCACCGGGTGGAGGCGACATCATTGCAGAGTTGGATTGTAGGCCCGTCGCAGCAGCTCTTTCCGTGGGCTCGAGACTTCCTACAATGTGCGAAGCGTGGGACGCCGGTGAGTCTTCGACCGGTACCGGAACGTCGGGCAGAGACGCGTTCCGCAAAACTCTCTCGCGCTCCGCGTTGTCCACGTCCGGGGTGGACGTGACGACCGTGACCAAGGATGTGGCGATGGCAATGTCGGAGTCGAACGTTCGTAACAGGTCTTCGTCGCTGTCTATCTCTTGCAGAAGCTCAGAATTCTTGCTCATAGGGTCGGCGACTGATATGACGGTTTCGGAGTCAAGGCAGAAAAGTCTTGCCTGCCACAGGTTTCTGGGGAGTCCGTGGAAGGCGAATCTCCTGACCTACTTCGAGATGGTTGGGGTTCTTCAAGCGCGGATTCAGTTTACGAATTTCATTGAGAGCGACTTCGTCATATCGTCCGAAGGTCGACAGACACAGTTCGACAACCGTATCGTGTGGTTGAACGACATAAGAGATGGCGGATTCTGGAGAGCTATCATCTGCTCGCACGGGCTCAGGTGGAACGACGCCGGCCGAAGGAGCTGTGGCGAGAGGAACCGAGGGAGACTGCAAGACGGAAGTATCAGGGCGGACAGCCGTCGTGGGCGCGTTAGTGTTCGCCTTGTTCTCAATCGGATGATGAGCCGATACGCCCCGGCTGTGTGCCGCCGGGTAGAGAGCCGTCATGCAATACACAGGTAGAGAGCCGTCATGCAATACAGAAGATAAAGGGCCGAGACCTGGACCAAGGGCCGTCGGACCATCTTTGCAATTCGGGAGTACTAAGGGGGACACGGACTCCTGAAGCCGAGGAGTAACGGTCTGCGGTTTCTCAACGGGCGCGGCTTCTGGAGTTGGCTCAGGCTTGACCAACGCCACGTCCTTGGCAGCTTCGCGGATTATATCGGGACTGATTTGATTGTAGCGACTGGCGAAGCCCAGCGAGAGCGCGTTGAAACACAGAACGTTGATGAGCCGCGGTATGCCAGCACTGTATTGGGCAACCAGATCAAGGGCCGGGGAGGTGAACAGTTCCTGGCCCTGATGACCCGCCACCTGAAGACGATGATTGACGTAGCGAGCAACCTCGGCAGAGGAAAGCGGGTCCAATTGCGTCTGGACTGCAATCCGCTGCCTCAGTTGTGCGAGTTCCGGGTGCGATAGTCGCTGCGCAAGTTCGGGCTGTCCCGTCAGAACGATCTGCATCAATTTTTTGTCTGGGGCCTCGAAATTGGAAAGGAGACGCACTGTCTCCAGCACCGGGGTAGCAAGGTTATGAGCTTCATCAATGAAGACCACGACTCGTCTGCCTGCTTTGGTTTCGCGAAACAGGAAGTCGTTCAATTCCGAGTGCATCCGCACCATGTCTTCACCATCATTTTTAAGACCAAGATCAGCGAGCAAATAGCGGACCAGTTCACGGGAATTGCATTGCGTTTGGAATACGAAGGCGCTGTGGACGTGACCCTTCCATCGGCGTAGGAGCTGGAAGAGTAGAGTTGTTTTTCCCATGCCGGGTTGCGCCACCAGCGACAGAAAACCGCGGCCCGTCTCAATGCCATAAAACAACGAGGCGAGCGCTTCACGGTGCCCGGGACTAAAATACAGATAGCGCGGGTCGGGAGTGACGCCGAACGGTTGTTCTCGCAATTTCCAAAATTCCAGCAACATATCCCTTATTCGACACCTTTCGGCAACGCTGCGAGAACGGGAGTGCCCAGGAAGGCTTCCACCTCATGCGGCGTTTCGGAACGAAGGATCCCAGCGGTCGGCAATCAGGGCCATGACTACGCTCACGAGGACGGCCAAGAGGCCACCGAACACGAGAATCAGTAACCCACGCGATTGGGGATTGAGGGGCAGGGTGGCGGGTTCGGCAAGCACGACATTGGAAAAACGCTGGCGGTCGAGGGCATCCGAAATCCGGGCTTCCTCTTCTTTACGGAGGTAGGGCCCCAAACCGTCGGTGCCGCGTCAGCGACCCCGCTTAGCCGCTTTGAGCGGCTCACAACCTAAAGCCTCCGGCTCTGCCGGAGGATATTTACTGCAGCGCTGGATTCGTATCCATTCCGAGCGAAGATGCGGGCCCGACTTCTCCCCCCACGATGACGTAAGGTTTTTGGAAGTCTTTCAACTCAACGTCGAGCACCGGCTCATGCAGAATCTTCCCGTAAGCCCTTCGCAAAGAGTCAGATACCTGAGGCAACGTTTGGCCTTGTGCGAGAATGCTGTCCACGCCGTGCAGGCTGATGAACCATCCGTCTGGACGGTTACTGTCTGCTTGAATTCGGGTGTGAACGGGAAGGTCAGTTCTAGCACATCGGCCGAATGGAATTGATAACGCGGGTTGCGGCTTTGCAGTTGCTCGTGACCACCGTCTCCCTGTTCCTTGGGGGTCACGGTTTCGCCTGGCCCACAACGACCGGCGCCTACTGATTCCTGAGCTGGAGCGACGAGCATTGCACACGTCACCAGAGATGCGGAAAGAAGAGCGTGTGCGTTAGTCTGCCGTAACACGAGAGCTCCTTAGTGCCGGGCAGGGGCGCTTGTCGGTTCAAGGGCCGCAGGCTTGGATCAAGCGCGCCGTCGAGCCGAGACTGCCGTGCTCGTTCGTGGCAGATCGTGGCGTCTCCACGTTGACAATCCAATCCCGGTGAATCTCAACCGCCACCGAGCGTTGCAGCACGCTGACGGATAGGATCAACTTCATTCCCGACTTGATTCTGGTTACGAGCCCCGTCAGGCCCTTGAGGGGACCATCTCCAATTCTCGCAATGTGTCCGACCTCAAGGTATGGCCAGGCAGTCGTCGGAAGACAGCTATTCTCAACTCGCTGAAGAGCCACAATCTGGTCTTCCTCAACTGGAACAGGTGTTTTGCCAGCACCCACGATCTGAATGATTCCTGGAGTTGTCAGGACCGGCAGACGATCGTTGGGGTTCATACGGCAAAAGAGATAACCAGGGAAGAGCGGTGTTTCAACTTTCTTCCAGCGATCGGACCACCTGCGAGTCGAGCAACTCATGGGCAGGTAATATTCATAACCCATTTTCTCGAGATAGGTACTCGCATGTCGCTCTCTTCCTAGCCGAGTCAAAACAGCGAACCAAGGCCAATGTTGATTGCAAACATCCATACAAACTCCAAGAAGCAAGCTACCGCCATTGCAGTCCCAGTCTTCTGGGTTCCTGAGTCTTGTCCTTGAACAGCCACAGACGCACTCGGTCAGCGAAGTCCAATTCACTGACAGAGGCGGAACTCGTCTGGAAGGAGGCTAGCTAACGAAGGGGTACATCGCAATCCGGTCTACACCTCAAATGATGCAGAGGGCAATGCCGGACAGAGAGTGCACTTGACACCTCTCTCGTTATTCGAGGCTGCCCGCCAGAGCCCCAAACCGTCGGGGCCGCGTCAGCGACCCCGCTTAGCCGCTTTGAGCGGCTCACAACCTAAAGCCTCCGGCGCGGCCGGAGATATTTACTATATCGTCCAGTTAGTTCTTTATAGTATTGAGAGCCCGGCGGCGCTTCCTGGGCTTGCGCGGGTGCGCCGCTTGATATTCCTTGGTCGCCTCGATGATGCGTTGCAGTTTCTCCGGTCCCTTGGTCCAAACGAAGGGCTTGGGATTCTGGTTGTTGTGAGCGATGTAGCTCAACAGGAATTCCTTGAGCTGGGGTTTCGAGGCATGAACGCTTTGTGACAAGCCCTGCTTGCCGAGAAGGCTGAAGAAACATTCCACCATGTTGACCCAGGCAGCATGGGTCGGCGTGTAATGGAAGTGTGCCTGGGGATGCCGCTTCAGCCAGCGCCGCGCTGCTTCATTCTTGTGGAGGTTGAGATTGTCGAGAACCAGGTGTAACTCTCGGTTCGGGAAGGCTTCGACGACATCCTGCAGGAACCGCAGGAAGTTGACGGAGGTGCGGCGCTGCTTGACCTGTGCCACCACTTGACCACTGGCGATCTCCAGGGCCGCCAGCAAGGTTTGGGTGCCGTGGCGGACGTACTCCTTGGTCCAGCTGCGAAGCTTCTCAGCACTCAAGGGTAGCAGTGGTTGGGTACGGTCCAGGGCCTGAATACCGGTCTTCTCCTCGACGCACAACACCAGCGCGTTTTCCGGCGGATTCAAATACAAGCCCACAATGTCCAGCAGCTGGGCTTCAAAATCGGGATCCGGACTGAAGGTAAAAGTGCGAATCCGATGGGGCGGTAGCTTCGAGGCGACCAGAATCTGGTGCACGCTGCTGCGCGGCAGGCCTAAGTCCTGGGCCAGGGTGCGCACGCTCCACCGGCTGTAGTGTTGCGGTTTCTGGCACGCGCGCTGCTGAACCCGCTGGACGATTTCCGGGCTATGTTTTACCGGTCGACCGGAACGAGGTGCGTCCCGCAGACCCTCTAAGCCCTGGCGGGCAAAACGCCGGCGCCACTTGCCGACCGTCACTTCCGGAATCGCAAGGGCGGCAGCGATTTGCTGATTGCTCTCGCCGGCTGCAGCCGCCAAAACAATCCGAGCCCGCTGCACCAGACCCTGCGGGGTCGACGGCGATCGCACCAGCTGGTCCAGCGCCGCCTTGGTAGTCTGGTTGAGCGCGACCGCGGGTGCGACTCTCGGCATGTCCCGATCATAATCAACCACGCCGATAATATAAAGAACTATCCGGACGAGGTACGAGTGCCACTCACAAGGACACGGTTGGATACTCCATCCCCAATACGGTAGTTACCTGATTGTGCCCTTAACCTGGAGAAGGGAATCTGAATGTGCGCCGAAGAGAGTCCTGTTAGCTCCGCGGTGGACCGGGAGGCGTTCGGATGAACTCGATGACAGCAATGCCATCAATTGCTGAAGGTGCACGGTCGTGTTGCGTGATTACCTTTGGCGAAATCATGTTTGGACTCATGCGGCTGCACCCCAGAACAGGGCACAGCGGTGACCTGGACGTATTTCTGAAGCGGCTGGTCGAGGATACACGGTTGCTTTTTAGCGCGACCGGAGCGGCAGTCGCGCTGCTTGACGGCCAGGTCTGCCGCTGGCGGGAGAAATGCGGTGAGACCGGGCCTCGAATTGGAGGCCCGCTCTGTGCGAATTCGGGGATCTCCGGAGAATGTCTGGCTAGCGGTAGGGTGCAATTGTGCCAGGACACGTTGACCGATGCACGCTTCGATGCCGAACTTTGCAGGCAACTTCGCATCCGATCGATGATCGTGGCGCCGATCAGGTGCCCAGAACGGGTCGAGGGAATCCTCGAAGCTTGGTCGAGCCGCGCCTTGGCTTTCGACAGTGACTGCACGGAGACGCTCCAGAAGTTGGCCGACTTTAGCGGGCGTGTTACAGGACTGGGACGAGGCTTCCAGGAACGATCCGCACCCACGTTCATCGCTGTTGCCGCACAGAGGATGACTTCTTTCGGCCGAGAGGCCCTCCAAAGGGCTAAAGAATGTTCGAGGTTAATGCAGGTCAAAATAAGCAGCGCACCCGCGGAGTCTGTGCCTTTGCTGATGAGGATTCGCGCTCAGGGGATTCTTTCCGGGGTGTTGTTGTCAACGATGCTGGGGGCTGCATGGTACGGCCGCGCGGCAAGCGTGAGGTCGCTGCCTTCCACCTGGAAAACACCCGCACATCTTTCAAACCGCGCGACGCTGGTAGACGCTCCGATCGCAGGACCGGTGGAAGCGCTGCCTCAGCCCCAACCGGTACCACAGCTTGCGCACAAGCGGTCTCGGCCTGGTGCCATGACATTACTTCCTCATGCCGCGGCGAAAAAAACAGAGCCTCTGCTTGTTAAGCCAGACGTTCCCCATCAGGGTCCTGTCATCGCCGACGATGCGACCGTGCCTCCATCTCCGGAGCTGGGCACTTTCGGTAGTTGGGAGAAGGATACGATTCCACTGCTCCACCTCTTGTCGTCGATGTCGGTTAAACCACGTGACGACCGAAAAATTTCTCGGGGGCTCACAGGAGGCCAGCTCCGGCTGAGTGTGCGTCCCGTCTATCCCAGCATTGCCAAGGCTGCTGAGATCGAAGACACGGTGGTGCTCCAAGCCGTGATCGATGAGCAAGGACGCGTTCAGGAGATTTCGGTCCAGAAGGGCCACCCGTTGCTGGCGCCCGCGGCGCTTGCCGCCGTGAAGCAGTGGCGCTACCAGCCCCTCCTTCTCGACGACAGTCGCGTCCGCATGACCACCCAAATCAGCGTGAAGTTCCAAGTGAAGTAAACCCATCATGGTGCGATTGCCAAATCCCGCAGCCATCGTTTGGAAGGTCAGAACTAGTTCTCCCGTCGCCGCGCCAGACGCGCGCGTCTCGCCCATTATTGAGGTTGTTTCCGTGGGTGATGATTGCCAGGGAGAGACCAAGTCAAGTGAATGCAGACACACACTTTGGACTCACCTTTGCCTGCTTGTCGGGTTGTGCTTTTGTGCCTACCTGGTTGGGAGAAGGGGCGTAGCTGCCTGGTATTTTCGAGAAGGATCGCCGAAGGCAATTCAAACGGCAATCGCATGGGATCCCAATAACTCGCAATACTACGACGTTTCGGCGACGGCCACGCACATGTATGCCGCCACCGAGAACCTGAATGACGTTGTTGCGCTATACCAACGGGCGACATCGCTAAGTCCGCACGATGCGCAACTCTGGGCGAATCTTGGGTCTGGCTACGACTGGGCGGGACGTGCCAACGATAGTTTTTACGCCTTTCAGCGCGCACGCGCCCTTTTTCCCCGTTCGCCAGAGATCAATTGGAGGCTGGCGAACTTTTGCATCCGAGCCGGCAGGATGACAGAGGGACTCCGTGCCTTACACACGGTTTTGGAAACCGACAGCTCCTCCCGAGGAAGGGTTTTTGCACTGGCCACGGATGCAAAAAGCGACCGCCAAGCGGTTATGGACATGCTGCCTCTGCAGGCGCCGATTTTTTTTGACTACATAAATTTTGCCATCAAAAGGGAAGATATCGTCGGAGCCGAGCAAGCGTGGGCCAGAGTCCTCGAAATGAACATTCGTTTTGAGGCACGCGAGGCCACGCCGTATCTGGATGCTCTGGTGCAACACAGGGAACTCACCCAGCTAGCGGAGGCGTGGTCCTCCTTAAAGCAGCGCTTTCCAAAGGAAGTCTCAGATGCCAATTCCAATTCGAACCTGATTACAAACGGGAGCTTCGAGTTCGACATCCTCAACGGGGGACTGGATTGGCATGTTATCCCAACGGAAGGGGCTATCGTCAGCCTAGACGCCGCCGGCGCTCTTGATGGTGGCCGCGCCCTTCGAATCACCTTCGACGGGTCACGCAATCTCGACTACAGTCATGTGTTCGAATATGTACTCGTGCGGCCGAATACGAAGTACCGGTTTTCCGGCCATGTGCGCATCCAGGGGATTAGTACGGATAGCGGGGTGAAATTTCAGGTCTGCGATGCGTACGATCCTGGTGATCTGTTTGCGTCCACCGAGAATTTTGTCGGTACCCGCGGCTGGTCGGAGGAGCATGCTGAATTCACGACCCGCGGGGATACCCATTTGTTGCTCGTAAAAGCGACTCGGCCCGTTAGTCTGAAGCTCGACAACAAGATCGCCGGAACGGTCTGGGTCGACGGCGTCAGCCTACGTTCCGATGAGTAGACCGAGGGCATCACTGTCCTGCCAACATCGGCCGCAGTAGCCGGCAATCATGGAGTACGTAGCGCCAGATGCGAAGGACCGTCGAGAACCGGCAGAGCGCCGCGCCCGTGCGCGACTGACTGTTAATTCCCTGATCTTCGTAAAGGTAGGTGATTTGAACGGCGGGATCGCCTTCAACATCAGTGAAGACGGGCTCGCATTGTCGGCAGCGAGCTGTTTGCCTGACGGTCAACTGCCGACACTGTGGATTCAATTGCCGGAATCCGACGATTGGATCCGCGCCGAAGGACAGATCGCATGGCGAGGCACCTCCAACAAGGAGGCAGGCGTACGGTTTGTCGGTCTGCCTCAGGATGCTCGCCAGCGAATCAAGGACTGGATCTGCTCAGACTCATGGAATGCAGGTTCGACGCCGGAGTCGGACAATCTCAGAACATCCAAAGAAACGCAGGTCGAGAGTGCAGTCTTCAACAATTCCCCTATCTTGTTGGATCAAACAGATGTCGTACCGGAACGCATCGTGCAACGTGCGTCGAGTCCGACTGTTAACCCATACTATCCCGAAGCAATTTGCGACCGGCGTGTTTACCCACGAAAGCGAATTATCCCGCTCGGTTACATCGAACTGGGAGAAGCGAACGGCGGTATCGCTCTCAATGTCAGCGAAGGCGGCCTCGCGATTACGGCCGCGATGGTGCTCCTTGACGATCACCTGCCGAGTATACGGCTTCAATTTCCAGACGCCGGCCATTGGGTTGACGTGAAGGGAGAGATCGTTTGGAAAAGCGAATCAAGAAGGGAGGCTGGGATACGATTTGTTGACCTGACAGAAGAAGCGCGGCTACTCCTCAAGAATTGGATTTCCTCGCCAACGCATTCTGGCTCTATTCAGGAACAGGGGGGACTGATCCGGCCAAAGGAGGAGCAGGAATTTTATCCGGAATTTCTGAGCCGGTCACGAGGCTCGCATCGGATCAACGGACCCTTGTCGCCGTACCATGCCGCCAATAGGGATGTCGAGTCTTCCGTAGCTTCTGTAGGCGCCGCTGGGTTGAATCCTACCGATTCGTGGGCAACGAACCCCAGCGCGAAGGCACCCCTTCTCACCAGGTCGACCAAACGGAATCTTCGAGTCAGACCGAACTTGAATCACCGCTTGAAGAACGCCGGACGGGATCGTCGCGTGCTGAGAAGAGTCACGGCTCTGGTTGGGCTGATTGGAATGGTTTTTTTGACGCAGAAGTGGATCCTCCTTCGACCGGGCGGTGCGCAAGTGATCGAGGCAGTCACGCACATACAACGAGTCTGGACCGGAGAGGGTCTGTTTGTGGCTCGGCGTCCTTCAGCGAGAACTGCGAGCGCTCCTCAACCGCAGGTGGATGCGACGGAACGACAAGCCCACAATATCGGGCCTCTGCTTCCCGAGAAGAGTGAGAGTGTGAGTGGGCCCAGCACTCCGCGGAAGAACCTGCCTAGAAGGGTTGAGGCTGCAGAAGGTTCTTCGGCGTTTACTGCCGTCAGAGACCCCATCCGCAGCGTTCGGCACTCGCGTGCGTCGAACCGAGCGACAGCGAAATCGTCGCTTGCCGCGGCTGCGGGGACGGGCCCCGCTTTGGAGAACAATCGGTCCCATGTCGCGAGCGTCCCGCCTGTATCCTGGCCACAACAGGATGCACGAGTTACAACGCCACTGACCCCGGTTGTGTCGCCACCAACGGGTGCTCCCTCGACCGGACTCGAGAACAGAGCAGCGAATAGGGACGGTAGTCGAGAGGGTCCGTCTCCTTTGCCGAAGCGCGCAGAGAGTCCCGCGATTGTCAATGCCACGGTTGCGATCTTAACTGACCCCTACCCTTCCATTCGGCTTCCTCACGCACCCAATGGAAAGAAGTCGCGTCGTGGAACGAGTCTGCAACTGGGGCAGCTGATCTCGCGGGTTGAGCCCGCCTATCCCGAAGAAGCAAGGCAAAAAGGCATCGAGGGTACAGTGAAAATTCACGTCATTGTCGGCCGCGAGGGCGTCGTACAGCAACTCGTCACTGTTGATGGCCCTCCTCTGCTGGTCCCCGCGACCGTGCACGCCGTGCGGCAGTGGCGCTACACGGAGACCCTGTTGGCTGGACAGGCAGTTGAAACCGAAGACGACATTGCGGTCACGTTCCGCCTTTGGAGTCTTGGGGTAGCCAACAAGTAAGAAGCGCTGCGGGCAAATCCGTCGAAAAGGAATCGTCTTCCTCGGCTTGAAAGCACAAGCCCCTGCGGGCCTTCATGACGACCACAAGTGTCTACATCAGGGTGCGGAGGGGCTAACAGGTTGTTTCCCCCGACTTTGAATCAGTTGATCAATTAAAACGGCGACTCCTCCCGCTCCCGCCAGGCCAAGCAGAAAGTGCTCCGGAGATGTACTCTTGAGAGCGGACTTAGCGGTATGCCGCTCACTGACCACAGGGGATAGCTCCTCTTGTCCCTGCTTGTTGGAGAAGACCTGCAAGGATTGACCGCTGTGCAGGAACTGGCCGGATCGTCCCTCTAGTCTAAGAACGCCCGCGCTGCCATCAAAGCAGGACACAGTGAAGGATCCATCAGGGGTGCGATCAACTTGTGAAGTTATCGACTGCTCGCGAGGGAAGGAGGGAACCAGGACAAAGTCTCCAATTCGCAAGATCATTCCACTGCCACCGGCGATCGAATTCAACACGACCGTTCCAGCTTCCAACTCCGCGATGAACTGGTAGTTTCCCGTGAATACCACCCGAGTTTGTGGAGAGATGATTTTTAGCGAGCCCCTTCCACTTGCCGTAAATGTAGCAGTGCCTGTCTGCCCCGCCCGAACTCTATCGCCGGAAAAGATCGTCGATTCTGATGTAGCCAGAGAGTCGTTGACATACACTTCTCCGACACTGCTCAGTGAGCCCAGCGGCACCTTCTGCTGTTCTTGCGAGATCCCGCCCTGTTGCCCTTGTGACAACGCTCGTCCATACCTTGGCATGAGAAGCAGGGAAACTAACAACACAAGCAACTCGGCAAACCTAAGGGATAAAGCCGAACGTATGACTTGTTGTTCGTTCGCTCGATGAGGAGTAGCCACGTTCGCAAACATCTCACTTTCTTCGGCCGCGCAAGAATGCAAGGAGCAGACACTCAGACTCTACTACAGAACGTTCGTCCCGCATTAGGGTCTTCACCGGTATTTCAAATAAAGACTGAACCGGATCGACGAATCCTGATGTCTGCCTCTAGGTTTAAGTCCTCAGACCGCAAGCCGTAGGGTCGAGGCCGACAGGGAGATGGGTTGTGGATAGGGGTTCGCATATACTCTGCCAACCGCGAAGGATGCCTAAGGTTCTCCTTGGAAGGCGGACACCAGAAAGGCGACGTGCTATCCCCAACCAATCGGAACCATTAACTCTGCCGCACAGCTCGAGCGACAAGGGCGTGCACCGCCTTCGAACACACCTAACGGCGACGGCAGCCGTTCTCTTCCTGTTAATACTGTCCGGTCCTCCAAGAATGCGGATTCGTGACCCTGAGGCTTCCTTACGCGGTGATGTCGATTGGGTAGTCGTTATTCACCTTCTCGTCTGGGGACTTGCGGGATTGTGGGTTCTTCTGCAAATGACAAGACGCTTTTGTGGTGGGCGTCCTCTGTTGCGGCTGCGGCTGCCCCAGATCCTCGGCCTAACGATGATCGTTTGCCTGAGTGCCTCCGTCTGGGAATCCTCTGCTCCAGCCCTCACAGCATTCAAGGTTTACCAAATGCTTGTATCACTGTTGTTCACTCAGATCTTTGTGGAGGAGTTTGGTGCGCGCAAAACGTTGAAGACAATTTTCCTTGGAATGGCACTTCTCTGTGTCGGGCTCACTCTATGCGCTCTCATGGCTCCTGATGTGGTTTGGACAGGTTCCGACTTCAATCCGGATCCGTCCCGTTTGCGTGGCGATCTTATTGCCTCGACTGGCGTGGTTTCCACCCTGGCGATCATTCTGTTGCTGATCGGCGCGCGGAAGATCTGGCGACCTCTGCCTCTCTTACTCCTGGCTACGTTTCTTTCGTTGCTTGTTCTCTCCCTCATGCGCACGGCGTACGTGGTCACCTTGGTTTTCTTCCTGCTGGTGCTCCTAAAGCGACGGCCAGGCAGAACGCCTCGACAGTTTGCATATGCTCTGTGTGTCTTCGTGTTGGCGCTGTATGTCTGTGGTCGGCTTCCTCGCCTAAGCCAGTATCGGGACCCTCAAAATATTTCCGACCTCGACGACCGGATGGGACTGTGGAGGTATCTAACAACAACAACTCTGAGCCACTCACCCTGGCTCGGCTTGGGGTACTACAGTGCCTCCAGAGTCTACGGGCCCCAATACAACCCCGGCCTTGGCACTGCCCACTCCATGTTTGTTGAGGTCCTGTCTGGCGGCGGTGTGCCAAGCTTTGTGTTGCTGATAGGTCTCTGCACCACACTTTCCATATATACGGCTCGTCTTCTTTGCAAGATGAGAGATCGTCTTTCGTTTGCCACGGCATCCTTGTTCATTGCATGTCTGCTGTTTGGGTTCATGGGTGATGAGATCGATGCGGGCCCGGTTGCGATCGCGTTTTGGTATTCGGCCAGCGTCTTACCCTGGCTTTATCGGCAATCCTTGAAGGGAACACCTCCGCTTGCGGAACTAGACACACGCCTACCCGTCACGCAGCCGCCCTGCATCCCTCCTGAGGCGGCATGAAACTGCTGATCGCCCACAATCGCTACCGTTACCCAGGAGGAGAGGATCAGGTCTTTTCACGCGAAGGCGAATTGCTCCGGTCTGCAGGGCACCAGGTTGTGGAATACGTTCGGCATAACCGCGAAATCCCCGAACACAACGTTCTCAATAGCTTGAGGGTAGGGATGCGAACACTGTGGGCCCGGGACAGTGCGCACGACCTGCGGCAGATCTTGCGCCGTGAAAATCCTGACCTGGTTCATTTTCACAATACGTTTCCCCTGATTTCTCCGGCTGCCTACTATGCCTGCAAACAGGAGGGCATCCCAGTTGTGCAATCCTTGCACAACCCTCGCTTCATGTGCCCGGCTGCCACGCTCTCTCGAGAAGGGAAAGCGTGTGAGGATTGCCTGGGGAAAACGGTACCATGGCAGGGGATTGTTCACGCCTGCTACCACAATTCCCATTGTCAAACCACAGTTGTGGCTGGGATGCTCGCACTCCATCGGCTCCTGGGTACCTGGCAGGAGCAGGTGGATGCTTACATTGTTTTCACGGAGTTCTTTCGTCAGAAGTTTATCGCCGCCGGGCTGCCGCCAGACAAGATCTTCGTAAAGCCACATTTCCTCAATACGGACCCTGGAGTAAAGCAAGAATCAGGGGACTATGCGCTGTTTGTTGGCCGGCTTGCGCCAGAGAAGGGCGTACCAATGTTATTGAAGGCATGGCAGAACTTGAGGCACATTCCTCTGAGGATCCGCGGTGAAGGTTCGCTCGAGAAGGATGTGAATCAATTCAAGCGCAGCAGTCCCTTGGTCGATACCCTGCCGTTTTTGTCTCAGAAAGAATGCTTCGACTTGATGAAAGGCGCGCGGTTTCTTGTCTGGCCATCCGCGGGATATTACGAGACCTTCGGGCTGGTTGCAATCGAAGCCTTTGCCTGTGGTACGCCGGTAATTGCCTCTCGTTCGGGCGCGATGCAGGAATTGGTGGCAGACGGAAATACCGGTCTGCACTTTGAACCCAACAACGCGGAGGACTTGGCAGCGAAGGTGGAATGGGCTTGGAACCATCCGAGAGAAATGAAAGTGATGGGCGAGGCGGGTCGTAGGGAGTTCCTAAGCAAGTACACAGCCACACCTAACCTGGAAACGCTCGAGCGAATCTATGGCCGGGCGATTCACGGCGGTGGTACCCAGAGATACACTTCCGTGGCTGCTTACGGCCAGATCAAGCAGCATAGCGCATGAACACGGAAGCCTCAATGACAAATCAGCCTTCTCAAGCGGCAGCCGATTCGTGTGCAGACACGGCCCAAGACAGGGTCATCGCGGCCAACAGACGCTTTCATAACCAGATTGCTCAAAAATACGACCGGCATGAAAGTTGTGCTTTTCAGCCTTATTGGCAGGAGATGCTCGAAAAGGACCTGGAAACGATTCAGTCCTGCGTGAGTTCCCCGGGGCGTGTGCTGCAGTGCCTAGACTGTGGTGGAGGTACGGGCAACTTCGCGTTGAAGATGCTCGCACGCGGGTCGAGCGTCACGGTGGTGGATGCATCTGAACAAATGTTGGCTGTACTGCAACAAAAAGCGCGGGCGGCAGGCCACTCACCACGACTCGTCCACAGCTCAATCGAGTGTTTCCTCGAAGAGACCTGTGCCCCGTTTGACATCGTTGCGTTCAGTTCGGTTCTTCATCACTTGTACGATTACACATCGGTCGTCCAGCAAGCCGCCGCGGTCTTGCGTCCTGGGGGAATCTTTTACACGAGCCAGGATCCGGTCGTCCCGAAACATCCGGCTTCAACTGACGTATTTAACACCCTGGACATTACGGTTGGCAAAATAATGTTTGATCCTGCAGACCTCCTCCCCGGAATCGGTCGTCGACTTCTAAAGTTACTCTCGCGTGCGGATTCCTTGTTTCAGCGTCCGGTCCTCACAGCCGGTGACCTGGCGGAATTCCACGCGGGGACGGGGGTTGATGATGCGGAGATTATCCGAGTCTTGCAAATGAAAGGATTCTCGATCGTTGAGCACTCGCGATATCCGGTGGGGAGAACACAGGCTCTTCACTCCCTGAATAAGCGACTTCGGCTGCTAGAAAACTTCAAGATTATTGCCCGGAGCGATCTAAGAGATATGCGACGAAAAGACGAGGGTGGGCTGAGGGGTATCGGGCTAGTCCACGCAACATGAACAAAGACAGCGGCATCAGAGAAAAAACTCCAAACGGACGGAGCGACCGTGCAGGCGATTGACGGACACCCAGACGCAAAACTGAGAGGCGTTGAGACCTTGCAGGAAGCAAGGGTCCCGCTTATGGGCTTACTCAAAACTCTTTACGCGCGATGGGAATATCTTGCGGGCCAGGAAGCCTTCCGCAGGGCGCCCGGGCTCATTTTACGTCGTCTGATTTCCTGGCGGATCAGGTGTTTACTGCGGCAGGCCGTGATCCTTCGCTTACCAAGATGGGGCGCTGAGATGTTCTTGCCGGCCGAGTGGCGAGGCCTGCCAAAGCTGATTTTTGCTTTCCGTGAATATTACGAACCCGAACTTGCCTGCCTGGAAGAAATCCTCTCTCCTGGAAAAACGTTTGTCGATGCAGGAGCGAACGTGGGGATCTACACGTTGGCGGCCAGCAGGATCGTCGGCGAGACCGGTCGCGTTATTGCTTTTGAACCATCGATTCAATCCTTGCCGGTTTTGCGTAAGAACATCGCATTGAATCACTTGACCAACGTCGTCGCATTCCCGGTCGCGCTCTCGCACGCCGCCGGTGCGGCCAAACTCTACCACGGTCCGAACCCAAGTTTGAATTCGCTCGGCAAGGAGACGGCTTGGCCGGAAGAAACCGAAGAAATTACCACCGAAACGCTCGATGACATTTTGGAGCGTGCTTCCATCGACCACGTGGACGTTATCAAGGTGGACGTTCAGGGAGCGGAAGAGCTAGTACTACGCGGGGCGCGCAAGCTTCTAACCTCGATGCACCCGACCATTATTTTCGAGATTTTTCCCGAGGGCACCATTCCCCTTCGCCTTGCGCCGTATGGTGCCTGGGAATTCCTGGCTAGCCTGGGCTACGAGTTCTCTGTCGTTGACTGGCATGAGGGACTCAGGAGGCAGGAGTCTCCTCCGGGAATTCGCAATGTTTTGGCCACTTTTCGGCGGTGAGCACGATGACAATCAGACCCGCCGGATCGCGCCTCCGGTCCGCCAGAAGCCGAAGCCATGAGCAAGCCGCTCTGTCCGTTCTGCGAATGGCGTTTCAGGAGGTTCGTGGCAAATGCCGGTATCTTATGGCTCATCCGGGATTCCGTCGGTCTAGAGTGCTCACGCTGTCTCGCCTCCTGCGGTGGCGAGTGCAGTGCGCTATGGGAATCCCAGCCACTTTGCGTCTTCCACAATGGGGTGTTCGTTTCTATATCCCGCCACGCTGGCACGGGTCGGGAACGACGATGATCTTTGCGCTCAGAGAACAGTATGAGAACGAGCTCCTACATTTGGATCGCTTCATTTCGCCGGGAATGGTTGTGGTGGACGGTGGGGCGAACTGCGGAATTTATACGGTGGCGGCAGCAAAACTTGTCGGTCCTTCCGGATTGGTTCTCTCCTTTGAGCCGGGCACTGAGGCATTTGCCGTGCTTAGACAAAACGTCGATCTGAACAAGCTGACAAATGTTCGCACGTATCATGCTGCTCTCTCCGACAAGGAAGGTAAGGCTGCTCTCTACCGCCACCGGGAGGGACCAAATAGCTTTTCGTTGGGGGCGACGGCCGCAGACGGAGAGGCCTTCGAAGAAGTGATAACCCGTACTCTCTTCCACGTGGTGCGCGAAGAGACTGTGCGGCGGATGGGACTTATCAAGCTCGATGTGGAAGGATGTGAAGAACTTGTCCTGCGTGGTGCGATATCGATTATCGCGCGCGACCGACCCACTGTGTTGTTTGAAATGAACCGCAGCGCCGCAGCGCGATTGGGCCTGCGTCCAATTGGTTCCTGGAAGCTCCTGGAGAGTCTGGGCTACCGCTTCTTTTCGCTCACGGAACAGGGAGGACTTTGCGATCTCAACCAACCTCCGACTGGCAACGACGCCATCAACGTTGTCGCGATTCACAGTATGGAACAGAAATGAAGATTTTGCTCGTTGGTCACGCCTGCAGTCCACGGTATGGTTCAGAGCCAAGCTTCACGTGGAACTGGGCAAGGCACCTTTCTTCCCAGCATGAGATTTTCGTTTTGGCGTGCCCGCACGACCGCGACAGCGTCGAAAAGTTCCTCTCTGACCATCCCAACCAAAGACTCAAGTTTTCTTGGATAGCGCTACCCGGACCGCGGAATACTCGTCCGGTGGTAGCGGATACGCAAAGCTCTTGGCGGTATCTGTTGTGGCAAACACTCGCTTATGAAAGCGCGGCTGAACTGCACAAATCAATTGGTTTCGACATCGTTCACCATGTCAGCTACGGTTCCGTGAGTGCACCGCCTCCGGTTCGGAAACTGGGGGTCCCGTTTATATGGGGTCCGATTGGAGGTGCGCAGCGGGCCCCGACTGCCTTTCGGCACTATTTTGGTCGGTCCTGGACCCAGGAAGCTATCAGAAGTGCGCGGGTTCGTCTGTTGCGGTTTTGGCCTTCCTTACGGAGTGCTGCTAGTGCAAGCTCAGTCACTCTTGCCACGAACCATGAGACCGCTAATCTGCTGAGGCAACTTGGGGCTCAAGACGTCAGGCTCTGGCTGGACTCAGGTATCCCATTCGAAATTGTTTCCAACAACAGGGCTCCCAAGTCGAGAACGAAAGAACTCACTCTGCTTTGGGTGGGCCGAATGCAGCCGAGGAAGGCTTTACCTTTGGCGCTCGAAGCGCTAGCCGCGGCGGGTGACATGAACGTACGGCTGTGGATCGCGGGCGACGGTGAAATGCGCGGCTCATGGGAGGAATACGCGAAAGCCTTGCATCTTGAGAGCAGAGTTGAGTTTCTGGGCAGAGTACCTTGGGACGCAATGTCCAGCCTCTATCAGAACGCCGACGCATTCTTGTTTACCAGTCTGCGCGACTCCTTCGGCACACAGGTCTTGGAAGCTATGGGACACGGTTTGCCGGTTCTGACTCTAGATCATCAAGGAGTTGGGACTCTTGTTCCCGCGAACGCCGCAATCAAAATTCCAGTCACGACCCCGGGCGAAACTGTAAAAGGGATTGCCGATGGAATTCGCTGGCTTGCGCGAAACCCCGAGGCAAGGCAGCGCTTGGGCGAGGCGGGGCGGGCCTATGCGGAAACACAAACATGGGAGAAGCGTGCCGAATGGATGTCTCAACTCTACGATGAAGTCCTCAGAGGGCGAACGTCACCGAAACTGGGGGGGCCTGCCGCATACGGGTCCTATGGTGTCAAAAAGAGGGTCGACAAGATCGACGAGACGATCGACCTGAAAGGCATGCGAGTTCTGGATCTCGGCTGCGGCAACGGCTGCTATACGGCTGAACTCGCGCGTCGAGCGGCGTACGTCTGCGGAGTGGACCTCCAGATGCCTCACCTGAAGGCCTTCAGACAGGCGATTCCAAGGCTCCAAGCCGCCGCTGAGGATCTGCCTTTCGCTTCGGAAAGCTTTGATGCCGTCACCATGATCGAAGTGCTGGAACACACCGATCGCGACAGTCAAGTACTGAAGGAATGTTTTCGCGTTTTGAAGCCTGGAGGGTTCCTGGTTCTGTTTGTCCCGAACAAATTGTATCCGTTCGAAAGCCATCCTTGTCACATCGGAGACTTCTCCCTTGGCCCCAACATTCCGTTGATCTCGTGGCTTCCGCACTCAATCCGCAAACATCTCTGCGACGCTCGAGTTTATTCGCGCCGCAAACTCATTTCGATAGCCCGCCAAGCCGGATTTCAGAGCCGGGGGACGGGCTACATGTTTCCTCCTTTGGATTCCCTCCGGCTGCCATGGAAGAAAACCTATCGACGCATTGCGTTGTGGCTCGAAAAGTCTGCCTTGGCCCAGTTTGGGGTTTCGATCTACGCGGTCTTCCAAAAGCCCGCCCCGCCCGACAAAAGCTTGCCATCGGCACGTCAGTCATTCCCAGTCCAGCACGCTTCCTTCGAAACCATAGGGGTACGGGTCCATGCGGTTCAGATACAAGAGGTGGTGGCCAGAATGGAGCAATGGATCCGAGAGCGACGTGGGGTGCACTCGATCGCCGCCACCAGCATGCATGGAATGGTTGAGGCGCAACACGATCCCGAATTCGGAAGGATTCTGAATTCAACTGACCTAGTTGTACCGGATGGCATGCCTCTGGTTTGGCTAGGGCGGAGTCGGGGTTACCCGTTGCCGGGAAGAGTGTACGGCCCAGACCTGATGCTGGCCTTCTGCGAAAAGGCAGATCGAACGCACCGGCACTTCTTCTACGGCGGTGAGCCTGGTGTTCCAGAACGACTGGCGGAGTTGCTGAAACACCGCTTTCCAGGTATGCAGACCGTCGGAGTCTATTCGCCGCCTTTCCGACCTTTGAATGCCGAGGAAGATGAAGAGGTTGTCACCCTGATCTCACGAGCGGCACCGGATGTGCTCTGGGTTGGTCTGGGTACGCCAAAGCAAGAACGCTGGATGTTCGAGCACGCGCACAGATTGCAGGTGCCGGTTCTGGTGAGTGTGGGCGCAGCCTTCGACCTGCTCTCGGGCAGGCGCAAGCAAGCACCGCGATGGCTACGACACCACGGGCTGGAATGGCTTTTTCGCTTCTTGCAGGAACCCCGACGTTTGTGGCGAAGGTATTTGGTTTACGGATCGCAGTTTATCGCCTACCTCGCGCTCGACCTTCTAGGCCTGAAAGATTTCAACGCGCTGAGACACGGGCCCAGCGTTTCCGGTCGCCTAGGGTCGACGCTAGCTCCCAAAAGGGATCGCGCCGCCTAGCCTACCCGAACGGCGAGCCGCTGTCTCTCTCAGTGTGAGAGTTGCCAAAACTCATGCGGTGCGACGTCAGTTGGAAAGCTAGGGTCTTTACCTGCGCGCCAATTCGTGGCTGAACCTCATAGACTGACAACCACCTGATCCCTATGCTGCGACGTACGGCCTGCGTGTGAAAACGCATCCTGTGGCTCGTGAGCTCTTCGTTGCCGGATATGTTGCCTGAATCTTTCGTTGACCACCAACGCGCGTCGGGAGACGCTATGTACGCGGCCTGGAAACGGTCATTCCATTCTCGATTATTGCGATGTCGCTGCGTCATGTTTGTTCTCTCCGTGGCGCTTCTAAGTTCCCCAGGGATTCCCCTTCAGGCTGTAGCGGCGACTAGCGCCGTTTTGCAGGAACCAGCACAACCTGACGCTGCTTCGCAATCCCCAGGAAATGCTGCGACTGGCGTTCCGCCGAATCTCGAGACCAGTGAGGATTGGAATCGCCGCCTCAGGCAATTAGTCCACGCGGATCCGAAAGCACCCGCTACAGACTCCGCGAAATACCGGATCGGACCAGATGACGTGCTCGACATTAATGTTTTTGCAGCTCCGGAGCTGAATCGACAGGTTCGTGTTTCGTCGGGCGGTGAAATCTCCCTGCCCTTGCTCGGGCAAATTCGAGCAGCTGGCCTGACGCCTGTGGAATTGGAATCCAGCCTGCAAGGGTTGCTCCACCGCACCTACATGAAAGACCCTCACGTCAGTGTTTTTGTGCGCGATCTGCAGAGCCATCCCGTCTCGGTGATGGGCGCAGTCAAAATGCCCGGAATATTCCAGGTTCGCGGGCCCAGAACGTTGTTGGAAGTTCTCTCGCTAGCGGGAGGCCTGAGTGATGATGCGGGAGACACTGCAATCATCATGCGCGGGGGTGGCGCAAGCAACGAGTCGACTGAAGAAAATCGGCCAACCCCGGAAGACTCCCCGCGCTTGTCTCCTAACGTTAGAGACGTGAGCTCCTCAAACTCGCACCTTGATCAGCGTGACCGCTCGCCAGAGACGGCGATTCAAGTCAACTTGAAGGATCTTCTGGACTCGGCCGATCCGCACTACAACCCGGTCGTCCATCCTGGTGACATCGTCAAGGTGACTCGCGCGGGCGTGGTTTATGTGCTCGGAGAGGTGCGAAAGCCGGGAGGATTTGCCCTGAAATCCAGTGAGAAGTTGTCAGTTCTGCAAGCCGTCGCGTTGAGCGAGGGCCTTACCCACACGGCTGCCAAGTCCTCCGCACGCGTGATTCGCACGGACCCCGAGACTGGTGAACGAAAGCAATTTGGGATTGACCTGAACAAGATCATGAAAGGGAAGGATCCGGACATCGTGCTCGAGTCAAAAGACATCGTGTTCGTGCCCAACAGCGCAGCCAAGACCACCTTTTCGCGCGGGGCAGAAGCAGCCACGCAGACCCTTACCGGACTCCTGATTTTCCATTGGTGACAGAATGGCGGAACAGAATCAAATCGAACCCCGTAGTCATGCTTTCGGGTTGAGCCGTAGAGGACGAAAGGCCCGGGAAGAGCCAGTCGTGGACTTCACCGATGGTTTTGCCGTTTTGGAGCCGGAAGCGGCGCCCGACCTGCGGGCTTTTGGCCGCGTTATTCGCAGGCGCCTCTCCACCATTCTGATTGTTTTCTTCGTGGCTTTTGTCGTCGGCACAATCGCGACGCTCAAACAGAAGCCTACATTTCGCGCTCAAGTGGTGCTCGAAATTCAGCGCGAAAACCCGGACATCCCAACGATTCAAGAGCTTTATCGGCTGGAAAACGTGTCAGATGATTACCTGAAGACACAATACAGTATTCTGGCCAGCAAAAGCCTGGCGCGACGCGTCATTGACCAGCTTCGACTGAGTGCCGTTTCTGAATTCAACGCGCCCAAATGGTGGTCCTGGAAGAGGAAAAAACAGATTCCGGCGAGTCAGGTATTCGCAATCGGAACTCCCCCCACAGACCGCGAGCTCTATGAGCGCGTTCTCGAACGCTTTCAGGATCGCCTGACGATCGACCCTCTCGCTCGCAGCCGACTGGTGAGTGTGAACTTCGACTCGCGCGACCCCGATCTGGCCGCCCAGGTCGCGAACACTCTGGCATCAGATTACATTGAGCAGAGCCTGGAAGCCCGCTGGGGGGCCGCTCAAACCGCTGCGGAGTGGCTTTCGCAACAGCTAACAGGCGTGAAAGGCAAGCTCGAGAAATCGGAAGACGACCTGCAAGACTACGCTCACAAGAACGGCTTGACCTTTCTTCAAAACGACAAAGGCGTGATACAAAACGTCGCCAACGACCGACTGCAGGAGTTGCAGGAGGAGCTGACAAAAGCGCAGGCAGAGCGTTACTCGAAGGAGGCACTCTATCGACTTGTTCAGACCGGCGACAACGGAGCTCTTCCGGGCGTGTTTGAAAACAGGATGCTTCAGGATCTCACCGTGCGCCTCGCAGAACTCAAGCAGGAACATGCGCAATTATCAACGACCTTCAGTCCGGTTTATCCGCGCGTTAAGGAGGTTCAGAA
>Ga0137418_10000739_pt1 | contig 29916 bp, 24 predicted proteins | sample CZODoug3_1_2_16f_FD_122242 | JGI IMG/M metagenome (GOLD analysis project Ga0137418, IMG submission 122242) | Vadose zone soil fungal communities from Angelo Coast Range Reserve, California, USA - CZODoug3_1_2_16fungal (Hybrid Assembly) | ecosystem: Environmental > Terrestrial > Soil > Vadose... | reverse complement strand
CCTCAGAAAACCGGACTAGATTCTCGGAATATCGGGTATCTCCAGAGACCACTGCGGAGTGTCCGGCGAAGTCGATACGGTACCCAAGAGCCGGCTTCACCAGGCCGTGATCAACTGCAAAGGCCGTTACCTTGATCCCTCCGTGTTCGTACACAACTCCTTGCTCGATGTCCTTAGCCACGATCACTACACCCTGTGAGGGCAATTTCTCATCCACATCGCGCCGAATGTGAATGTCGAATTGGTAGGCTCGCTCCAGGTACGACATCATTTCTTCGGTTCCCTCCGGGCCCCAAACTCGAAGTGGCACCTTCCGCCCTCGAACCCATCCGGTCAACCACAGATCCGGAATTCCAACCACGTGATCGGAGTGCAGGTGAGTGAGGAACAAAGCGTCGACCTCGGCGAACGGCACTTTGCGCTGCTCAATGCGTTGGGTTGCTCCGCGACCGCAATCGAATAGCAGTTTCTCTTTCCCGGCTTCCACCAGGATGCTCGGGCCAAACCGGTCCATTCTTGGCTGTGGGGATCCCGTGCCCAGGAGGGTCACTGTGAAATCTTGTGCCGGTGCTGCCCCAGCAAGAACTACATTTGCCATTAACAGCCAAAGGCCGGTCCACCACAGATGCTTGTTGGCAATGATCATAGGACGAGTTCCTCGTGAGATTCTCGAGCAGTCTATATGCTTAATGGAGGCAGCTCCGGCTAATTGTGTGTAGACCCAGATTGCACTTTGTTTTGCTTGTTGTGGACTCGCGAGTTCGGTAGCTGATGTGACATCGCCACTTCACTCACAACCGCGTCAATGTGAAATCCCCTTGGTTTCGACAGTTGAAATTCGTCCGCGGTGACATTGGTCTAGAGCGACTTCACGCCTACGTTCAATGCCAACCTCCTGAGCGCTTCATCGCAACGGGAAGCAGTCGGCAGGCAGCTGCTTCATGGGGCCCAATCCCTTCTGTAAATGCCTTCGGCCAGGGTGCATCAGCCTCCACCATCCTGTACCGAATCCGGCACCCTTGGCCGGGAAAAGCCGTCACCGAGACCAGCCCAGGCGACGACGGATCATCCGTAGCAGAAGCCACAGACGCGCAAGGAACGTCAGACCCCAGACATTGAGTGGGGAACAGACTTGGAAAAAGCATTGGGAGCAGGGGCCAGCATTTGCGTGCCCGTGCCGCTGGACAAGCGATCAGTAGACGCAGCTAGCTTTTGATAGAAGCCCGCGAACGAGTCGGATCGCAGACCGGATGCTCGCCTTAGTGGCATGAGTAAATACACGGGGGCGCGGTGTCCATTCGATTATGAGGCTTCCATTCGCCGTCAGACTAACTGCCCTTGCCTGCGTCATGGCAATTGCGGCAAAGCAGGCGTCTGCCTGCAAGTGCGCCAGCAGCGTTCATGGAAAGAATGCTTGGGAGATCGCCAGACTACAAACAGCAGACGCCACGGTGATTTCCGAAGGCATACCTGAGCACTTCGATTTGCAATAGGACGTACTGAGTGCGAAAGCCGGAGAGCTGATTCCTGCTGACAATCCAGGAGCAAGGGATGACAAATGGCCTCGAATGCTTGTCACATTTCGAGTCCAGAAAGCATACAAGGGAGAGTTGGGACCGAAAGTCCAAGTCAGTACCGGATTGGGCGGAGGCGATTGCGGAGCGCGGTTTGCTCCAGGCTTGACTTATTTAGTGTATGGCTGGGGGCGAATCTGCATGAATTGAGCGTGAGTATGTGCAGTCCCGGTGGATGGATCGGGAGCGGCAATCTCGCGACAGATCTGCGCATCTGAGGAATGAACGACCCATTTCTGCAGACTTGGCACCCCTCAAACGCTGGACCACCGAGGAGTCGGCTGGGCAAGAAAAACAAAGGCAGCGCAATTTCGAGGAACTCAAGAAGCGGTATGCCGCCGTTACGGGAAGCGTCTGCGGTACTGTCATCCGAGAAGGCGCAAAAGATGAACCCCTAGGCAGCATTTCCTTTCTCCCCACTGAAGGCTACTCACCAGTTGATCACCCGATCACCCAAGTGAACCAAGATGGCTCGTTTTGCTCAGAGCGTCTGGGCCCCGGTAAATATTATGTGTATTTCGCGAGGGTTTCGGACGAAGAGGTGCCGTCAGCACTCTACTATCCAGGAGTCGGCGAACGTACGAAGGCAAAAGCGATTGAAGTCAGCGCGGGACGCAATCAGTCCAACCTCATTTTCAGGGTCCCCAAGCAGGAAACGTACTCGGTATGCGGCTTCATCTCCACCAACGATAAGTCAGGGCTCAACTCGAACGATGTTTCCGTCGCTCTGATTAGTTTGGACGAGGACCGCCAAACGTGGCACAGGCAAGCAATCGACTTTCAAGGCTTGTTCCCTGTTTGGAAGGCTAGGTTTTTCAAATTTGAGAACGTCGTTCCTGGTCGTTACATTGCGTATGCCTCTGTATCCGGCGAGGGCTGGGTGACGAAGAAGGTGGATGTGGATGTCAGCACTCACATGAAGTTTATATCTCTGGAACTGGTCCACAAGAAATAGAGTAGCGGATCAAGGCGGTGGAGACATCTGTTTCCGAAGGGGGCAGAAAGTGACCGGTACAGGCTTCGGAAGTGGGGGATTAGCAGCCGTTGTTGGCGAAAAAATCGCCATCTCACTCCGTCGAAAGTCGTGCGTAACCCGTTTGGAATCAATGAAGCTCAGCAATGCACTTTCATCGCTATGGGTGGGCCGCAGGCCCATGGCAAAACTCATAACAGAGTGAATCCATAGCTTCGCGCGAGTCACCGCGATCGCTATTCGTGCCGCAAAGCCTCGATCGGATCCAGGCGTGAGGCGCGGAAGGCTGGGACCATGCCGCTGACTAGGCCCACGACTCCCAGAATCAGCGTGGCCGCGATCAAGGTTCCCGGAGCGATCAGCAGACGGATGTCTCCCGCCTCCCCATTCTTGGCGAAGGCGCTGTACAACGTGAGTCTTCCCACGGACAGCGCGACGATGTACGCCAGAATCACTCCAAACACCCCGCCGATGAAGGTAATGGTTAGGGCCTCCGCGAGGAACTGCAGCAGGATGTACCGACGTGGCGCGCCCAACGCCTTCTGGACGCCGATTTCACGGGTGCGCTGCGTGACCGAGACCAGCATGATGTTCATCAGGCCGACACCGCCAATGCCAAGCGTGAGCGTTCCGATGAAGCCCATCAGGACCTTCAACCCCAAGGTAATGATTTCGAACTGGTGGACCTGCATCATGAGATTGAACACTCGCACCGCCTGATGGTCCGCCTGGTTGAATTTATGCGGCACTGCCATGACGGATCGGACCGACTGTTCCAAACGCTCGTACTCGGGAACCTGGTACGTGAACCAGATAGAGTCCAGGTAGTGCGTATCTTTCAGTTCGCTCATCGTGGTGAAGGGGACGTAGATCACGCTGTTGATATTGGAATTGTTCTCCTGCATCTTGGGGCTCAGAACCCCGATGACTTCAAAACTGAGGCCGTCCATGCGAATGCGTTCCCCCAGCGCGTTACGCCCGGAGAACAGTTTCTCTTTCGCTTCCGAGCCGAGCAATGCTACGCGCGCGTGCTGCAACTGGTCTTCTGCGTTGTAGAAGCGGCCTTGGTCCAGTTTCAGGAGACGGATGGAAGGTACGTTTGGATAGTTGCCCGAAACCCAAAAATCGAAAACTCTCGTTTCGAACTGGATATGTGTATTCTTGCTAACTTCGGGACTGATGTCAGTGATCTGGGGAAGATTGACGGCAAGGGTATCAACATCATCCAGAGTAAATCGGATGGGAACTCCGGCCTTCTGACCACCCGCCTGCATGGCAGTCTTTCCCGGAACTACGATGACCAGGTGAGTGCCGAAGTTGGCAAAGATGTTGGCGCAGGCCCTGCCAAAGCCATCGCCATAGGCGAGCAACATGACTACCGTCGCGATCCCCCAGCCCATCCCCAACATCGTGAGCGCGGTACGGCGGCGATTGTGGAGCATGGCGCCGTAGGCTTCCTGGAGCAAATCGCGGAGCATCGTTCACTCCTGCCGGAGCGCGTCGACCGGCTGTAGAGTGGCCGCTTTGCGTGCAGGATAAAGACCGGCAACGACTCCTGCCAGCGTAAGGCTGCCAATCGCAAGCAACGCCGACATGGGTACCAGCTTGGGAGGATCAAATCCTTGGGGTCCGCGTATCCCGCCCAGCATTGCCATCAAGGCGGTCGCCAAGCCCATGCCGATCAGCCCGCTCCCCAAGGTGAGCAGCAAGCCCTCAAGAAAGAAATGAAAAAGGATGCTGCGGTTCGTGGCTCCCAAGGCTTTGCGCAATCCGATCTCATGGGTACGTTCGCTGACCGACACCAGCATGATATTGATGACGCCAATCGCGCCCAAAGCCAGCGTAACCATGCCGACCGCTCCCAGGAAGACGTTCATGACGTCAAAGATCGTCCCCACCATTTTTGATTCCTGGATGGAGTCCCATTCGTCAAAGGCGTATTCATAGCTCGGATCGAAACCGTGATTGCGGGCGATGATCTTGTGAACTTCATCTTTCGCCAGAAGGTGCTCAGCAGTCACGCCTGGCTGATATTCGATAAATGAAATGGAATTCTGGTGGTTTTCTCCCTTGAGGGGAAAGCTCGTAGCCATCACCTGGAAAGGTATGTAGCCACGCATATTGAGCCAATTGTTGTCGCCGCGGCCGAGGTGGGGCATGCTGCCCACCACCTCGAACCGGATTCCGTTCAAGAGCACGATTGCGCCAACCGAGGGCCGACCGGGAAACAGGTTCTTCAAGAGTTCGTTCCCGAGGACGATCACGTTACGTCTCTGCAATCCGTCCAGCTCATTCAACCAGCGCCCCTCCTTGAGGGGGAGATAACTGATCTCGTTCAGCTGCGGCTCAACGCCCAGGATTTCACCACTCGCATTTGAGAATTCGCTGACCTCGTGAAGATCGCCGCGGGAAAGCACGGGGCAGGCATTGCGAACATGCGGGGCTCGGTTGCGGATGTCCAGATAGTCCTGGTAGGTCAGCAGGTAGGGGCGGGCGGAATTCATGCTCCCCGAGACGGCGGGCGCCTGTGCGGGGAAGAGAAACATGATGTCCCTGCCGAACTCGGACAGTTCGCGTTTGTTGCCCGAACGGAAACCTTCGCCCACACCTACCAGGAGGAGCAAAGATCCCACACCCCAGGCAATCCCGAACATGGTCAGGAACGAGCGCAGCTTGTGCGCCCAGAGGTTGCGGAAGATCTGCGTCAAGATATCCGAAAGCGTCCTCATCTATGAGGTACATTGTACTTTCAACGACCGCATGATTGACATCTCTGATCGGCATGCCCAAGGCCGTGTAGAAGCCGTCATGTGCTGGTCACATCTGCCGCCCGACCGGTGGGTTCCTAGCAAGGCAACGCAAGACGATTATCGGGCCGTATCTGCCCTACCGCGGCCTTCGGTGCATGGTATTTCAAGGTGCCCTGGTAAGTCGTCGGCATGGTCTGCCTTAGGGTAATGGTTGTTTCGGTGAGCGCCGCGATTAGTCGAAAGCTCACCCCGAGCGTCAATGCGTTATGAAGAGCGCGCTGCAGAAGGTCGAAGCTGGATGTGGCGCGCCTCCGCTCCGGCGGCGCTAGGGAGTAACTGCAGTGGTGTGCCCGGTGAGAGAGTGTGTGTCGGCTTAACGTCGTCCCGGGTGCGCTTCGCCCTTCTGCGAGAACAGCGAGTAGGGCCAGTTCTTTTTCTTGAGGGGACCTTCAACCGTGGCAGCCGGCGCTGTGGCCTGCTCGATCGCTCCCCAGTCCTCGGGGGGCGACTTGATACCCCACACGTTGCCGGGATGCTCGAGGGCGAGGCCGAGCAGGAAGAAGCGGCCGTCGGTGCCGAGGGGTAGACAATTAGCGACGCGTGCCGTTGCCTGCAAACCACCCGGCAGACCGTCCAACAATACCCGAGTTCCGGGGTCTAGCGCGCGCGATAACTTCACACCGCAGCCTTGGGGATTGACCACCAGGGTGTGCGACTCTTCGGCGAAGATAGGCGCGGGCGACAGGGTTGCAAGCCTCAACGGAATCTCAAGGCGCACGCGGGTGAGTCGCCGACTTGCTTCGGATGGTCCGCTAGCGGTTCCCATATTGCTGCGGGAATTCCGTTCATTCCCAACTAGCAAGTTTGCCAAACTTTGGACGGCCTGCAAGCAGAGATCCGTGCCCGGAAGGTCACTAAAGTAATCACGCCCGGGAAACAGGTGCCCATTGCGGGGAAAATGCCGCTGGGAGGTGGAATTCTTACGCCGGAATGGGCTGGATCCGGATCAAAGGGCCGCCGGATGCCAGGCCGGCTTTGCGCAGCACGTTCGCGGAAGGAATTCCGGTGCGATGGAAGCACTTTTCCCAGTCCGAACTCGAACGCCCGCGCATGCCGGCGAACCGTTAGTGGGGGAAATTACAACAGAGTCTCTGACAGGTGCTAGCCGTTCTCGGCAGCCTCTCGGCCCGGAGTATAGGCGACCAAAACCGGAAAAATCCGGAAATCAGTAGAAGGATAGGGTTCCCTCGAGGCGAGCCCTGCGCAGTGTCCAGGAAAAGAAAAACAAGCTAAAAGGCACCAGAATCGCAGCAAATATGGCAAGAATTACCAGTTCGTGCCAGATCATCCTCAGGGAAGCTCCTTCCAGCAACGCCTTTCGCATCCCCTGCAATGAATGCGTAATCGGGATCAACTGGGCCGCGTTGCGCAAGGGCTTAGGCAGCGTGTGCACCGGGAACAATGGGCCGGTCAGAAACCAGACCGAACCCAGGGCCCACACAACCGCCGAGCCTTTCTGCACTGCTAGTTGCAATGCGGCTGCCAGAAGTCCGATAGAGATTGCAATGATGACGGAGAGTAAGAAGACCGCCAAGGAAGAGCCGAAGTTGGGGTTCCATGGGGCACCAAACAACACACCTGCGACCAAATAGAACAACAGCGTGACGGTATTGGCGGCGAAGGCTGACATTGCGCTGAGAAACACAAGGACAGGCGGCGCTGTGGAGGTCGTCATAAGCACCTCGAGCGTACCTGTCTGCTGGGCCTCCTGCACGGTCTGTAAAAATGCATGCACACCCATCAGCAGAAATGTATAGAAGCCAGTGCCGACCAGCAGGAAAGAAAAGTATTCGAAGCCCTCCGGCCGGAAGTCGGGACCAACCGCGATCGAGAGGTAATAAAAGGCGGCCAATTCGGTGATGGCGCCCGCGGCCGCGAGAAGAAATCCGGTACGGTAGCGCACCGTGGTTAACAGATCGCGCCGGACGATAATGACGGTTTTATCGAGCAAGGACGCAACCTTCATCGCATGCCTCGCGACGGAACCGGCTCCACTTCTTCAAGTTCACCGGTAGTCTGGAAGTAGAAGGAGCGTAACTCATCCACCCGCAGAGTTGCCGACAGTCGCTGCTCGGCGGCGAGGGTTCCCTTAAACAGGATGGCCACGTGATTACCCACCGCCACGGCTTCATTGAAGTTGTGGGTGGCCAGAATGACCGTTGCCCCGCGCGAGGGCAGGTCGCGCACGAGGTTCCAGAACTGGGCTGCGGAACCGGGATCGAGGCTGCGCGTGGGCTCGTCCAGCAGCACAACCGAAGGTCGTTTGAGGAGCGCCCGCGCGATACCCAGTCGCTGATACATGCCGCTCGAAAACTTCATCACCAGGGTGTCTGCCGAGTCGCGCAGGCCGGTCTGGCGGAGGAGCTCGTCGACCCGCTCGGGACGGGCCTTTTTCGGGATGTCGTCGAGGGCGGCGAAGAAGTCCAGGTTTTCGCGTGCGGAAAGCCGCGGGAAAAACGAGCGCTCGGTGGCCACCGCGAAACCAACACGAGCGCGCACGCTATCGGCAGCACTGGTCGTGTCCGCTCCTTGCACCAGGACTCGACCTTCGTCGGGCAGCAGCATCGTGCAGACGAGCTTCAGCGTGGTGGTCTTGCCGCTCCCGTTGGGCCCGAGTAGAACCAGCACGCTGCCGGATGGAACCTCGAACGAGACGTCATCCAGCGCCCGTGTTTCGCCGCTCCGCTCGCGGCCGAACCAGTTGAACAGGGCCGGGCGGTGGCGAAATACTTTGCTGACGGATTCGAAGATAACCGCTGGCATGATAGAACGGTTCGGGCGACGTCGGCCCCGGGAATCCTTGTATTATAGTGGCGCGGCGGGTTTTTCGCGCCGTTTGCCGCGTCTTTCCTTGCTGGGATTCACTGGTTATTCATGTCTTCGCCTGCCACGACGCCGAGCGCAACTTCGGTTGGCCTGCTGGATCTCGCAAGATTTGCGTTCAGCGCTGAATTCCAGCTGTTGCTTGCCTGCTGTTCTCTTCTAAAAAGCGAAGATGCCGATGTACGGTCGAAGATCCAGCCCTCCCTCGATTGGGGGCAGGTTCTGAGGCTGGCCGAGCATCACAACGTTGTGCCGCTGGTGTATCAAGCGCTGCGGGAGATTTCTGATGGAATGCCAGCAGCGATTTTGGATGAGTTGCACACGCGTTATCAAAGCAATGCGCGCAAGAATTTGCGGTTCACAGCGGAACTGGTGCGGATCCTGGATTGTCTCGAGTCTCATGGAATTGCGGCGATTCCGTTCAAGGGGCCGGTGCTTGCCGAAGCGATTTACGGAAACCTTGCATTGCGAGAGTTCTCCGATCTCGACATCCTCGTGCGTCGTGGGGATTTCCTCCGCGCGAAGGAGGCTGTGCGTGAATTGGGATTCCGGCCGGGCTGGTGTCTGTCGGATGCGGAAGAACGCGCATATCTGACGTCTGGGTATGAGTGCGCGTTTGACGGCCCCGCGGGACGCAACTTGCTGGAACTGCAATGGGGGATTGTCCCGGCCTTTTATGCGGTGGATTTCGACTTGGAAGGATTTTTCGAGCGTGTGTCACGGTTCGACCTCGCCAACCGAAGCGTAGGCACGCTGTCACCGGAAGACCTTCTCCTTAGCCTCAGTGTGCATGCAGCTAAGCATGCGTGGATACGCTTGTGTTGGCTGCGAGATATAGCAGCGGTTGTGCAGTCGGAGGCCATCAATTGGGAACGCGTGTGGCGGGAGGCGAACAGACTCGGCGTTGAGCGCATTCTGGGCATCAACCTGCGACTTGCCAATTTGCTGCTGGATGCGGGCGCTCCCCTGTTCGAGCGACCGAGCGACCATGCTGAGATCGATGCGCTATGCGAGCGCGTCGCAGCCGATATGCCCAGTTCGGAGGAGTGCAACACCAAGTCCCTGGATTACTTTCGCTTGATGCTGCGACTGCGGGAGCGACGGTCGGATCGGGCGCGTTTTGCGCTGCGGCTTCTCTTCACGCCCAGTGTTGGGGAGTGGTCCGTGGTGCGCCTGCCCGGCCCTTTGTTCCCGCTTTACCGCTTAATCCGGCTCGTTCGCGTCGCGGGCAGATTCTTGCGCCCGGGCAACGCGAGGAGTCTTTTGCGCGAAGCTTCTTCCAAGTAACCGGATCGGGCCTTCCCTTTCTACTTCACGGTTACATCTGCAACTTTTAGTTTGGGATACTCGTGGTTCCACTGCGAGGAAATGCTTTCGAAGGTCAGCCGGAAGGGCTTGCTCTGCCCAGAACCGAGCGGCGACACACTGACATCGACCGCGTCTGGGTAAGGGCCGCTCGTCTGCAGAACGTGCAGCGGAACTGTCTCTCGCTGGGCAAGTTGGCCGATGGAATCTCTGAAAGTGACTTCGACTACTACGTGGGTCACAGTCTGATTTCCGGCGTTGGTGACCATGCCGTCCACGTATGAGACGGTCGCACCGACGAAGTTCTCCGCGGCACTCATCTTGAGGTCGGAGAGTTTGACGTTCGCGACGTAGGGATGTGGGTTGGCCGGCGCTCGTTGTTCGGTGCGCGAAATGAGAAAGAGCAGGCCGACGATCACGACCACAACGCCGATCGCGATCCCGATGGCGCGCCAATTGGTTTCGCGTTCTTGCGCAGCTGGATTCGGCTGGATGAATCCGCCCATGGGGGGATTCTACTATCGGCGGCGGATGTGCGGTCATCGCGGCGCTGTTTTTACCAGGGAGACACGGAGTTACGCAGAAAGGCAGGGAAAACAACAACGAAGACTTGAGGAGGGCACGCTGCGTCCCCGCTGAATTCGCACTAGAAAATTGATTCCGGGCCGGTGGTGTCGTCACCCGGTTCGCGGGCGCGCTCACTTCGCTCAGGATGACGTCTTGGGGAGGATCGACTAGCGAGGCGGAGCGGCAAACTCGATGGGTCGATCAGAGAAGCGCTGAGAGGCCCTCAAAAACCTCAAGCGTTTTTCTCGGTGACTCCTGTGTCTCCGTGGTGAAATGGCTCCTATTCCCCGCCCACCGTCAGGCCATCGATGCGAATGGTCGGAGATGCGACTGAGCCGCGGAATTCCAGGTCATTCCCGATTTCCGAGATGTTGAAGAACATTTCTTTCAAGCTTCCTGCCACGGTGATTTCTTCCACGGGATACGCAAATTCGCCGCCGGAAATCCATAGTCCCGACGCGCCGCGGGAATAGTCGCCCGTGACCAGGTTGGCACCGTGGCCTAGAAATTCGGTCACGTACAGGCCCTCTTTGACGTCGCCGATGATTTCCTTCGGCGTCTTCTTGCCCTGCTGCAGGAAATAGTTGCCCGGACCGATGCCGGGAGTGCCGGCGAGTCCGCGCGAAGCGTTGGCGGTCGTCTGGAGGCCCAGCTTTTTCGCCGTGTAGGTGTTCAGGAGGTAAGACTTCAACACGCCATTGTCGATCACCAGCGTGCGTCGCGTGGGAATCCCTTCGCCGTCGAACGGGCTGGTGCCGAAGCCGCCAGGGATCGTGCCGTCGTCGATGACTGTTACGTTCTCGCCGGCAATCTTCTGTCCCAGCTTGCCAGCGAGAAACGACGCGCCGCGATAGACGGAATCTCCATTCACACCTTCAAAAATGTGCTCGAGAATCGAGGCCGCTACCATGGGATCGAAGATGATTGGGACATGCGCGGTCTTTGCTTTGCGCGCTCCCAGGCGGCGAATCGTGCGTTCGGCGGCAATGCGGCCGACTTGCTCAGGAGGATCCAACCGTCCCAGGTTGCGGGCTACCGAGAACCAGTAGTCGCGCTGCATGCCCCCCCGGTCGTCCTGCGCGATGGGAATCGCTGCGACCGAACAATAGGAACGGCGGTACTCTCCGACAAATCCGTGGGAGTTGGCCAGGACTTTGTGTCCTGTGGCGGCATCGAACGATCCGCCTTCGGAGTTCTTGATGCGCGGGTCGAAGTCGAGCGCGGCTTTCTCGGCGCGGCGGGCGTATTCGATGCGGTCTACACCGGGAAGGGAGTAAACGTCTTCGTGATAGAGATCCAGGTCACCGGAGAGTGAACCGAGTTGGGCAGCTTCCGGGATACCTCCAAAGGGATCCTCGGAGGTGATCTTCGCCAACGCCAGGGCCGAGTTGAGCATTCGGTCGAGACCCGATCGCGAAAAGTCGCTGGAATAAGTGCTGGCTGCGCGTTTACCGAAGAAGACGCGGACACCGATAGCGCGGGAGCCGGATTCTTTCAGCGTTTCCACCTGCCCGAGGCGCACAGTGGTGGAGAACTCATCGCCTTCGCGCACCACGGCTTCGGCCGCAGTGGCGCCGCCGGCCATGGCGCGGCGGACGGCATCCTGCGCGAGTTCGCGGAGGTCGGTTTCAACTTTTGGGCTGCGAGTTTCGAGTTCAGTTTGCGGCATAGGTATTAAGTTTTTTTCAGCAGTGAGGCACAGAGACACGGAGGAAAACTGAGACTCGAAGTTCTGACTTGGTCTCAGTCCTTGCTTGTCAGAAGCTTACTGCATGAAGCCGCCGGTATCTTTTTTCGCGGTGCCGCCGACGGTCAGACGGTCGATTTTGATGGTCGGAATGCCGACGCCAACCGGTACAGCTTGCCCGTCCTTGCCGCAGGTGCCGACTCCTTCGTCGAGTTGCAGATCGTTGCCCACCATCGAGACGCGGGTTAGAACGTCAGGACCGTTGCCGATTAACGTGGCGCCCTTGATCGGGGCGGTGATATGACCGTCTTCGATCATGTAGGCTTCCGAGGCCGAAAAGACAAACTTGCCGTTGGTGATATCGACCTGCCCGCCGCCGAAATTGACGGCGTAGACGCCATGCTTCACGGAGCGAATGATGTCTTCCGGATTGTCTTCGCCCGCGAGCATGTAGGTGTTGGTCATGCGCGGCATGGGAATGTGCTCGTAGCTTTCACGACGGCCATTGCCCGTGTCAGAGATACCCATCAACCGGGCGGAAAGCTTGTCGCTGAGATAGCCCTTCAGGATTCCGTTCTCGATCAGCACGGTTTCCTGCGTGGGCTCGCCTTCGTCATCGACGTTGAGCGAGCCGCGACGCCAAGGCATGGTGCCGTTGTCGACTACCGTGCACTTCTCGCTGGCCACTCTTCGGCCGATCAAGCCGGCAAAGGCTGAAGTCTTCTTGCGGTTGAAGTCGGCCTCGAGGCCGTGACCTACCGCTTCGTGCAGCAGCACGCCGGGCCAGCCGGGGCCGAGAACGACTTCCATCTCGCCGGCGGGCGCTGCCTGGGCATCAAGTTGCAGGATCGCCTGGCGCGCTGCTTCTTTGGCGAAGTGCTCGGGAGTTTTTTCTCCGAAGAAAAAGTCGAGCGCTACGCGGCCGCCGCCACCGGAACTTCCGCGGCCGGACTGCTGATCGGTCTTGGCGATGCAGGAAACATTCAGACGAGCCAGCGGCTGGGAATCTTCAGCGAAAGTGCCCTCCGTGGTGACAATCAGAATGTTGCGCAGTTCGTCGGAGTAGCTGGCGCGGACTTCCTTGATGCGCGGATCGTAGGTACGTGCGGTGCTGTCCGCTCGCATGACCAGTTCAACCTTGGCGGTGATTTCCGCATCGACCGAAGGCAGCGTGACCGGATACAAGCTACGCGCTTGCTTTTGCTGAAAGCCGACGGAGGGCGTCTTCGCCGGGCCGCTGGCAATCAAGGCCGCGGTTCGCGCCGCGTGCAGGATTCGTTCCGGTGACAGGTCGTCGGTGTAGGCGTATCCGGTACGCTCGCCGGAAACAACTCGGATGCCGCATCCCGCCGAGATGCCTTGCGAAGCCGACTTGACCATCGACTCGTCGACCATCAGCGAGGTGGAGGACAAGTACTCGAAATAAAGGTCGGCGTAGTCGCCTCCAGCTGAGAGGGCTGCGGCCAAGTAGCGCTGCAAGTCCGCCTGCGTCAAGCCGTAGTGCTGAAAGAAGAATTGTTCTTGAGTCACGTTTATTGGATGCCTCAGGTCCGGATAGAGACTCCGGCTGTGTCCTCAATTATCCCACAGCCCATATCCGGCCCCATGCCGGATGTTCATCGGTCACAGACAGGTGGGCAAATCCACAGGAACATTCAAACAGGACCCGGGATGCGCTAAGCCGCGTGCTGGAAGAGTTTCTGGGCAGGTCCCGGCACGCGGTGGTGCTGGAGGATGGGCGCTCGGATTTATGACCTGGCTGACTCGAAATATTCCAGCTCGGGCGAGTTCAACAAGTCCTTCTTCATTCATGGTCGGCGGAGAGGAACGGCGTCCGGAGAGTACTGGATGCCGAGGTCTGCAATGGCATCCTGCGTTTGATGGTGCAGCGTCTGGGGGCAGACGCGGCCGTCGCAGATCGAGATCTGTGGCAAGACCGGCCCGCACGCGGTCCGCACGTTGCGCGGCACCAGGCTTTTTGGCGACTCCATCCCGAACGCTGGCTGGAATCGCTGGTGGTACGCGATGTAAACACGATCGACGAACACCTGGATCACGGGTGCCTCTACTCCCAGGTGCCGGCCTTCTCCGCCTCGGACTGCGCCATGCTCGACGTGCTCACCATCACGCGGGCCAATCGGCTGGCGGGTGGTGGAACTGAAAGCGGATGAAGACATCCAGCTTCCGCTACAAGGACTCGATGACTGGTCCCGCGTGGAGTGGCATCACGTTCGTGGGGAGTTCCAGCGTTCGGCTACTTTCCCGGGCGGGAACTTTCCCCGGGCGGATCGGCTGCTGTTCCTGGCGGCGCCGACCCTGCACATCCACCCTGCGACCGACACCGTGCTGCACGACCTGGCGCCGAAAATCGATTGGACTCTGGTGGGAATCGATGAACGCTGGCGGGATGGGCTGCGCGTCATCTTTCGCAAGCGCACAAAGGTGCAAAATCCACCACAGAGGCACAGAGACACAGAGGAACCTCTTTCACTAAGAGCCTTCCCAACCTAAGACGCGTGGACTGGTTGTAAGCCGAATTGGGGATTGCAGATCGGCAATTGCCAATTGCCCTACTCTTTCCAGATGCCTAGCAGTCTTTTTACCGTAACCAACTGCCCCAAGTGGTACGCGTTGTGGTCGGCCACCAGCAGCGCCTCGCGGAGTACTGTCTGGCCATCGCCCCAGGGCAGCGGCGCGAACAAGTCAGTCTTCGGATTGGCAACCAGCGCCTGCATGGCTTTCAGATCTTTTTGAAAGCTTTTAGTGCTCTGCGCCCACGCGACAGCATTCGGGGGAGCCTCTTCCGGCCAGTATCCGGAGGGCCAATCCGGAGAAACGTGTTTGCGATCTTGAGTGAACTCGAGGATGTCCCACTGCGCGATACGCACGTGCTCGAGCAGCATCCAGGCCGTATAGGGAAGGCCCGCGACTTTTTTCCCACGCAATTTCGCGGGGAAGTCTGCAGTTGCGTCTTCGAATTTCGCGTGCGCACCACCGCCCCTTAGAAGGTAGAGCAGATGCTGACGAAGAGTCTTGTCTCGAGTGTTCTTCATAATGGCTCGCAATCGATGCCGTGCAGCATCGGCTTACGACATCCAGTCCCACCTAGGTAGCGGGCGGCTCCGCTTCCGGCTTCTCGCCGCGATAGACGCGTGAGATGCCGCGGACCACACGGCGCATGGGCAGCATGCCTTTTTCGTCGGCAAAGAAAATTTCGCCGATGCGCGTGCCGCGGTAGTACCAGCGCTTCAGGATTGCCAGATGCTCCATCGCCTCCAGCGCGGCCTTCGGCTGAGCGGAGGGCACGGCGTCGAGTGCCTGTTGAATGCGCGACTCCATCGATTGCGATTTGGTATGTTCGGGCGACTGAATCGAAAATGTTGCCGGTTCCGCAAAGCAAGCCGCGTCAAAGCGAAACAGCACCACGCATTCCTTCTCGACGGACGGCTGCACGATCACGCCGCTCAGCTGATCGGAGCGATGCACGATTTCCGGCAGCTGGCCGAGAACGGGCTTCAGCTTGTCGAGCCGCGCATGTTGTGCCGCGGCATTCTCGAAATCGAGGTTGGTCGAGGCTTCGTCTCGCTGGCGAGAAATCTCGCGCACCAGCGACCGACCGCCGGTGTCGAGATACGACTGCACACGCGTCACTTCGCCGCGATACTCGTCGTCGGTGCAGCCCTTGAAACAGGGCGCAAGGCACATCTTCATTTCTGAATAAATGCAGCCGGGGAATGCAGCATCCGGATGCAGATCGTCGACGCACCGGCGCATCTTAAAGAAGTCGAGCGAGTCATTCGCGAACTTCTCGGCGGCCGCGCGGGAGGGAAACGGACCGTAGTAAAACGACCCGCCGTTTCTGCGGTTCAGCCGGGTGGTGACCGAGGCTCGCGGATATTCATTGTCCAGGTGCAGCTTCACCAGGGGTGCAAAACGCAAGCGCAGGCGATGCGCATACGTTTCCGGAAAAATACTGCGTAATACCCGATAAAGGAGAAAACCGGATTCGAAGTCAGAGCCGGTGGTGGCATATTCGAGCGAGCGGACCCGGTCACGCAGATTCAGGCGTCTGGAGCGCTCTTCCGGGGAGCCCAGCAGTCGCAGCAAACGCCGGCGGAGGTTGGCGGTTTTGCTGACGTAGGGCTCGGCACCACTTTCTCCGCGTAGCACAAAGACCGCAGGAACCACGGGCGCGGCGGCGAAGAACTCGTGATCGCGGCCTGCATCGAACTCAAGCCGGTTGGGCAGCACACTGGAATTCTAGACGTAATCCGCCCCCTCAGCACGCGGCAGAGAGCAGGTGGCAACGATTCATCCTGGCGGAATCTTTGGCAGGATCACAATTCCGTGCAAGAGTCGGGTGAAGAATTCGACCGCTTCGGGATCGTGGTGCAGCGGCCCAATCACAAACTTGCCAATGGCCGCCCCGCCGATCGCGTAGTAGCCGACCGCCAATCCTCCAATGGCAGCGTACCCTATCGCCAGTCCGCCTACTGCGACGCATCCCAGGGCGAGGCCACCGATGGCCAGAATTCCCACGCTCAAGCCGCTTAACGTGAGGCCTCCAATGGCAAGCCCACCAACCGCAACCAGGCCGCGGGCGAATCCTCCAACCGCGATGACGCCGGACGCGATGTCCCCTATCGCGACGACGCCGCGTGCGTGTCCGCGCGGCTCGTTGTTGCCCAAGTCCGGACCCACAGCGATCGAGATTAGCGGCACTTCGAGGAAAGTCGCTGATGAGGTGTAGCGGAAGGGCATGGGCGCCTCTTTGGGCTACGCAACTTGAACGCGTCTTCCGATTTCCAGATCAAAACTCACCGGAAGTTCGCGCTGCGAAACTTCTGGCGGAAATCCAGACCGTCCAGCTTGATGATGCGGCACATTTCATGCAACCGCGAGCGCATGCGTTCGCCGATGCGGTCGCCCAGGGTCTCCTCTCGCGCCGCGGCGCGCACGGCGGAGAGCGTGCTACTGGCCCCGGCCGCCGCCTGATCTTCGAAGTTCGTGGTGATGATCGTGGTGCGATTGTTGTTGTAGCGCGTATTGAGGATCAGGCTCACCGTATCCCATGCCCATTCGGTCGGCTTCACGGCGCCCAACTCGTCGAGCGCCAGCACATCAGTGTCAAACACAGGGCGGAGCACGTCCAGCTCGGTGGTTTTCACCGAGTCGTTATAGGAATTCTGAATTTGCTTCAGCAATTCGCGGTAGTCGTAGAAGAGGCACGGAATGCCCTTGTGCAGGATCAGTTCTTTGATGATGCCCACGGCCAGGTGAGTCTTGCCTGTGCCGATCTTGCCGATCAGCAGAAGGCCCATGCCGTCCCGCGGATCGAACTCCTCCGCAAACCTGCTGGCCGCGAGATGCGCCATGGCCAGTGAGGCATCCGCCCCCGGAAAATCCGTGGTGTAGCTCGACAGCTCACAGTGCTCATAACGTTTCGGGATGCGCGCTGCCGCGAGCAGAGTCTCGGAGCGCGCTTTCAGACGGCAATCGCAACGGGTAACCCGCCGGTCTGCTCCGTCCGCAACGTTCTTCCACCCGGTGCCATCACACAGCGGACAAACTTCCACAGAAACTTTCATGGACCCAACGCCTTCCCCATTTCGACTCTGCACCGCGAAACAATTTCGCGCAAGTACAAATCCGTGCCCCGCTGTGTACATCCTGTGGAGGAGTGTGGGTGGTTGTGGAGGACGGAGGAAAACGCGAAGGCAGTCGTCGGTCGTCGGTCGGCAGGAAAACTTCCAAGTTGAGGACGCAGAGAAATCGTGCCGAACTCCAGAGCTGACGGCTACCCGCCGAACGCTAACGGCTAAATGCTAAGTGCTGCCTTCACGAATCAAGATCATTACGGGCTTGCGAAGCATCGGCTTATCGTTTTATGCAGGAAACGCGTGTGCTTGCATAGCACAAAGGTGGTCCCACCTGCGTCGTTACTGTATTTTCGCGTTGACAATGCACGATCTGGGAGGAAAATAGCAGCCATCAGGATTCCGCCTCAGCAATGGCTGTACCTCCCCCAGGCTGGCTGGGGCAGACACGGAATTCTGCCTAGGAGAGACGATGAACAAAGCTGATCTCGTGGACCGGATCGCGGGCGCCTGTGACATGACCAAAACACAGGCGACGACAGCGATCGACACTGCTGTGGACAGCATTACCACTGCCCTCAAAAAGGGAGACCGGGTAGCATTGATCGGGTTTGGAACATTCTCTGTCTCGCAGAGAAAGGCCCGCAACGGGCGCAACCCGCAAACAGGCGCCACGATCAAGATCGCGGCTCGCAGAGTCGCGAAGTTCACCCCTGGGGCTGAACTCAAAAAAGCGGTCAACAAGAAGTAGGGACCGAGGCACTAAGGCCTATTCAATGGCGGCAGGAGGTCGGTCCTGCCGCATTCTTTTTGCGCTCAAAACAGCCGGGGAATCAGCGCTCCGGTCCTCCCGCAGTGTTGCTGGTAAATCACACCGAATTCCCGAGTCAACAGCGCCTCTTCCCTTCGTGCCTTGTGCCCATGTGCAGCGAACACAAGCGCCCCTTGCGACTGCGCGCCATTCGCCGACGAACAACGCCGTGCCGATCAGCGTCAGCAGAAGACCGGAATCGATCGGGTGACGCACTCGAGCGTAGGGCCCGGACTGAATCCATTGGTGATCGATTTTCAGCGCGCCCCGCGAACTCCAGAATTGCCCAAGATGCCGGGTGCCTGCGATCCAGGGATTCTCCGGCACGAATCGTCGGTCGAGGGGACCGAACCTAAGGGGAGCGCGAGAAGACGAGTATCGCCGCCACCGCCATGATGAGCGGCGGGCGGATGTGCAGGGCAATGGCTCGACGGTCTGGTCTTGGCCTACGTTCTGCGAGCTCTACCGCCCAGTAAATCAGCCAAGCCATCCAGAGCGTTGGTACCGTGGGCCAGGAAATCAGACTTCCCATACCGTCCCCGCAAATTAGCCGCTGTCATGGAGCGACGGGCGTCCTCGCCCGTGGGCGTGAAAGCGCCAGCTAAGAGCTAAGAATAAGAAGGAGGGTATCAGGCGGTGAAGTGCTCAATGACTCGGCCAAGGGATGTTTCCGCCTGATCTCGGCCAGAAACAAAATGAGTTCGACGCGAGGCGGACAGGAGTGTCCGCCCTATACGCAAGAGGCATATTCTCAACCACTTGGATGGTTGCTGAATCCGCGGAGGTTCCTGTAGAATCAAACGGTTCGAATCGAGGTCGAAATCGTCATGAAGGCAGCTATCCATCCCGCATATAACGAGATCCGCGTGGTTTGCGCGTGCGGCAATAATTTCGTTACCCGCTCCACCCACAAGGGCGATCTGCATGTAGAAATCTGCTCCGCCTGCCATCCGTTTTTCACCGGTAAGCAGAAGTTGCTCGATACCGCCGGTCGTGTGGAGCGCTTCCGCCGCAAGTACGCCAAGAGCGACGCAGCCAAGGCCGAAGCCGCGAAGAAGTAACGATTACGGGAATTTTCACAAAGAATCACAGCCCTCGCTATGGCGGGGGCTTTCTCTTGCAGACCCCGTTAGAATAACTTCGTGCGCAAGTATTGGGACAAACCGCCGTTTTCCGGGGATCAAGCGGATCTCCGGCCCGTGCCTTCGCGACTTTCACTCGGCAGCGTCGAAATCTCCCCCGCCACCGTGCTTGCCCCCATGGCCGGCGTCACCGACACCGTCTTCCGCCGCTTCATCCGCAACCTGACGGGCTGTGGACTTATCATGACTGAGTTTACCTCGGCCGACGGCGTGCTGCGGGCCAAAGACCGGAAGGCCAAGCGTTACCTGCACTTCTACGAAGACGAGCATCCTATTTCGGCGCAGCTTTTCGGCAGCAATCCGCAAGTGATGGCCGAAGCCGCGCACATGGTCGAGGGACTGGGCTTTGACCTGGTCGACCTAAATCTCGGTTGTCCAGCGAAAAAAGTCGTGAAGTGTAATGGCGGATCAGGCCTGCTGCGCGACCTTCCGGCCATCGGGAAGATTTTCGAAGCGGTGCGTGCCGCGGTGAGGATTCCTTTCACGGTGAAATTCCGCGCCGGGTGGAATGATCAGGAAATCGTCTGCGTCGAACTGGCCAAGCTGGCGGAGGCCTGCGGTCTAGGCGGAGTGGCCCTGCACGCTCGCACGCGCGAGCAGGGTTACAGCGGCAGTGCCCGTTGGGAATGGATCGCGGCAGTGAAGGCGGCGGTGAAAATTCCGGTCATCGGGAATGGGGACATCCGCGCGCCGGAAGACGCCTGCGCTATGGTTGCCCAGACGGGCTGCGATGCCGTCATGATCGGCCGGACCGCCGCTTCGAATCCATGGATCTTCCGTCAGATTGCGCAGTACACAGCGACCGGCCGCTACGATGAGCCGGGGGAATCCGACCGCTATGAAATGATCCGCACATATTTCAGCATGCTGATCGCCGAAGAGTTCCCGGATGCTCCGGGCAAGATGAAGCAATTCGCGTCCTGGTTCACGCACGGCGTGCCCGGCGGGGCCGGGTTGCGCAAAGCGATCTATGAGGCGCGGGAGGCCCGCGAGATCCTGCAGCGGGTGGAGGAGTTCTTCGATGCACGCCTATGTGGAGTGGGCACTCCTGCCCGCGAAGAAGCAGAGCCGAGCACGGACCCGGTTGCCACTCTACCCAGGTAGGCCCAATCGCCTTCGTGGGGTGCGCGAGATGGAGGGACGGGCGGGGACGCCCGGCTCTCCGCTAACCGTTACGGCTTGCGTATCGTCATCTTCCCGGCCCCATCGTCTTCAATGTAGGCCCAAGGCGTATCCACACCGTGGGTAAACACTGTCAGCCACTTCTCCGACAAAGCGCGCTCATAATAGCGCCGACGGCTGTCGATGGTCGAGATTGGAAATAGATCAAACGCCATCACCCAAGTCAAATCGATATGCGCCGAAGTGGGAATCAGGTCGGAGATATAGCAGGCGGTCTTCCCTCCGCTAGTGACGACCACAGCCTGCATGTGCGCGGTATGCCCGGGGAAGACTTTCACGGAAACTCCGGGCACAATTTCCTGATCACCACCCAGCAGTTGCATTTGCCCGCTCTTGATCAGAGGATCGTAGTTGTCGCTAATGTAGCTGATGGAATCGCGGATGTGTTGCTCACACGCGTGCTGCCACTCGCCCTCCTGTACGTAGTATTTCGCTCTGGGAAAAGTGGGGACGACTTCGCTATTTCCGCGCACCGTATTCCAGCCACAGTGATCAAAATGCAAGTGCGTGTTGATCACGATGTCGATGTCGTCGGGCGAGACACCACCGGCAACAAGGTTCTCGATCAATTGTGCCGGTTGGTCGTAGATCTTGCGCATCTTGTCGGACAGCTTGTTCCCGATGCCAGTCTCGACCAGGATGTTCTGTTTGCCGGTGCGAATCAGCAGCGAGTTCAATCCCGCCGCAACGAAGTTCCTTTCATCGGCGGTAGCCCTTTTGGACCACATGACTTTGGGGACAACGCCAAAGAAGGCGCCGCCGTCGAGGGGATAGGTTCCGTCGGAGAAGATGCTGAGTTCGAAGTCGCCGAGATTGAACTGGTTCATGGCATGAGTCGTTGAGTCGTCTTGGTTGCGTTCTGGAGAGCGGGTGGGCCCTCCGGGGCTGGGGCCGGGTAGCGCCGCTGTCCCGGCGGCTGTCGTGCGGGTGTCCCGCCCGCACCCTCGGGCCGCCTACTTCAACTCTCTTTCGAAGTGCTCTTCGATCAATTGGAATAGGTGCGTGCGCGCTGCTTTCCCGGAAACGCTGTGTGTCTTGCCGGGGTAGACCATTAGACCGAACCGCTTGTCGGCCTTGATCAGGGCGTCGATCATCTGGATCGTGTTCTGGAAGTGCACATTGTCGTCGCTGGTGCCGTGAACCAGGAATAACGCACCGTGCAGCTGGTCAGCAACTCGCGGCAAGACGGCGTCGTCGTAGCCTTTCACGTTGTCCTTGGGAAGACCCATGATGCGTTCGGTGTAGATGGTGTCGTAGTTGCGCTGATCGGTGACTGGCGCGACCGACACGCCCGCCTTGAAGACATCCGAGTGCGTCAGCGCGTAGAGCGTCATCGAGCCGCCGTTGGACCAACCCCAAATCCCCACGCGATCTTTATCGAGTTGCGGATACTGTGCCAGCACCTGCTTCAACGCTGCCAGTTGGTCTTGTAATTCAACTCCGCCAAACTGGTGGCGCAGCGCGGCGCTGAATTTCTTGCCGCGATTCGGGGTGCCTCGATTGTCGACGATGAAGATCCCGAAGCCCTTCTGCAGCAGAATCTGGTGGAACAGTTCCGTCGAGCCTCCCCAGTCGTTGCGCACGAGTTGAGCGGCAGGGCCCCCGTAGACGTACACGATCAGCGGAATCTTCCCCGCCGGCGCGTTCGGCGGAAGCTGCAACTGGCCGTAAAGAACGGTGCCGTCGTCCGCCTTGAACTCCAGGAACTTGGGCGCAACCAGGTCGTAGTCGGCGACGCTGCGCGCCTCCCACAACGGGCTGCACGGCCCACTCGCCCCGCATAGGGACAAGCGCGGTGGTGTCAAGCTCGCGGAGAAATGATCTATCCAATGCTTGCCATCGTCGGAGAAGTTCGCAAAATGCCCGCCCTCGTCCGAGGACAGGCGGTGGAAGTCCGTGCCCTCGAACTTCACCGAGAACACGTGCTGCTGGTGGACGTCGCCTTGATTGGCAGTGAAATAGACCGCATTGTCATCCACAGCCTCGACGCCCAGAACTTCGTATTCGCCCTTTTCCAACTGACGCTCGAGCTTCGCATCCGCGGAGAGCGGGTTCTGCTTGTCGAAGCTGTAGAGGTACAAGTGGGTGTTGCCGTCGCGCCAACTCGACCAAATGAATCGGTCGCCCGACTTCAGGACGTGAAAGTCGTCGTTCACATTCACCCAGGCATCGGGACTGGACTCGGTCAAAACCTTGCGCGAGCGGCCGGACTTGGCATCGATGAAATACAGATCAATTGTGTCTTGCACGCGGTTCAGCACTTGCGCCCACAGAACGCCGTCGCGTACCCAGCTAAACCGCGGGATGTAGATGTCGGTTTCGTTCGTGAGTGAGATCCACTTCGGTTTGCCGCCCTTGGCGGCGACGACGCCCAGCCGCACCACGGGATTCGGATCGCCGGCCTTGGGATACTTCTCCAGGTCCGCCTTCGGATGGGTGGGCAACCAATCGGTAATCGGGTAGGTGGGAACCGGTCTCTCGTCCATCTGCAGGAAAACGATCTGGCTGCTGTCGGGCGACCAGAAGTAGTTGCTGCGCACGCTCAACTCTTCCGCATACACCCAGTCGACTTCGCCATTGAGAATGTTCTCGTCGGTGTCGTTGGTGAGTTGCTTGCCGTCCTGCCCAGAGATCGGTTCAAGATACAGGTTGTGTTTGCGCAGGTAGGCGATGTGGTTGCCGTCCGGCGAGAACTTCGGGTCTTCGCTAGGATCGGGAGAAGAAGTGAATTGCAGTGCCGTGCCGTTGCCCAGGTCGTAGAGCCAGAGTTGGCCGTTGGAGTCGAACAACAGGTGTTTGGAGTCGGGCGCCCACAGGTAGGCGGCCACCTGATAACGGGTGACCCGCTCTTTCTCACGCTCGTCTTTGATCTTGTTGGCGTCGGGGGCCAGGCTGGCGAGCCGGGCTTCACTCACCAGAACCTTCTTCTCGCCGGTCGCGGCATCCACATACCACAGTTCTCCGTGGTCACCCGCGTCGTCGCGCTGCACGAAAGAGACTTTGGAGCCGTCGGGACTCCACTTGATGTTCTCCGGGCCGCGCCCGGTGAGGCCGCCTTCGGCGAAGATGGCCTCGATGGTGAGCGGCTTGGTGGGCGTAGTGTTGCCCGTCGATTGCGGGAAGCAGGGGCAGACTGCAAACCGCACAACGAGAATTGAAACGGCAAAGGATCTTTTCAAGAGCAGCTCCAGATCATTGCAAATTGCGGGGCTGAGAAGTCTACACCGACGGAGATCGTCCTGCACATGATCGCGGCCGAGAGTCGGCAACAAGTTTATCGGCCGGACCTCTTGTTTTGATTTGCTTCGAGCTAAGTTATTGAAAAGCCGCGAGAGGAGTTTTGTGAGGCCAAAGCGACACTCAAGAACGTCGCATAAAATGCCCGCCAAGGGCCTTTGCGTGCGATGGGAGCGCATTGCTCAGGCGGGGTGATGGTTCCCCCCTCCGTCCGACCGGTTTTCGACGTGTCAGAGGGCGCCTGAACGTCGGGCGTTATCTATTGGCTATTTCATTTTGGGAAAGACGTGCTAGGCGAGGGGCGTTTGTAGCGCTGCCGTTCCGGCGGTTGTCCGGCCCCCCTACCGCCTTGACATCCGCATTCGCAAGGCGGTCCGGAGGCTCCATGCTAAAATTGTGTCAGTCTCGCTTTCATGCTTTCTGACCTTCAAAACCTGATGGAACTGCAGGTTGCCGACAAGGAAATCTTGCGCCTGAAGGAAGAAGTGGCGGCGCTGCCCAAGCGGGTGGCCGTGATCGAAGAAAAGCTGGCCGCCACCAAGACCAAGTTAGAGCAGGCTAAGACCGCCGCCAAGGCCGACGAGGCCGCCCGCAAGAAGTACGAAACCACCATCCAGGACCTGCAAAGCAAAATTTCCAAGTATCGCGATCAGTCGCTCGATGTGAAGACCAACGAGCAGTACAAAGCGTTGATGCACGAGATCCAGTTTGCCGAGCAGGACATCCGCGCCAACGAGGACAAGATCCTCGACCTGATGGTGAACGCCGAGGCCCGCGACAAGGACGTCAAGGCCGCCGAGGCCGAACTTAAGGCCGAGACCGCGGAGATCGAGAAGGAAAAGGCGCTGGCGCGCGAACGCACTGCCGAAGACGAGAAGCAACTGGCAGAATGGGGTGGTAAGCGCGACAAGCTTCGCGCGGGCGTGGATGCCGACACGTTGCGTCATTACGAGCGCGTCATGAAGTTTCGCGGGTCGGGACTTTCCGAGGTACGCGATCAGAAGTGCATGGCGTGCCGGGTGATGCTGCGACCGCAGACCTACAACGACGTGCGTGCCGGCAACCGCATTATCGAGTGCGAATCCTGCCAGCGCATTCTGTACTTCAATCCGGAGAACGAAGCGACCATCGAGCGCACAAATTTCACTACCAAGCGACGGGCGCGGCCGAAGCTTGATTCGCAACAGGCGTGGTTCTATCACCCGGCTTACGGCGAGATTGGCGAGGCGTTTCTGGCGTTTGTGAACGCTTCGACCAATTCGACGCGGCGGGTGTACGAACTGCATACAGGACGGCAGTTGGGCGATATCGTAGAGCGCGAAGGCAGCTTCCGGCTGGCCTTTCCCGAGGATCTGAATGGCGTGATCCGGTTGAATGGGAACTGGGACGAAGAAGAGATCAATGGCTGGGGGGCGGAGCTTCCCATGGTGGTCCTGGATGCATTGACCTCGGATCTGGCTGCGGCGCGGGCTGAGTCGCGGCACTCCTCGCATGCGGCGGCTGCAGAAGCGGCGTCGACGGGACATCCTGCGGCGAGTTAGCTTTGTAACGCGAGCACGCCTGCCCGCGTGGCCGGTTTTGCTCTTCCGGTTGCAAATGCCGAAAAACAGCAGGTTCCTCCGACTTCGCTGCGCTCGCCGTCGGAATGACAACACTCGAACATACAGGAACTAGGAGGCCCTTCGCTCCTGACGGGCAAGGATGCCCGTGACTCCAGCCGACAGGAGAGGACAAGAGTGTCCGCCCGAGAACGATTTAAGATGAGTTATGGCTGCTCGGCCACCTCGTACGGCGCAACATAAGAAAATTCGCGAAGCGACTCCTATTTCTAGAGTGGCCCCTGTTCCAAGCGGGGGCGTCGTGATCACACAGCGCGGGGTCGAGCGGCTGAAGAACGGACATGTGTGGGTCTACCGCTCGGACATTGTCTTTGCGGAGGGAGTCGCGCCGGGGTCGGTCGTCGCAATCTCGGATGAGCGCGGGCGAACCTTCGGGTCGGCGCTCTACTCCAGCAGTTCGCAGATCGCGGTGCGGATGATTTCCTCGGGGCCGGTTGCGGATTTTCCCGCACTTCTGCGGGAACGAGTCCGACAGGCAATTGCTTACCGGGAACCGCTTGTGCATGACACCGATGCCTACCGGGTGATCTTCAGCGAGGCGGATTTTCTTCCCGGACTGATCGTCGACCGTTACAACGAAATTCTCTCCCTGCAGATTCTTACGCAGGCCATGGACACGGAGCCGGTTCGTACTGCGCTGCTCTCGGAATTGTCCGAGCAAATGCAACCGGCGGCGATCGCCGAGCGGGTGGATTCTCACATCCGCGAATTGGAGCAACTGCAGGCGCGCGCGTCGGGCTTACTGTGCGGCGAAAGGACGTCGACCATCTTTTCGATGAATGGGGTGCGCTTTCACTACGACGCCGGGGAGGGTCAGAAGACCGGCGCCTTCCTCGACCAGCGGGAAAATTATGCGGCGGCAGCGCAATACGCTCAGGGCGAAGCGCTCGACGTCTTCTGCTATCAGGGCGCTTTCGCGCTGCACCTGGCGCAACGCTGCGGCAAAGTGACAGGCGTGGACACTTCGCGTCCGGCACTCGAGGTCGCCGACCGGAATGCAGTCCTGAACCAGCACGAGGTGGAATGGATTGAGGCTAATGCCTTTGACCTGCTCAAAGACTACGCGATGGCGGGCCAGCAATACGACACGATCGTGCTCGATCCGCCCGCTTTTGCAAAAACTCGCAAGAACCTTGAGACCGCCATGCGGGGGTACAAGGAACTTAACCTGCGGGCTTTGAAGATGCTGCGGCGGGGGGGAGTCCTAGTCACGTGCTCCTGCTCTTACCATGTGAGCGAACATGAGTTTCTGCAGGTGGTGGCCGAGGCGGCTCGCGATGCCCGCCGGACCCTGCGCCTGCTGGAAAAGCGCGGGCAGGCGAAAGACCATCCGATGGTGCCTTCGATACCGGAGACTGGGTATTTAAAATGCCTAGTATTGGCGGTAAGCTATTGAATAATAGTAGGTTATAGTAATCGCAAGTAGTTGACAATGATACGCTAAACTTTTATGATTCGATTATGCTAATCTCTCATCTAAAGTGAGTGAGGCAACACGACTCAATCAAAATCAGCTATTTAGGAGGAGTTCGAGTCATGACTGTGATTACCCGTTGGGATCCCTTCCGTGAGTTCACCACCGTGCAAGACCGTCTGAACCGGTTGTTCCGTGAGTCCTACGGACCCGAGGGCCGGGAAGAGTCGCTGATCACCGGCGGCTTTGCTCCGCCGGTGGATGTGTATGAGGACGAGCACAACGTCACCCTGAAAATTGAGGTTCCGGGGATCGACGAGAAAGACATGGATGTGCGAATCGAGAACAACGTTCTCACCGTGCATGGCGAGCGCAAGTTCGAAAAGGAAGAGAAGGAAGAGAACTTCCGGCGCGTGGAGCGGCAGTACGGCAGCTTCACCCGCACCTTCACTCTGCCCACGACCGTGGACGCCGAGAAGGTTTCGGCGAACAACGACAGGGGCATTCTGAAGATTGTTCTGCCGAAGAAGGCGGAAGCCAAGCCGAAACAGGTCAAGGTCAACGTCGGCGGCGAAAAGACCCTGGAAGGCAAGGGGCCCAGCAAAGCGGCGTGAAAGGCAGCAACCGGTCGTTGGTGGCCAGTCAGTAGGGAGCGGGAGGCGGCAGAGGTGACCGTCTCCCGTTTTTTGTTCGCAGTCGGCTCTTGGCATTAAGACTGAAGTCGTAATCGCATGCCCAACCAAAAGGGGGGTAGCGCTCGGCCACAGGCTAGGAGATAAATGCTTTTTGAAGTCGTTCGAACTGTCAGAACATCATAAGAGAGAGTTTTAGGAGTCTTTCATGGCAATCCGTTGGGACAAATTTACAGTGAAAGCGCAGGAAGCGGTGCAGCGGGCGAACGATCTCGCGTCCGAAAACGGCAACCCTGAGTTGCTGCCTTTGCACTTGTTGGCGGCACTGATGGAAGACAAGGAAGGCATCGTCCTCCCGGTGCTCGAAAAGCTTGGGGTCGGCCCACAGACCGTGCGGAGCGAGATTTACCGCGAGATCGAGCGTCTGCCCAAAGTGTCGGGCGAGGGCGCTACCCAAGCGACCATGTCGCCGGCGCTGAACCAATTGCTCGAGCGGGCTTTCAAAGAAGCCGCCAATTTCAAGGACGAATACGTTTCCACCGAGCACCTTCTGCTTGCCGCCGCCCAGTCGAAGAAAGATGCGGCACAGGAAATTCTCGCCCGACATGGAGCGAGTCATGACGCGATCCTGAAGGCGCTGACCACGGTGCGGGGATCGCAAACAGTTACGGATCAGAATCCGGAAGCCAAGTATCAGGCGCTGGAGCGTTATGCCCGCGATCTGACCGAGCAGGCGCGGCGCGGAAAGCTTGACCCCGTCATTGGGCGGGACGAAGAGATCCGACGGGTGGTGCAGGTGTTGTCGCGCCGCACCAAGAACAATCCGGTACTGATCGGCGAGCCCGGAGTTGGCAAAACTGCAATCGTTGAAGGCCTGGCACAGCGGATTGTTTCCGGTGACGTCCCCGAAGTTTTGAAGAACAAGCGTGTGGTCGCGCTCGACCTGGGCGCGATGCTGGCCGGGGCGAAGTATCGCGGCGAGTTCGAGGACCGGCTCAAAGCTGTTCTCAAGGAGATCGAAGATTCCCAGGGGCAGATCGTTCTGTTCATCGACGAGCTGCATACTCTGGTCGGCGCTGGGGCGGCGGAAGGTGCCATCGACGCTTCCAACATGTTGAAGCCAGCCCTGGCACGCGGAGAGTTGCGTGCGATCGGCGCTACTACGCTCAACGAGTACCGCAAGTATATCGAGAAGGACGCCGCTCTCGAGCGGCGTTTCCAGATTGTGTTCGTGGGTGAACCTAACGTCGAAGACACCATCGCGATCCTGCGCGGGCTGAAGGAGCGGTATGAAGTGCATCATGGCGTGCGCATCAAGGATTCCGCGATCGTGGCGGCGGCAACCCTGTCGCACCGCTATATCTCGGACCGATTTCTGCCGGACAAGGCCATCGACTTGATCGATGAGGCGTCAGCATCTTTGCGCATCCAGATTGACTCCCTGCCGACCGAGATCGATCAACTGGAGCGGCGCGCCATGCAGTTGGAGATCGAGAAGCAGGCGCTCAAGAAGGAAGACGATCCCAATTCGCGCGAACGGCTGGCGATCATCGACAAGGAATTGGCCGAGATTCGCGAGCGGTCCAACGCTCTCAAGGCCAATTGGAAAAAGGAAAAGGACCTGATTGCGCGCCAGCGGCAGCTCAAAGAACAGCTGGAGCAGCTCAAGATCGAAGAGCAGGCGGAAGAGCGCAAAGGCAATTTGCAGCGCGTGGCGGAGATTCGGTATGGGCTCATTCGCCAGATGGAAGAGGAATTGAAGAAGCTCACCGCGCAGTTGGAGAAAACCGGGGCGCGGCGCATGCTGAAGGAAGAAGTGGATGAAGAAGACGTGGCTCGCATCGTCTCGAAGTGGACCGGAATTCCCGTGTCGAAGATGCTGGAAGGGGAGGTCAAGAAGCTGATCAGCATGGAAGACCGGCTGCGCCAGCGCGTGGTGGGACAGGACGCGGCCCTGGAACGGGTGGCGAACGCCATCCGCCGGTCGCGCGCGGGGCTGAGCGATCCCAAGCGTCCGATCGGCTCGTTCATTTTTCTGGGTCCTACCGGCGTGGGCAAGACCGAACTGGCTCGCGCGCTGGCGGAATTTCTCTTCGATGATGAGCGCGCCATGGTGCGCATCGATATGTCGGAGTACATGGAGAAGCACGCAGTTTCACGGCTGATCGGCGCGCCCCCCGGATACGTGGGCTACGACGAGGGCGGACAACTCACCGAGCAGGTGCGGCGGCGCCCGTACGCGGTGGTGTTGTTCGACGAGATCGAAAAAGCGCATCCGGATGTGTTCAATGTCATGCTGCAGATCATGGACGACGGGCGGCTCACGGACGGCAAGGGCCGGCAGGTGGACTTCCGCAACACGATCATCATCATGACGTCGAATATCGGCTCGTCATACCTGGTGGCGGAGAACCTGCGCACTGAGGAGGAGTTCGAGAAGGCAGCCGCGGAGGTGATGAATTTACTGCACGGGCACTTCAAGCCCGAGTTCCTCAACCGCGTGGATGACATCATTGTGTTCCATCCGCTGGGGAAGGAACAGC
>Ga0137418_10000738_pt1 | contig 29931 bp, 27 predicted proteins | sample CZODoug3_1_2_16f_FD_122242 | JGI IMG/M metagenome (GOLD analysis project Ga0137418, IMG submission 122242) | Vadose zone soil fungal communities from Angelo Coast Range Reserve, California, USA - CZODoug3_1_2_16fungal (Hybrid Assembly) | ecosystem: Environmental > Terrestrial > Soil > Vadose... | reverse complement strand
CCCCTTTAGTTGAACCTGTGTCCGCCGGTATCCCACCAGCTTCTGCGGGAACAATCCCATCCTATGTAAGCAGCCTCCAGATCATCATTGCAACTGCGGCCGCGCGACCTGAGGTGCGTCGCCGTGTTTCGTGTGTGGCGAACACCCCTTGGCGGGAGTGCCAGCAAGCAGGGCGGTTTGATGAGTTTGTAAAGAGCGGATACAGTACAATTTCGGATCGCAAATCTCAGATCTCAAATTTTAGATTTGAGACCGTTTAAGATTTCAGATCTCAAACTTCCAATCTGAGATACTGAGATTTCAAATTTGAAATCAGAATTTCCCATGCTTCAGATCTTAATCGAGCTCCAACGCCTCAAGAACCTGGATCGCACAGGCTGGACTCTGCGCGGGCTGGCGCCGCGTACGGAATCAGTCGCTGCTCATTCCTTCGGCGTGGGCGTGACGGCGATGATGCTCACTGACGAATTGGCAGCGCAGGGAATAAAAATCGACAGCGAGCGAGTCCTGCGAATGTCGCTCTTACACGACTGGGCCGAGGCGCGCATTGGAGACATGCCCAAAACGGCGACCCACTACTTTGGCAGCGAACAGCGCAAGCGAGCCGAGAGCGCCGCTTTCGAGGACATGGTTGAGGGACTCGCTGCCGGAGGAGATCTTTATCGAGAGCTTTTCAAAGACTACGAGGAGAGAGATAGTCTCGAGGCCCGCTTAGTCAAGGCAGCGGACGTCATCGATCTACTCGTTGAGGTTCTGGCGCTCGAACGCGCGGGAGTTATGGGGCTCGACGAGTTTTGGGAAGTCGCTCGCGACGCTGACTTCCAACGGGCATGAGGTGTTGCCCACCGCCTTGCGGTCGTCGGAGCGCTCTGTTGTTGCCGAACCCAGCCGGTTCCGTTGGTCGGTTCCTTCTCCTCTAAAACGCCCAGCGCAGAGAGAACTGGATCAGGCGCGGAGTGCCTACGGTCTGCACGATCGAACCGAACGGGTCTTGGCCTACGCTTCCGTTCGCGACCCAGGCGTTGTAGGCCTCGATGTCGGTCACGGTTGGGTTGCCGAAGTTCGTGTGATTCCAAACATTGAAGAAGTCCGCGGCGAAGCGGAGTTCCTGACGTTCGGAAATCTTGAAGTACTTGAGAATGGACGCGTCCCAATTCTGTTGGAACGGACCGTGGTAAAGATTACGGCCCAGGTTGCCGAAACCGGTAGTGCAGAAGTTCGGATCGGAGGCGCATTCCGCGGCCGGATAAAGCGGAGCCGCGGGGGCGAAGGCCGTTGGATTCAGGTATCCGTTGATTCGCTTGTGGATGTCGCCGCTGGTCAGGCCGCTAGCGACGGTTGCGCCCGCAGCGAGGCTCGCACCCAGTAGCGGAGTGCTGCCCTGCCCGAGGAACCCGGTTCCAGCGCTGGAATCGAAAATCGAGAACGGCGTTCCGGACTGAAAGGTTGTGACTCCGCTGATGGCCCATCCGCTCAGTAGAGCTCGCTTTGCTCCTGTCGCACCCGCAAAGAACGGAAGTTGGTAGACGTAGCTGATGGAAAAGCGATGCGGCCGGTGGAAATCAGAAATACCGCGGGACGCATTGATGTTGCTCTGGTCGTTGTACGCGGTGTTGAAGGCGGTGTTTCCCGTCGATGTGGCGTCAATGTTTTTTGAGAAAGTATAGGCCGCCTGAACGTAGTTCTGTCCCCACCGTCGCGACGCTGTCGCCTGGAACGCGTGGTAGATCGAGTACGCATCGTTGGCGAAAATCTGGTAGCCGCTGTAGCCGTTCAGTCCCGGCGTGGGGGTGCGGGCGATCGCATTCGCAAAAGTATTGGTCGTTATCTGATAGCTCTTGCCATTTGCATCCGTCACGGTGAAGGGATGAGCGCTGGCGTCCACCGATTGGATCGCGTCGCGAGTCTCGCGGAGGTGGATCCCGTGCGTGCCCACATATCCCACTTCGAGGACCCAGCGTTTGCCAAGTTCCCGCTGCAACGTCAGGTTCCATTGTTGGGTGTTGGGCACCACGAAGTGACGCGGAACTTCCAGCACAAACAGATTCTGCGTGCTGTTCACTCCCGGTCCCGTGCAACCACCGTACACGGCTGCACCGTTGGTGTCTGGAAAACTGGTCAGCTGGGCCAAGCAAGGCAGCCATGCTGGCGAGAGCGTGCCGGCTGGCGGCACCGCGTTAGAGTTTATTGCCGGAGTTCCGGTGAAGAAGTTCGACATCGTGAAACCCGGAGTCTGGCCGAAGAACACAATCGGGATGAATGGCGACTGGAAGCTCAACTGGTCGACCGCTCCCACGTCTTCACGAACGTAGTAAATTCCGTAGCCACCGCGGAGTGTAGTGTTGTGATGGCCGAAGACGTCCCAGGCGAAGCCGACGCGCGGGCCCCATCCTGTGGAAACGCTGTTGCGGAAGGTGGATCCGGCGGCGTTTCCCGAGAGTCCGCTGACGCCTAACTTGTTTACGCAACTGGGATAGATGAAGGGATAGGCGCCAGACTTTGTAAGGTCCGATTCGATATTGCCAATATGGCAGGCTTTGTCGGTCCAGGCGCCAAGGAATTCCGTGCGCAGGCCCAGGTTCAGTGTCAGATCGCGAGTGGTCTTCCAGTCGTCCTGCAGGAAGAGGGCAGAATTGTTCTGCCTATATTTGTGGTTATAGACGCCGCCCCCGCCGAAACTAAACTGAGGAGTGCCACCGACAAAGTTCCCGAAGTCGGTGGTTGCGCCAGTGTTGGTGAAAAATAGCTGTCCGTTAAAGACCTGAGGGAAGAGCTTGTTGAGGTTCACGCGCACGAACTGACCGCCGAAGATGAGGGTGTGCGAACCGCGCACCCAGCTGAAGTCGTCGACAAAGTTAAAATCGTTTTGCGTCTGGTACTGATTTGCCTGCGGGGTCGGACCGAACTGGAAGCCTGAAGTCAGGAAGGTAAACTTGTAGATGCTGCGGGTCAGGTTGTCGGTGGGGCGATCGATCCCTGCGTCGTTGACGGTAACAGGGTTCACGTTGATCGCGCTGTTGTTGATGCGTACATAGCCGAAGCGGAAATCATTGACCAAGGTGGGCGAGATCACATGGGTCTCAGCCAGCGTCCAGACGCGATCGTGGACGGGGAGTTGGTAAGGAAAGTTGAGATCACTACCGCTGGCGGCGCCGCCGAGGGAGGCCTGCAATCCGCCCGCGCCAAAGGGGATGTCCTGCTCTGAATTGGAGAAGAAGAAGCGAGACGATAGACGGTCTCTTGAGTTGTGGAAATCGTGATCCCAGTTTGCGGTGAGCTGGTCGTCGGTGAATTTGCCAGGCTTGCTGACAGTGAATTGGACCAGGCTTCCGGCAGAAGTGCCCGCCGGGACGTTGTTCGCCAGCGGGAACAGATATCCATTGGCCGGGGCGCCGAACTGGTTGCTCTGGAATGCCAGCAAGGAAACCGCAACCGGATCCGCGCTGGCTACGCCGAAGGCGGAAGCCAGGCTGCTGGCGTTTGCCGCGCCGCGGTCGGCGGCAGGAACATAAGGGATGAAAGTGCTGATCAACGTTCCTGGGGAGTCGCCGCTACGCTGGCGCGAGCCCTGATAGTTAACGAAGAAGAAACCCAGCTTTCCACCTGGGCTGACAGGGCCGCCCAGGCTCCCGCCAAAAATATTCTGCTTAATGACAGGACGCGGGGAACCGGTCTGATTTAAAAAGTACTCATTGGCATCGAGGGCCGTGTTTCGAAAGAATTCATACACATCGCCATGAAACTGATTGGTGCCGTTCTTCAGGATGGCGTTAATGTTGCCGCCGCCGTTGCGGCCCTGGGTGGCGTCATACAGCGAGGTCTGAACCTTGAATTCCTGTACGACGTCCGGGTTGGGTAGCGGGGTGTTGGTCAGTTCGGCGACATTGTAGTCGGTGACGCTGATGCCCTCGATCGAGTAGTTGTTGTTGTCTTCGCGCTGGCCGTTTACCTGGATGCGGACGTCGCCCCGTCCGAGTTGGGAAGCCTTGTTCAGTTCGCTTTGGGCGCCGGTGGACAAAGTCAACAGCTGCTGGAAGTTCTGTGTGGCGAGGGGCAGGCTACGGATCGTGGAAGGTTCAATTGCCTGTCCCGTCGTGGCATCGGTGGTATCGACCGCCTGCACCACCGCTTGAACCTCGATCTTCTGCTGCACGGCGCCGGGAGTCAGGGTGGCGATCAGGCGCGTGGTCTCGGTAACGCGAACCACGATATTGGGAAAGCTGGCGTCGGCGAATCCGGAACTCTTGACGCTGACGGTATATGTCCCGACCGGAAGCAGCGGAGTAGTAAAGGAGCCACTCGCATCCGTTCGTACGGTGCGCTCCAAAACCCTAGTGTCCTGGTTGGTGATTTGGACCTCAGCGTTCGCTATGAATGCGTTGCTCGCGTCTTGTACTGTGCCGGTGATCGCTCCCGTAGCGCCGCCCTGGGCAAACGCCTGGGCAACGAGTGCGACGACTGCCAGAAAACTGATCCAAATTAACCTCTCTCTGGAATCCAACATGACTCCTCCCTGTGCACGAAACGGAATTTGCTTACGGGCGGATGTGCCCTATAAAGGACGGACAACCGCGCACGACAGACAGACACGGTTGTCCGCTGGCACGAGGAGACGCCTCGCCAACATCAGAACGAGACTGCTTGGTTTCGGTAGGTGCCATTGACTGCAATTCCCCGGGGCGAAGATGTCCCGTGGGGTTGACGAAGCTTACTGAAAAAGAAAATAGTTTTCAATAGCAGACTTTGATTTGGCAGACCTTGATTCGATGGCTTGTCCGAAGGGACAACGCCGCAAGAGAAACGAAACCAACACCGTGCAGAACTGCGCCGGGGTGGCTGGGTGGGTAGTTGCGCTCATTCTTCGTTGATGCTCTTCCGTTTCTCTCGCCGGCTCCGGCGACGTTTCTCTGAGGTCTCGTTGTCCCCCTGTGTCACTCGCCGCAGCGACGCCACCAGCGCCGGTCCTGCGGAACGTAGTTGCTCATGGTGATGCAGCGCCAACTCGGCCAAGACTCGTTCTCCCTTGGCGGTCAACGCCAGCAGGACTTCTCGACGATCTTGCTGTGCCCGCTCGCGGCGCACAAACCCTGCGGCCTCTAGTCGATTTCCCAGCTCCACGGCGCTGTGATGCTGGATTTGCATTCGGCCCGCCAACTCCGCGACGCGCGGCCGAACCCCGGCGGGCAGTCCTTTGATGGCCAACATCAGCTGGTATTGCCCGCGCTCCAGTCCGGCCGCGTGTACGGCTTGCTCGCTGAAATGGAGAAACTTGCGGATCTGGAAGCGAAATTCCGCCAGTGCCTGGTAGTCCGACGAAGTGAGCTTCTTCATGGATCCGATCTTGTCGCGGTCCAACCCTTTCGGTCTTATAGTATATCGTAGAACGATAGAAAGATGGGTTTCTCTCGCCCGCTGCCCAGCCCGGGAACGTGGTGCTGGAAGTGCTGGAACGTGGCGCTGGCCTCTTTTCCGCCGTCCGTTTAGAATCTGGAGTCCCGTATTCCACCGTCATTTGCAGGAGGCGCCGCGGCTTGATTCCACGCTATACCCGACCGGAGATGGGCCGCATCTGGAGCGATGAAAACCGCTTCCGCACTTGGCTGGCGGTGGAGGTCGCCGCTACCGAAACTCTGGCTGCGGCAGGCATGGTGCCCAAACCGGCCGCCAAGGCAATCCGGGAGCGTGCCGACTTCAATCTCGAACGCATCCTCGAGATCGAAGCCGAAGTTCGGCACGACGTCATCGCCTTCACTACGGCCGTGGCTGAGATGGTGGGCCCGGATGCTCGCTGGTTTCACTATGGCCTCACTTCGAACGATGTGGTCGACACCGCGCAGGCTATGCTCATCACGCAGGCCTCGGCTCTGATCGCCGAAGATCTGCAACGTCTGGCCCAGGTCCTGGAGCGCCGCGCCTGGGAGTTCAAAGACACTCCTATGGTGGGGCGCACTCACGGCATCCATGCCGAGCCCATCACCTTCGGATTCAAGCTGGCCAATTGGTATTCGGAAACGCAGCGCAACATCGCGCGCTTTGCCGCCGCGGCCGAGGAAATGCGAGTGGGCAAACTGTCTGGCGCGGTGGGCATCTTCGCACACCTCACTCCTGAGATCGAAGAGAAGATTTGCGCGCGTCTGGGTCTCAAGGCCGCCGATGTTTCCTCGCAAGTCATCCAGCGCGACCGCCATGCGAACTATCTGGCGACCCTCGCAGTGATCGCGTCCACGCTCGACATGATGGCGACCGAGATCCGCCATCTGCAGCGGACCGAGGTGCGTGAAGTCGAGGAATTTTTCAGCGAAAAGCAAAAGGGCTCATCGGCGATGCCACATAAACGCAATCCCATCACCTGCGAGCAAATCAGCGGGCTGGCGCGGGTAGTGCGTGGCAATGCGCAAGCCGGATTTGAGAATGTCCCCCTCTGGCATGAGCGCGACATCTCACACTCTTCAGCGGAACGGGTGATCCTGCCCGACTCCACGACGCTCATCGATTACCTGCTTCGGAAAACCACGAACCTGATCGAAACCATGTTCGTCTATCCAGAGCGCATGCAGGCGAACCTCGATAGCACCCACGGCCTCATCTTCAGCGGGCAACTGCTGCTTGATTTGGTCGAACACGGAGTTTCCCGCGAGGACGCTTACCGCATGGTCCAGCGCCACGCCATGCGCGCCTGGAAAGAGGGGCGCAACTTTCAGCAGTTGGTGCTGAGCGATAAGGAGATCACCACCCGCGTGCCTGCCCAGCAGATTGAGCGCGCTTTCGATCTGCGGCGGCAGTTAAAGAATGTCGACAGGATATTTGCGCGGGTGTTCAAAAACGGCGGAAAGGGTAAGAACTCCGGCCGCCGTCCTCCCCGATCTGCGAAGCTGAAAGGGTAAGTCTATCGAGGTTTCAGGCCTTTAGGGTTGCCGGCACGGTGTCTTCTGCCCGGCAAAAGCTTAATCTTCGTGGAATTGTCGTACACGTTTCCCTGCTCCCTGGCATCGAATGTTTTGTGCTGAGCGCCCCGCAGGCATGGGCCGGTCGGAGAAGGGTCTCGTGAATAGGGCTTTTCGATGCGTGACGATTCTGTGCCTGGCCGGGGCTGCTTTGTGGCCATGCCGTATGCAGGCCGCTAGCGATCGTGAAGCCGGCACACAGAAAGCCTGGGACATGCTGGACACCGCGGCGGCGTCGCGGAAAACCGGCGAGCGGGCAGATAGCATCCGTGTCCTCGGCTTGCTGCGCAACGATGTTCACGCCCGCAACCTCGCCAGGCATGCGCTCGAAGATCCCAAGCCTGAAGTTCGCGTCGCAGCGGCGACCGCTTTGGGGCAAATGCGCTGCACCGAGTCCATTCCGTGGCTCCGGAAACTCCTTTCCGATAAGAAGCTTCCGGTGGTAATGGCGGCCGCGCATTCTCTGCGCGACCTCAAAGACGATAGTTCCGCATACGCGATCTACTTCGATGTGCTAACCGGGGCACGAAAGTCCAACGATGGCCTGATCGCCCAACAACTCGAGACGCTGCATAACCCGAAGGAACTGGCAAAAATTGGCTTCTCGGAAGGGATTGGGTTTGTCCCTTTTGCGGGCATCGGCTGGGAAGCTTACCGCACCATGCACAAAAAGGATCCAAACCCGGTTCGGGCGGTGGCCGCGAGGATCCTCGCGCATGATCCCGATCCTGCTACCGCGGCGGCCTTAGTCAAGGCGACGCACGACAAGAATTGGATCGTACGCGCCGCCGCTCTCGAGGCCATAGCCGAGCGTGAAGATCCGTCGCTGCAGCCCAAAGTCGAACCCGGCTTTGCCGACCGGAATGCCCGCGTCCGCTATGCGGCTGCCGCGGCCGTCATTCGTCTGAGTTCTGTCGCCGACGCTCACAAGGAAAAAGAGCAAGAAGCGGACAAGTCGGATGCCGGGCATGCTTCCGGCAAATCAGAGCGTACTCGGAAAGCTGGCGCCGCCCCCCGGGTGCGCGGTTGAATTAGAAGTGGGTACACCGGCCCGCCTGTGTCGCGTCCTATGCATCCCGCGCCACCCAGCCCGCATCCAATGAACTAACCAGATGGTTAGATCGTAAAGTTTGGTCAATAGGGTCGGAGGTGACCCCCATGACAGTTGCAAACAATGGTTTGTGGAATACGCTGGCGTCGCTATTGGCAGTCGGGCTGTTGAGCGCCACGCTCGCTGCTCAGCCTAGCAGCGCGGCCCGCTACGACGATCAAATTCAAACCGCAGTCGCGCAACGGCTTGCGGCCCACAAGCAGTTCTCTGATGTGAAATCGAGCGTCGAAGATGGCATCGTGAGCCTCACGGGTACGGTCGATCTCTACCAGCGCAAGCTCGATGCGGCCAAGGCAGCCCGCAAGGCTGCGAGGGTACAAGGCGTGCGCAATCTAGTGGTGGTTGCGGGGCCCAGCGTTCCGGACGAGCAGCTCGAGCAGAAACTGGCGAAAAAGCTGCGCTACGTGCGCGTCGGGTACGACAACACATTCGATTACTTCGCGATCGGAGTAAAAGATGGAGTGGTAACGGTAGTGGGTCAGGATCGAACCGGAGTAGGACGCGATGAGGCTCTTGCCGACATTGCGAACATGCCTGGAGTGAAGGATGTGGTCTCAAACATTTCGCTTGAGCCGACATCAATTTTTGATGATGGCATCCGTTGGCGCGCGGCTCGAGCTATTTACCGTGACTCCGTGCTGAGCAAGTATGCGGCGGACCCGGCGCATCCGATCCGCATTATCGTGGTCAATGGCCACGTTACCCTCTACGGGTCCGTGGATAACACCATGGACAAGCAGGTCGCCGGCATAAGAGCCAACCAGGTCTTCGGCGCCTTCACCGTGGACAATCAGTTAGTGGTGGAGAACAAGTCGAGCCAGCCAGGGATGTAAGCGGGTGTGATGCCAGCACAAAGGGCGCGGCGTAAGCCGCGCCCTTTTTTCATCGTGGAGGCGTGTGCTGGAATGGCAGTTTCGTGTAACGTTCCTTTTCCACCTCAATGATCAGCACGACGCGGCCTTCATGGCTGCGCATCGGGAAAGGCTTCCCGATGTATGTGTGCGAGATCGGATCCATCACCTTGAGTTCAGGGTCGGGACGCCGCTCGATAACCCGACCGCGAATCTGAACTTCCTCGTAGGGATTGTCGAAGTCCACAACGGACAGCGCCAGACGTGGATCACGGCGCGTGTTCCTGGCTTTGAGAGAGCCATCTGAAGTACAGATAACCAGGTGTTCACCCTCGCGTCCGAGCCAAACCGGTGTGGACTGCGGCGTACCGTCGGGCATGAGCGTGGCAAGGTGTGCGAAGTTCGGACGATCGATCAATTTCTTGGCTTCTGGCGATAGCGGGTTGGGCATAATACCGTTTCTGATTACTCCAGGGGGAGTGAGGATTCAGGGAAGGCGATTGATCAGTGAGGCCACGTAGCCGGCGCCAAATCCATTGTCAATATTCACCACGCTTACATTCGAAGCGCAGGAGTTCATCATCCCCAGCAGCGCCGCCAGTCCCTTGAAAGCGGCACCGTAGCCGACGCTGGTAGGTACGGCAATCACGGGCACGCCCACGAGGCCTCCTACCACGCTGGGCAACGCGCCCTCCATGCCGGCGCAGACGATTACGACGCGTGCCTTGGATAGCGCCTCGCGATTCGCCAGCAGCCGGTGAATTCCCGCCACGCCCACATCGTAAAAGTGCTGCACCTCGTTGCCCATAACTTCCGCTGTAGCCACAGCTTCTTCGGCCACAGGGATATCACTGGTGCCCGCCGAGACGACGGCGATCCTACCCTTGCCATATTTCTTCGGGTCGCGCTGCAACGCGATTACCCGTGCCAGTTTGCGGTAGTGCGCCGCGTGGACTCTTTTCTTCACTGCCGCAAACTGTTTTTCATTGGCACGCGTTGCTAAGACATTGCCGCCATGCTTGGCCAAACGAAAAAATATGTCCGCCACCTGTTTCGGCGCTTTATTCTCCCCAAAGATTACTTCAGGCATACCTGCGCGAAGAGCACGATGGTGATCCACCTTGGCAAAGCCGAGATCTTCAAACGGCAGATGACGCAGGCGCTCCACGGCTTCATCAGGCGAGAGTCCGCGCTGGCGTACTTGCTCGAACAAATTGCGGATGGATTCGGCGTTCACTCAGCAGTCATCATACGTCAGGTTAGCATTGGACCGACTCAGGTGTGTCGCGGATGCTAACCCGCAGATATCGATAACTTCATCAAACGCGAACGCTGCGGCAACTCCGGCGAGTCTTTGAGATTATCGTCGCGCAGACATTCCTGGCCACTTCCGGTTCATCCAGGTGGGCCAGGAAAAGTTTTCGGAGCGAGGTCTTCGACCATCTTCCCGCCAGGTAAGCATCGTAAAGCAGGCTCCCCAGGCGTTGACCCCATTCCCGCGCGCTCTCTCTAAGCTTGCCATTCTCGGAGCGCGCTGCGGCCTGCGCAGCTCTGTCATAGGTGGCGAAAGACGAGGTTTCCCGTTCCTCCCGAAGCGCTGGCATCGAGGGATGCAGCACCTTGGATCCGAAGTACGCGAGCGCGTTCTCGACTACAAGGGCATGGAAGGCGGCACCCGTGGGCGGAGCGGTTCCTCGCTTTTCGCCCAGGCCATTGGCAGGGTGAGTATTGTCGTTGGTCTCATTCCTGTTCACATTCCGCGGTAGACCGCGGCACGCCTGGTGAAGAAAGCGGGCGACATCCTCGGCCGCGTTGACCATTTGAAGTTCGCACATGTAGAAGGCGTTGACCTCCGGCAAATAAGCGCCGCCGCGTTCTTCCACGCGCAGCAGCATCGGCTCGAACTCCTGGTCGTTTACGCCATTGCGGGACAGCAACCGGCGCAACATCCCGTCCGAGGAACGGCCGTACACCTCAGGCAGCATGTCCACGAGGAATCTCGGCTGCGTGCCATTGTGCGGGGAATAACGGTTGATCTCGAGGAAACTGGCCAGGCTCCCGATTAAGTTGTAGATCGTCGGAGCGAAGTCGGGCTCGTTTTCTGCGCGGCTCCATTGGTCGAGACATAGTCGATAGCTCTCATATTTTTCCAGCGGAGTAGCGTTGAACACGCAGACAACATCGTCGTTCACACGAACGGCTTCCACCTTGTTCGCCCGCTCGCCCGCGGCTCGCCAGTAGAGCGCATCCACATTCTGTAAAACCGTGATAATCTTCGCCTCGGGCATTTCGTCACGCAGCAATTGAGGCAGATGACCCGGAGCAAGATGCGACTCCCCGAACAACACAAAGATCACCGCATTCGGATGGCGTCTCCGCATCTCCACGATTTTTGCGCTGGCGTGGCAATCTCGCAGTCCAATTCTTCGCAGGTCGTCTCGCGGCATGCAATCGAGACCGTAGAGTGCCTCGGCGTGGTCCCGGGCGGTCGCCAGGACTTCACGGAAGGGAGCCCAATCGTAGCCCCAGTCAATGTCGAAGCGAATCCGCTGGCGCAATTCATTCTCGTCAATCTCGCGCCGCCACCACTCGTCCAGAATGTGTTGGTCGCGCGCAAAGATGGTCTCAACCCCAAGTACGACGGGCCGGTCGCCCGCGAGCGCGCGCTGTTCTACAGCCGCGGCGGCGTAGCGCTGTGCCGACGGAAGAGCGTGATAGTCGCCGATTAGAACGATGTCGGCTCTTTGTATCGCCTGATCGAGTTGCTGTGGATCGAGAACGCAATCGTATTCCCGAAAGGATTGGCTGAATTCCCGAAGATATTTGCGTCGGTTATGCGAGTCCTGCGCGCGAATCTCGCGCTCCACCCCCGCCAGCGCATGCAACTGCGCCGCACTCCGCCGGAATCGTAGGTTGGCCGTGCTTGCCATAAGACCGCTTCTAGCTCTTAGCTTTTAACTCCTTGCTCAAGCCCTTGCGCCGCGCGCTACGGTTCGGTCTCGCCTTGACTTCCGCGCCGCAGCGTACCTATGCTCCAAACTTCGGGGCGAGAACCCATTACCGTCTTGCCGGAGCAGGCTTTGCCCAATCAGTCGCCACAAATCCTCACCGTCGCCACCACCGGCGCCAGTGGCTCCATCTTCCTCCGCCACCTTCTGCTCGCGGTCGAGCGCGATAAGCGCATCCAGACCGTGAACTTCATCGCCTCCGACAGCGGCCTACGCGTACTCGCCGAGGAACTCACCATCAAAGGCCGCTCCAATGTCATCGGCCAGATCCTCGGCGCGTCGAGCCTGGCGAAGAGCTCAGCCTCACCTCGACGAGGCAGCCCAACGCGCTCGGCCAGAGCGTCACCTAAAATTCATCAACAATCCAACGCTGACATCGGCGCGAACGTGGCCAGCGGTTCCTATCCTGCTGATGCCATGATCGTGCTCCCGTGCAGCGTGGGCACTCTCGCGCGCATCGCTCACGGCGATGCCTCGCACCTCATCGAGCGTGCCGCCGATGTTTGCCTCAAAGAGAAGCGTCCGCTGGTTCTGTGCGTACGCGAGACGCCTCTCAACAAAATCCACATCCGAAATATGTACCGGGCCGCCGATGCGGGCGCGACCATCTTTCCGCTCATTCCGGCCTTCTATTACCGCCCCGCAACTTTGGATGCCCTGGCCCGCGAGTTTGCCTATCGCGTGCTCTCCCATGTGGGCCTGCCACAGGCTGCTGCCTTCCGCTGGAAGGGATGATTTATCAGCAACTTAGCCGGCTACATGTAAAAAGTCCTCGCCCTAGGGGAAGATCGACCGACTCCCGGGGGAGATCTTAAGTGTAGAGAGCCAGAAGTGCAGCTCACAGATACCGGCTGGACATGTACGGCAGGGGCTAACGGCTGCGAAGGGATGGCAAGGGGATGCTCGAGGAGGCAATAGACCGAAGACCGAAGCCGGAAGCCGGAAACTATCAACGCGACGATCCAAACCGGGTGCTGCGTCGGCGTCTATTGCGGAAAACGCAGGAGATGAGCGGTCGTTGCCACGAAGACTTCCACAGTCCGAAAGCGGCGTCAGCAGTGATACCATCCCATATTATTTTGTCGGAGACTACTCCGTGAAAATTGTCGGAAGCGGCAAGGCTTCACCGGTCTTGGGTTCGGCAAATTGGCCGCCAGCGAAGCGATCGCTGATCTCAACTCGACGTTGGTCGTCAAGCACGCTGCTCGCGATCATGGTCGCAACCACTGTCGCTCTTGCCGCTGACGATCACAACCCCCTTGCGCGTGACCCCAGGGCGGCGAAGGCCGGAGAATACGAGTTCCGCATCAACTGCGCTCTCTGCCACGGCCTCGGTGCGCGCGGCGGAGGACGCGGCCCCGACCTGACGCGGGCGCAGAAGAAGCATGCAACCTCGGATGCAGTGATGTTTCAAATTATCACTAACGGAATTCCTGGTACGGCCATGCCGGCTAACGGAACCAACGCCCAGGGTGTCGGGATGACCGACGAAGAAATCTGGGAACTCATAACCTACATCCGCAGCGTAGAGGTTAAGGCTCCCGCCAAATCGATCGGCGATGCCGCACACGGGAAAGAACTTTTTTATGGCGATGCCAACTGTTCGCTTTGCCACATGATCAACGGTAAAGGCGGGCGATTGGGGCCGGAACTCACATCTGTCGGCGGAAACCGGACTGTGGAAGCGATCATCGATTCGGTGCGCAATCCCAGCCGGCGGCTGGCCTGGGGATTGACCGAGCCGACCAAAGAGTTCGCGCAGGAATACGAAACGGTCACGGTCGTGACGGTTAACGGAAAGGAAATCAAGGGCGTGGCCTTGAACGAAGATCATTTCAGCGTGCAGATGATGGATACGAACGAGCAGATTTACCTCCTGGAAAAAGACAAGCTGCGTTCCTTCCAGAAGAGTCGCGAGTCCATGATGCCCAAATACGACGCCGCGGTGTTGAATGACAAAGATCTCGGTGACATTGTGGCGTACTTGATCAGCCTGGGTGCGAAATGAGCGTGACGACCCATCGCGGGGCACGTCTCTGCGGATGTTCCCAGCGTCCTCTGCACTTCGCTTTTTTCCGGGCCGAAACCCGACACATTCTGTATCGCGGAGATCGCCGAGAAGTGCCGCAGAGAGCGCTGGGGCGAGCTTTTGGGCTTAGGCTTCTTGCGGCACTGGTAAGTTTCCTGGCGACCTGCACACTGGTCGGCCCTTTGGCCTGCCGGGCTGGGGCGCAGGTCACGTTCGAACGGCTGCTCAACTCCGCGAAGGAGCCGCAGAACTGGCTGACCTACTCCGGAGACTACGCGGGACGCCGCTTCAGCCCGCTCGATCAAATCAATCCAGGCAACGCGCGCACCCTGGTTGCGAAGTGGGTCTATCAAACTGCGGGAACGGGTAAGCTTGAAACCACTCCCCTTGTGGTCGATGGCATCCTTTACGCCACTGGGCAGGACGACCGCGCCTTCGCCCTCGACGGCCGCACCGGGCGGCCCATCTGGCTCTACCAGCGCCAGTTGCCTTCCGACATTCGTCCGTGCTGCGGCCGCGTCAATCGTGGTTTTGCGATTCTCGGCGACAAGGTCGTCTTCGGCACGCTTGATGCACACCTGATTGCGCTCGATGCGAAAACCGGTAGCGTCATCTGGGACGTAGCCGCCGCCGACTACAAGCTGGGCTACAGCTTCACCGCGGCGCCGCTGGCGGTGAAGAATCTGATCGTGCTTGGAGTCTCGGGAGGGGAATACGGTATTCGCGGCTTCATCGATGCCTACGACGCGACAACCGGCGAGCGCAAGTGGCGCTTCTACACCGTGCCGGGGCCGGGAGAGCCAGGCCATGACACGTGGGAGGGCGACTCGTGGAAAGTGGGCGGCGCGCCGGCGTGGAACACGGGAACGTACGATCCGTCAACGAATCAGCTCTTCTGGCCGACAGGAAATCCTGCGCCTTCGAACCGTGGAGAGGGACGCGCCGGCGACAATCTCTACAGCAACTCGCTGCTTGCGCTCAACGCCGATACCGGCAAGCTGAACTGGTATTTTCAGTACACCAAACACGACGAACACGATTGGGACGCTACCCAAGTGCCCGTCATGATCGATACCGGCAGCAAGCATCTCATCGCGCAGGCCAATCGCAACGGCTTCTTTTACGTGATCGATCGCGCCAGCGGCAAGCTGCTCGCGGCGAATGCGTATGGCAAGATCACGTGGAGCGACAGCAAGGACGCCGAGGGGCGCCCAGTCGCGAATAAAGGAGCCAAACCCACGCCCGAAGGCCACACCGTGTGTCCCGGAGCCCTCGGCGCCACCAACTGGATGGCGCCTACCTACGATCCACAAACTGGACTGTTCTACGTGACCGCGCGGGAGCAGTGCGACATCTTCAGCACCGCCCCTCAACCTTACGAGGCGGGGCACGCTTACTACGGCAGCGCATATTTCCCCTCGGATGAATCCGAACCGTATTGGGGTGCTTTGCGCGCGCTCGATCCCGCGACCGGACAGATGAAGTGGGAGTTTCGTCATCCCTCTCCATCGTGGTCAGGAGCGCTCTCGACCGCGGGCGGGGTAGTATTCACGGGCGACGCGGAAGGGAACTTCATCGCGCTCGACGCTCAGTCGGGCAAAACGCTGTGGCACTTCGAGATGGGTGGAGAGGTGTACGCTTCGCCGATGGCATTCGCGGTCGATGGCAAACAGTACGTAGCCATCGCGGCCGGAAGTGCGGTCTACAGTTTCGGACTCCCCTGATTCTTTCGAGCTAAATTTTAAGGACATCGATGGCAAACTCCATGGATGTTTCTGTTTCCCCTGCCGAGTCGCAGCCTTCATTGTGGACCTCGCTGGCCGATTCGCGGTTCGCACCAGGACGATACCTCCGGCAGTTTGAATCGGGCCATCTTTCTGCTGGCCGCGCCCTTGGTGCTGGAAATGGTTTTGGAGTCCCTGTTTGCAGTGGTGGATGTTTATACGACATGATCATGCTTCAGGCGCTTCATGGGGCGGGCGACACGGTTACTCCAACCATCGTTAATTTCTTTGGTTTCTGGCTGCTTGAAATCCCTCTGGCGTACTGGCTGGCAATTCCGCCTAACCTGCGCTTCAATGGAGCGTGTTACGCCATCGTGATCGCCGAGCCGTCCGTGGCGGTGGCTAGCGCAATTCTATTCCCACGCGGACGGTGGAAGAGCCAGCGAATGTGACGAGCCCAGGGGCAGAGATTTTTCACCGCGCCCGAGCCAGCACCAGAGTCACGTCGTCAGGCTGTTCGTTGTCGCCGATCCAGTCATCGACCGCAGTGGTCACAACCTGGCTGATCTGTTCCAGCGGCAAGCGCCGATTTTTTCGGACCAGGTCGATCAGCCGCTCTTCACCGAATTCGCCGAAATCATTCTCTGGTTCGGTGATGCCATCGCTGTAGGCTACAAAGATCTCTCCCGGATGCATCTCCACCGAGCCCTCGTCGTAGCTCATGTTGTCGAACAGGCCGACGACCGTTCCGCCGGCTTCCAACCGGCGCACAGCCCCGTCCTCGCCAATGAGGAGGGGCGGCAGATGTCCTCCGTTGCTGTAGTTGAGCTGATGTGTACGTCCGTCATAGATGCCCAGAAAAAGAGTCGCGTACTTTTCCGGAGGAGTGCTCTCGTACAGCTGATGATTGAGCAGACTTAGCAGCGCCGAGGGAGAGACTTCCGCACCTTCCGGCCAGGTAACCATCACCCTGCTGGACCCGGCGACCGCTCCTACCGCTACGGGTTCCCGCATTTGTGGCAGATTTTCAACGCTGTAGGCTCGCACCGCCGAGTGGATGGTCGCCATCAGCAGAGCTGCCGAGATTCCTTTCCCGCTGATGTCGCCAACCGCCAGGATCAGCTTGTGGGAGCTGGCCGTCAAGAAGTCGTAATAATCGCCGCTGACGGTACGGGCTGGGCGGCAGAAGCCGTGCACCTCCAGCGATTCCAGTTCCCTGACTTGCCGGGGGAACAGCTGCGCTTGCACTTCCTGGGCGATCATCAGCTCATTTTCCAGCCGCTGCTTTTCTTTTTGCTCGACGATCAGCCTCTCGATAGAGGCGGTCATCGAGTTGAACGACAGCGCCAGCTCCGCCAGTTGGTCTGTGGATTGAACCGGGACTCGATGGCTGAAGTCGCCACGGTTTACGTGCTGGGTAGCGTCATAGAGTTGTGCCACGGTTCGGGTTACAGTGCGGGTGAGGCGCGATCCGGTAATGAGCGCGACTAATTCAATCACTGCAAAGAAAATACCAACCGCCAACAGGATGTACTCGACGCCCGTGGCAAAGTCTCCTAAGGCGGCAAACAAATGGCCGTACAGCACAGAGGGCCGCGTCATCACTCGCACTAACGCGCCCGCTCGTTCGCGTTCTCCGGTCTGCCAATCCACAACTGGCAGCGGGGTGCCGAAAGTGATTTCCCGGTCCAAACTGTTTGTTGCATCCGGCAGCGTGCCCACCGTGAAGGTGGGGTGCAGCTCCGGGTGGCCGCCTTGTAGTTCTATGCCAGACGCGTTCTGGCCGATGACAATCCCCTTACTCGCCTGGTCAGGCTTCAGCGAAGAGGATGCCTGCGATTTGGACTGCTTCCCGCTGCCCTCGCTCTCTGCGGAAATAATCGGTGCGCCCCCGTTGCTAGGCAGCGCTGCTGGCGCGTTTTCGATGCCCGCTGCATAGAAGGTGATTTCTCCGAGGTTTGTCGCAATTTTTCCGATTAGCTCCTTGTCCAAAGGTTCGGTGGTGACGACTGCCAGTTTTTCCGCGCTGAGGGGAAGGATCGTTGCCACGCGCAAATGCAGTTCGTTTTGATCCCGAACTATCTCGCGAAACGTTCCCGTGACGAAGGCCGGGAATGTGAACAAAGACTCCGCGTGCGGCCCGCTGCAAAGAGGCAAGGCTTTGGTGGCATACCATGCGCAGACCTGGCGTCGTCGCCATGCCGGGTCGCGTTTCTTGAGGCCCGCCAGAGATTCCGCCGTTGCATTTTGTCCATGCTCCAGGCGCGCCGCCAGTTCATTGCCGATGGCAGCATTCACCGCTTCCAACCGGCGCAGTTGCGAGTTGATTTCCGAGGTCACCACGAAGCTGGCGAACTGTCCGGCGAAGAGATAAAGCGTGATGAACGCCAGGGCGATTAGCAGCGCCACCGGAATCACCCCGATAAAAACGTAGGTGACAATCAGCCGATTACGCAGCCGCCACAGAAGTTTCTTCTTCAGCCAGCGGAAAGCAACAATCGCAAACAACATTGCCGCGTCAAAGACAAGGAACTTCACCCACCACCCGATGCTGCCGCCCCAGGCGGGGGCGGCCCATCGCAGCAGCAGGGCAACCACAAACAGAACTCCAGCTAGACCCAGGGAATACCAGGCGGCGCGCGCAATCCCACCCTCGGGCCACAAGCCGGCCTGCCTCAACCTACGCCGCACGAATGGATACGAGAGAGCCATTTTTGGTTACGCGGCCGGCACCAGATCATTGAAGGGCCCGATCGAACCGCCGGACCAGGTGGTCAGCTGCCAACCAGCGCATTGCAAGAGATCAGACATTCAAATCTCCGGATAGATATCAAAGAATGCTTCCAAACTTGTTCGCAGTTGCTTTTCGATCTCTTCCTTGCTGCCCTCAAGCACGTGCATGGTGACGTGAGCTTCCCGCCCATTCTTGAGCTTTACTGGAGCTTCGCCTACCTCGACTACCTCGTCCGAAGGCAATAACCGCATGCCATAAACCAATGTTAGGTTCGCCATATCAACGATTCTACCCCGCCTTCATGGGCGTCCCCTGCGATTTAAGATTTTCGCTCTTCTCATTTAGAATTGCGCCGTGCTCCGAATCCTTGCCTTCACCCTGGGCGGCCTTGTTCTTGCACCTGCCGCCGTTGCGCAACAGACCGCCAATCCACCTTCATCCCAGCCGCAGGTGAAGGTGAATGTGCTCAACGCTTGCGCCCCGTCCCCCGCTGACCAAAAAGAAATGGCCGCAGCCTTAGGGCGCATCCCTAAACAGCCGTTATTCGCCTCCGATTTCGAAATCTCTCGCGGACGCTCTACCCTGACTGACACGCCGAATTTCCTTCAGCCGGGACAAAGCGCGGTTGTCTCCGGAGAGCCCTCCGTGGCTACCTACGTTCGTATCCGCCACGAATTCCCGGTGCAAGCGTTTTTTTCCACCGTGCAATACTCCTTCAGCAACGACGGACAAAATATGGTGGAGACTCTGGTGCTGCGCGTGCGCGACGCCAAGGACCTGATGCAGGTCTCGCTCGAAGACAGCGCTTCCTCGGTCACCAGTCCGGCAGATATGTTGGCGGTCGATAATCCCGTGAATCGCATTCGTCTTGAACGCTTTGGCACATCTTCTGTGGCGCTGGCCCGTTGCACTGCGTCCGAAGGAGGCGCGCCGCCAGACCAATCCGCTTACGAGCCGCTGTTTCGTAGCGCTTCCGAGGTGTTGACCAACTACCGGGCGCTGCTGGCTGTTCGCAGAACCGTCCCCGAGGAACTGGCCAAGGTTGGAAGCGCGAAGGCGAAGGCCGCCCCAAAATCCAAACTTCGCCGCCCCTTGAAAGAAAAAAAGTGAGGGTAATCCGCTTCTTTGATCGCTCGCGTGCTCGGTGGGTCCGTGGTTGCACCATTGTCTCGCGGCCCAGTCCGCGCTCTGCAACTTAATCGACAATCGGCAATCTAAACTTTGTATCAAGAAATCTTATGAGCGAAACTCGCAATGTCGTCATCATCGGTTCCGGCTGCTCCGGACACACCGCGGCCTTGTATGCTGCCCGCGCCAACCTGAAGCCGCTCGTCGTCGAAGGCCACGAACCTGGCGGGCAACTATCACTCACAACCCTGGTCGAGAATTTCCCCGGATTTCCCGAAGGCATTCTCGGTCCGCAGCTGGTCGAAAATATGCGCAAGCAAGCCGAACGATTCGGCGCGGAATACCGCACGGCGCATCTCACCAGCGCGGATCTCGGCCAGCGCCCGTTTCTTCTGCACCTCGGCAAACACCAAGTTCATGCTCAGGCGCTCATCATCGCTAGCGGGGCTTCGGCGCGCTGGCTGGGCTTGCCCCACGAGCAGCAATTGATTGGACACGGAGTGTCATCGTGCGCCACTTGTGATGGCTTCTTTTTCTCGGGAAAGGAAATTGTGGTGGTGGGTGGCGGAGACTCGGCCATGGAGGAAGCGACCTTCCTCACCCGTTTTGCGTCGAAGGTCACCATCATTCATCGTCGTCATGAGTTCCGGGCGTCCAAAATCATGCTCGAGCGCGCTCGCGGGAATCCCAAGATTGATTTTCTGACGGACACCGTCGTTGAAGACGTCTACGATGTGCATAAAAAGGAAGTCACGGCAGTGAAATTGAGCAACGTGAAAACCGGCAGGAGGTGGGATTTCCCCACCAGCGCACTGTTTCTTGGCATTGGTCACGTGCCCAATGCGAAGATCTTCGAAGGCCAGCTCGACACCGATGCCGACGGGTACCTCAAAACTCACAATTACGTCTTCACTCGGGTTCACGGAGTCTATGCCTGCGGAGACGTGCAGGACCGCCGTTATAGGCAGGCGATTACCGCTGCCGGCACCGGCTGCATGGCCGCGATGGAGGCAGAGAAGTTTCTCGAAGAGCATGGCAAGTGAGTGATTCCGCCTATCAAACCACTCAAAACAAAGCGCAATCCTGACAGAGATTACCGAAGTGATCTTTCTGCAAACATTAGAGTTCCCTTATTCTCAAAGGCATGACAACCCCTACGCGGCGAATCGTCGCCGTTGTTGTCCTTATTCTCAGCTTGGCATGGCTTGTGGTTCCCCGCCGGATGGATGCTCAGGTCGCAACGGAAAGCGCTCGCAAAGTTGTGAACCGAGTGGTCCCAGCATATCCAGACATGGCTCGCACCATGAACCTGAAGGGAAACGTCAAGGTCGAGGCCGTTGTCGCCCCTAGTGGGGCGGTGAAGTCCGTTGAAATCAGGGGCGGTCATCCCGTGCTTGCCAAATCGGCCGAGAACGCCGTTTTCAAGTGGAAGTGGGAGTCAGCGGCAAGGGAAACCCGGGAGTTGATCGAGATTACGTTCAACCCCCAATAGTTGTTCTTTGCACGCCTCAGTCTATTTCCAGTTAGGTTGACGGATTCGCCGGCGGTGTTTTGATAACAACGTCAAGGCGCCACCGTCTGAGTCCATCGTCTCGGCAATCTCTCTCGGTTTGTGCTAAAACCTTCTGTGATCTTCATGTGTCTTCCACGCACGGCAATGCTCATTCCGCCTGGTTGTAAGGGCGCTGCATGCTGAGAACGCTTTTTGTTCGCCTGTCCGAGAATCACTCGCTTCGTGCCTTTGCTGAGCGGTCTTCGATTGGACGGCGGGTCTCGCACCGTTTCGTGGCTGGCACCGACATAGCCGATGCCATTTCTGTCACACAAGCGTTGAACCGCGCCGGCATGTGCGTCACGGTCGACAATCTTGGCGAAAACGTCCACAATCTCGATGAAGCGAGAGCCAGCGCCCAGCTCTACCACCAAATTCTCGACGCGGTTGCGGCCCAGAAGCTCAATGCCAACATCAGCCTCAAGCTTACCCATATGGGCCTTGACGTGGATGAGCAACTGGCCCGCGACTTGGTTGCCGGACTCGTAGCTAAAGCGGCGTCCATGAGGCCCGCGGGGTTCGTTCGCGTCGACATGGAAGGCTCGCCTTACACTCAGCGCACACTCGACTTCGTTCACCAAGTGCATCGCACGCCGGGAAACCAAGATTCGATAGGCACAGTCATCCAAGCCTACCTGTATCGCTCGGAGAAGGACATCGAGCAACTGCTCGCCGAAAGAATTCGCATCCGCCTGTGTAAAGGAGCTTACCAAGAATCGGCAGACATTGCTTTTCCCAAAAAAGCTGATGTTGATGACAACTACGTCAGACTGATGAAGATTCTGCTCAAAAGCGGCCTCTACCACGGGCTGGCCACGCACGATGAAAACATCATCCGCCAGGCCCAGGCGTTCGCCGTCTCCGAGAGAATCTCGCGCGACTCCTTTGAGTTCCAGATGCTCTACGGAATCCGTCGCGACCTGCAACGGCGATTAGTGCGCGAGGGCTGGCGCATGCGCGTCTACGTTCCGTTTGGTACGGAATGGTATCCGTATCTTATGCGCCGGCTGGGTGAACGACCTGCCAATGCGCTGTTCATTGCCAGAAATCTTCTGCGAAAATAGCCCGCGGTTTGCGGAGGCATCCGCAGGCCTTCTTCGGAAAACCTGCGAAGGCAAGGGACTGTTTATCGCCGCCCTGGAGGCGCTTGCTCGCCTCGACCGCCTTCGGGACCGGCCAGGGGCAGGCGTGTAGCCCCGCGCATCATGTCCCTCTCCTGCGGTGAAAACATGCTCCTGAAGCGTGGAGAACTAATGATCTGTTCGCGCTGCTGGGGCGGCATGGTCCGCAGGTCGCGGATGGCTGTTCCTACCATCCGCCGCCGGTTGGGTGGAAGCTGCTGCATCTCCCCAAAGACCTGACGCGCCTGCTGCTTCTGCTGCGGAGTCAGATGCTCCCACGTCTCCATGCGATTGAGTACGCGTTGCTGCTGCTGTGGTGGCAAGCTGGAGAAATGCTGTAGCTGCCTTTGTAGCTCCTGCTGGCGTCCGGGAGGCAGACGCCGGAACTGGGGATCGCTTTGCAGAGCACGTTGTTGCTCGCTGGGAGGCAAGTCCTTGTAACGACGCAACCAATCGCCCGCATGCCCTCGCGGCCCACGAGGCGCCGGCCCGCGGTTCTGGTAGGGATAGACTTGTCTTCGCTGCTGCGGATAAGATTGACCGAAGGTGCCACGCTGCGCCCGACACGGCAATGGAGTCGCGACCGCCATTATCAGGCTTACCGCAGTCACCCATTCCGCGATGCAAATTGAACGCATCAAATCTTCCTTGCCAATGGCTCCGGCTCGCCACCCGCCGTGCAGTCGCTGACTTCCGTATTATTCTTACTTCAGGGAACGGAGTCTTAGCTTTCTGGCTTCAGTTCTTGCGCCAACCTTAGGGATTTGCCACCACGTCCTGCTGCACTTCCAGATCATCGAGCAACTCGAAATCGGAATACAGCTCGTGATTTCTGTCCAAGGCCTGCAAATCGCCAACCGCTGTTCCAGGCTCGGTCATGGCAGACTGAATGTCCATGGTTGCCACCTGGTTGTCGCCACCGCCATGGGACCGGCTGCCGTTCCGAATGAAAAACGTGCCAATGCCAACTCCCAGAAGCACTGTAAGTGCCGCGGCGAGCACCGGCCTACGAAACCAATGCATCCAGCCTGAGTGGGCACGCTCCATCTCTTCGCGCAGGTGCGCCTGCAAGCGAACATCAAAATACGGCGATGGCGCCGGCGCCTTCCACTCGTCAAGCAGCGTCATGGTCTGCCGGAACTCCTCCAGCTTCTCCGCGCATCCCGCACAGATCTGGAGATGTCCGCTCACATCGGGCGCGGCTGCGCTCAGCCCGGCAGCCAAATCCGGCATCAAGTCACGGATCTCATTGCAAGTCATAGCCAATTCCCCTCAAAACTCTTCGCCAGTGTTGCTTCGCAAAAGACTACAAATGTTTCTTGCTAAATAAATTCTTTTAACTGTTCCCGCAGCGTTTCGTATGCGCGAAATAACAGCGATTTCGTCGCTGATTCACTCAATTTCAATACTTCGGCAATCTGCCGGTAATCCATCTGCTGATACTTATGCATCACCACCGCCAGCCTCTGGCGCTCCGGAAGTGCTTCTATTTTTCGGCGGATGCCCATCAGCCTCTCGCGCCTCACCATTGCTTGCTCGGCCGTCATCTCGCCGTCCGCCAGGTCCATGATCATGCCGGTGGCTTCGTCGGGCTCGTCCAGGCTGACCATGACCTCCGGACGTTCATGACGTGTGTCGCGGGCGTGATTCACCGCCAGATTTGTAGCGATGCGATAAAGCCAGGTAGTGAATTTTGCGCTGGCTTCGTAGCTCGCACGCGATCGATAGACCCGTAGAAAGACCTCCTGCGCAAGATCCTCCGCTACCGCGGCGTTGCGGGCCATCCGGTACATGAAACTGACCAAGGGACGGCGATACTTCTCTACCAGGTAATTGAATGCTGGCTGGTCCCCCGCTTTAACTCGCAGCATGACCTCGGCATCGCTGCTACCCTCCCCACCTGCCAACGTCGAGGGCAAAGCAGTGGACAGCGGTACCGCCGTGGCCATCAGGAGGCCCCGATCCATGGCTGCGGTACTCACTTTTGGTTTAACCCCCCGAGGGGCAGAAAGTTGCACCCTTTCCTGCTCCGAAGGAGGGGCGGAAGTCCCTGGGGATGAAGGGGGTAGGGGGATTTTGGCCGGTATGCGGTCGCTCGGCATATTTAGGAGCTTTTGCGGAATCTGGAAAGGCCGAAGGTCGCGTAGGGATGGCACAGTTCCGAGTCCATTCTCGCCCCCGAACCGCTAGGCTACCATGCTCCGCCCTAGGGCGAAACCGCCGGGAAGGCGTGATGGCCGATATTTGATTTCAACGCCGACCTCCTGGCGATCCAGTTGCGGCCAAGCGACCATGTGGTGGCCCTTTGGCTCTTATTGGTCATTGACAGATTCGGGCAATAGCAGGACACTTTGAGGCAGTTTCTCCTTCTCCCCCCTTGAGCATTTGGTCCGTCCCTTGCGCGACGCAATCCCTGTCGTCCAATGGCTCTATGGCGAAACCTTTGCGCAAGAGGGACGTGCAAAGCCAGTGTGCTGTTTCGAAAAGTTGGGCAGCAGCCGCGGCATTTGCAGCTGTCGTAGGGCAGTAAGCCTCGTCGGGGAGTAAGTATTTTGGATGGGCCTTCATTCGACATCTCCGAACTTTCCTAAAGCGCGGGAACCGCGAGAGCAGAATCCCTTGCAGGGGAAAGACCGCGCAGGGCGCCACCACGGGCGTTCTCCACGAGCGACAGAAGACAGCGCTACCGGACCGCAAGATCGCGGTTCCCAACAGAAGGTGGTGGCGGCGGACGTCGCACTCGATTGGGTATTGCAGGAGATTGTCCAGCATGCCCGCCTGGCGACGAGTGCGACCGGAGCCTTCATTGGTCTCGTGCGGGCGAACAAGATTGTTTGCCAGGCCCTGAGCGGATGTAACGCCAGCGAATTTGTGGCCTATTTGAACCAGGACCGACGAATGGTTGATTCTTGTCTCCGTACCGGCTCTCTGCAGCGCTGCCGTGACTCTGAGGCTTCTGAGGAGCTCGACGGTCGTGCGTGTCGCCATTTAGGTGCGCGCTCCGTCGTCCTGGTTCCGATTCCCGAAGAGACAGAAGAGAAACTCGGCATTTTCGGTGTTTTGTCGCCTCAGGTCGATGCGTTTTCGAACGCTAGCATCGCAGCTTTGCAGAGCTTTTCCCGTCGTATCGCGGACGCATTGGAGCAGGCAGATCAATGCACGCCGGTTTCTTCCGCGGATGCAGCCGCTCAGATTCGGCCTAATCTAGGCAACGTCCAGCCGATTCGCGCCCAGCTACTCCGGGCTTTAGAGCGCCCGGTCGTGGTGAGCAGGCGCTCATCGCTGTGGGTTCTTGGCATTTTGGCCGTCGTGCTACTGGTGGGCTGGACTTTGACCCGCGCCATGAATCAGCGGGCGATGCAGGCGTCGGCGAAAACGTCCGCACCTGTCCCACAGGCGGCTTCTGTAGGATCCGCAGCTCTCACTTCAGAGTCGGGTTCCTCCTCGTCAGCATCCCCCTTATCCAACCATGCAGGCGTGAATCCTGGCCAAAGTCCGGCGGTCGCAGCTGCAGTCAAACCAGCGACAGAACCCCCGCCCGCCCACAAGGCCATAAAGAAAATCCCGGCTCGTTCAGAACTCCACCTGCCTGATCTGGAGATCGAGAATGCGCTCGATGACGCATCTCCAGGATCGCTCGTGGCTGAATCCGCGGACGCATTTAAAGCTGATGAAACCCTGACGGTCGCGGCGCCGCGGCCAGAGGAGGCGGACAAGAAGCCGGCCTCCAGGAATGCCGATTCTACGCCGGCATCCCCGGTCTTGGTTCCGGAACAGACCGCCCTCGATCATGTTGCCGAGCGCGTGGAGCCACACTACCGGGCCGTTCCCAATGCCCAGCCCGTGCAAGGAACGGCTATAGTGGATGTGGTCGTGGGCAGTAATGGCCAGGTCGAAGTCGTCAGGCCCATCAGTGGGGATCCGGGCTTGCTGGCGTCGGCCGCGAGGGCGTTGCGTAAGTGGCGCTTCACGCCGCTTGTTCGCAACGGCCAATCCGTCAGCTTTGAGAGTCACATCACTTTCCGCTTCGCTTTGCCATGAATTTACAGCAGCTGCGATTTCGAGTCCGAGGCCATCGGGAAAGACAGTCTCTTCTGTGGGCGGCGGCCAGGCTTGCCGCTTTCTCGCTGGCTGCTTTGCCGCTTCTCGCATCGGACAATCCACAGGCGTCCAATCCGCAGTCCGACACTGCGCTCCCGGCCGCGGTGAAGCACGTCAAACTCATGCTGGAGAAAGGCACTCCAGCGCTGGAGATCGTGACCACGGCGCCAGTGAAGCCGCAGATCAGCACGGTGAATGGCATGCGTCTGGTCATCGACTTGCCAAATACCAACATGTCCGTTCCCGATAAACTCGTCCCGATAAAGCACCGGGACCTTAGCGCGCTGCGGCTCAACCTCCTCAACACCACCCCGCCAATGGTGCACGTCGAGGTCGATTTTCGCAAACCACTGGGCTTCACATGGGATTCCGCAGGTAACCGCCTGCTGTTTAGTTTCCACGACATCGCCAGAACGGACGCTCCACCGCCCCCGCCGCTCGCGCCCAGTGAGAGTCTGCTGCCTGTCTCCGCTCCGGTCGATGCCGCAAACTTCACCAACCTTGTGCCGGAAGATCGGGTTGCCTCAGGGGCTTCGATTACTGCTGACTCCGAGACCACCGTGCTGCGTCTAAAACACGCTGGAGACGTGTACGTCTGCCCCCGAACAACCATTTCGGTCGTGCACTCCCGGCAGGGCCCTGACTTGATGCTGGCCCTCAACGATGGAGGTCTGGAAACCCATCTGATTCTGCAAAAGTCCGCGGACGAAGTGGTCACGCCGGATTTTCGTATCCTTCTGCGTGGCCCCGGCGAATTTCACTACGCGATTCGTGCCGACTCGCGAGGAAACACGTGCGTTCGAACCCTTCCGGGGAACACAGCCTCGGCCATCATTTACGAACTGATGGGAGACGGAACGTTTCAGGTTCAAGCCCATGACCAGCTGGTTTTTCATGATGGGAAGTTGAAACCACGGGATGCGGCGTCTCACGCTGAGTCCAACAATTCAGCCGACACAGTCCTCGCCGTGGAGTGCGGATGTCCACCGCCCTCTCGTCCGACTCTGCTGGCGTCCAACATGCCAGATCATCAGATCGTGGCAGGGAACCCGTCTCCCGACCAGTCGGCTCCTGGGGAAAGTCGCCCAGACTCTGGTCCGGCTCTGGCAAAAGGTCCGGTCTCCCCCGGCAGTCCGGTTCCGCCCCATACAGAGGCGGAGATTCCCGACCTACCGGAATCGCTGCGCCAACAGCCTCATCTAGAGGTAGACGCATCCCTGACCTTCACACCTAATCCCGCGAGGGCGGCCGCAAGGAATTTGCCGGTGTCCTCGCGCCAACTGTCATCCCCGATAACTGCAATGCCGCCGTCCCCACTACCCGTTCCGGCAACAGCCCCGGAGCGGCGCAAGACAGTTTTGGGCAAAATCAAAACCTTCTTTTCAAGAATGTTTCACTAACGAGAAGGGACCGACTTAAGAACATCCCTCACAGACAAGCCTGGCCCCCCACTTGTGAGATCGCCGTGTACGACTGCAAAGCAGTCTCCTCCTCCCAGGTGAGCAGACTTCGGGGGAGGGCTGTTCGACGAGCGTCTCGCAACTCTAAACGGAGTTCGGGACGTTTTCGTTTACAAGCGATTCTGGTTACGTGGAGGACGAGCAGCATCTGGCCATGCAAGCGACCATTGGAGGTGGGACGAGGGCTGGGTCCCTCAGGACCAGTTCACCGCCCTGCGGGATGACTAGAGAGCGATAGCACCCCTCTTTGGCAACCATTTCGTTACAGTTTGGGGTTCATCAGTCCTCGCGCAATCAGGACAGCCGGTGACACTGCAGACGGGGTGTGTAGACTCGAATGGAAACTTCGATACCGCGGGGGACCGGGCGACTCTAAATCCCTCCGGAAGCCACAATGTCCTTGGAGAGCCCTTTCAAGCAGACCTACTTCCCGTTGGTGAAGGACCCGGCGGAACAACCTACGTCCCAGTAGCTGCTTTGGGTTCGACCTTCCTGACGGGTGCGCTGAACGGATGCAACGCTTCGGGAGGCCCTCTAGGATTCGATCCGGCAATAGGCTACACGCCAGTTAACCCCAACGACCGTCACGGGGAATGCTTCAATTCCGAACCTCGGTCGAAACCGCTTCCGCTCTCCCGGTTTCTGGACCTTTAACCTGGCTGCGTACAAGCACATCTACCTTACGGAGAGCAAGTCATTGCAGTTCCGTGCACAAGCTTTCAACATTCTTAACCACCCCAACTACGCTTTGAGCAACGGCAATGTTTTCAGCAACGGAGCTGTCACTACAGCCCTGGCGCGTCAGGGATATGTGCTGCCCACCGATCCGACTTTCCTGCAGCCCAAGCAATTCGGCGGCGGCATCCGGAGCGTGATTCTCAGCATGAAGTTTATCTTCTGATTAGCTGCTCATTCGACGCGCAAACGTCACGATGGACAGGTACGTCCAAGCGGTGACGCCAGCAAAGCGGGAGGCACAAAACCAAGTGGTCAATTCGATTCCGTTCCCAAACGGGCATACAGGGAGCCCAGAAGCAGGGAAAGAGCAGTCGAAAACAAGATCGTTCCCACATTCGTTCCCACGATTTGCACCACTTTTCGGCATCAGGTTGTTATCGAGAAGCGGTAGCGATCTCAACTTGCAGGCGGGTTTTCTGGCACAAGATGTAGTTCAAATGCGGGACCTCAGAAGAGAAAGAGTGATAACTACTGCCGCGAAAACGGCGAAGAGAACGCTAAACAAGGACGGACAAGCTTCGTGGTGGCGCAGGTTATCTCAGGACTTCTTGTCCAGCCCCCGCACAGAATACGAAAGCGCGGGGATTAGACCAAACAACGAAATCGGAGGCGCCCTGCGACGCCTCCGTAGAGCATATCTGTTGTCATTTCCGCCGGGCAGCGGGCGGGCCTAGGGAGTACAGCCCCCTGTGTAGGCGCATCCCGTAGTCTGTAGAAAGAGGGAATGTTGGCCTTGAAAACCGGAGTTGCCCTGATTCACTATCTCGATGTTCTGGGTATTCCCGTCATCCCTCATCGTCAGGATCGCCGTCGAAGTGGCCTGCGATCCCGGGTAGAAGGTCTTGCCGCTGCCGTTTGAAGCGGCCGCTCCCTCGAAGGAGATGCCGATGGTGTTGGCCAATGGCCACACCCCGTCAGTCCCAGGTCCGTTGCAGCACAACCGCTCCACAATCCAGTTAGCGGAACGGCCAACCTGCGGGACTAAACAGGGGTTGCTGACCGAATAGGAGTTGTAGGTTAGAGTCGTGAGGTCCTCCACCTACACCGAGCCGGGATTATCAGTACATGGAACTGCAATTTGAGGTTAATGAGGTATTGCCGGAAGATCAAAAGTTTGAGCCGTTGTTTATAGTTGGCGAGGAACAGGCAGGCCACACCGCTTGCGGTGACAAAGCTTCCGGCGTTGATGGCCGCAATATTCATAGTGGCTCCCCGCATTTATCCCCCAGGTGCATGCGAATTTGTGCGGCAACTGGCGCAACCAGGCCATAGAAGCACTCAAAACCCGGCCCATGCTGTTCGAATTATTTCGCGTGATGCAGTTGGTGCCGCAGGGTTTCCACGATCAGGCCGACCATTGTTTTACTTCGGTGCGGCCTTCCGGGCCAGCTCCCGCCACGTGATCAGCCTAATCCTCTGTTGAGCCAGAA
>Ga0137418_10000737_pt1 | contig 29942 bp, 24 predicted proteins | sample CZODoug3_1_2_16f_FD_122242 | JGI IMG/M metagenome (GOLD analysis project Ga0137418, IMG submission 122242) | Vadose zone soil fungal communities from Angelo Coast Range Reserve, California, USA - CZODoug3_1_2_16fungal (Hybrid Assembly) | ecosystem: Environmental > Terrestrial > Soil > Vadose... | reverse complement strand
CGATTGCTCCACCAACTGCCGGCAGTTCGGTCCCCATTCGGCGAGGCGTATGCCGAACTGTATCTCACCGAACCGGTCGAGAATGGCCGGGTCTTCCTTACCCGAGGTGGCACGCGGGTGATCGAGGATATCGGTACGCTGCCCGGTTTGGAGCGCGGGCCCTGGAGGTCTGGTTACTTGCAGGGTCTGATCGACGTGCCCTACCTGAATCTCACACCCAGCACCCGTTCCGGGGTCGTCCACGATGAACGCTATGGCGCGTTTACGGAAGCTCTCGTACCACTCGAAGCACACCTCAATGGCCTCATCGACGCGCAGCGGCGCGCCGAGGAAGAACAGGCGAGCCGGGAATCCCTGCGTGCCATCCAGCGTGCGTTTCGCGAAGCCATGCTGGTCTTACCGCCCGAGGAATACGATTGGTTTGAGATCCAGTCACGGTCGCCGCAAGCACTCGGCGGCGGCGAGCTGCCGGAGCGAGGCGTGGAGGGATCTACGGAGATGGAGGGGCCCGTGCCGGGTGTTCCGGAACCGAGCGGAGCCAAATCCGCCCAGCGTCAATTCTTCGATTATGCTGGGCCTTTGCGCACGGTCGTAATTTCGCCAGCAGCGAGCACATTGACCGTGAACCACAGTCGGCGCTTTCGCGCACTGCCCCGGGATCGCTCGCACCGGCGAGTCGAGCAGGATTTGCTATTTAGCTGGGAGATCGGTGAAGGAAGTGGCGTGCTCTCATCCGCCTCCGATCAAGAAGTTAGCTTCCAGGCGCCGTCGCCCGGTCTCGTGCGTTTGTCCGTCACCGTCTCACAGCGCGATGTGTGCTGCAGTGCAGAGGCACTGATCACAGTCACGGATAGCCTTGATGCGGCCCTGGGACCTTCTCTCGTCAACGCGCGAGGCTTACCGGGCTACACGTTTGAACGAGCCGCTGGGGAACTGTGGCGCTCGCGATTCGATGCCGAGCGGAACCTGATCGTCGTCAATAACGGGCATCGCGATTTTGTCTTCGCCACGCGCAGCCGCGCGCTCCAGTTGCGATATCTTGTGCGGCTCTACGTCAAGGAGCTGGTGCTCAAAAACTTTAGGGGACTGCCAGCCGAACAATTGATGGAGCGCATGATCGAGCTCTCACTCTACGTCGAGGAGAAATTGAAACCTGCCTGAAGGGTGATAACGGACCATTCGATTGGATGGAGGCTTGGGCCCCGCCCAGAGGCTACTCTCAGACGCCCCGGGTTCGGGGCGGCAGTTCCGGTTCAACCCACCGGACGTCAGTGCGACAACTTCGCCTCGCGTCACCGCCCCTTCTAGCTGCACTGTCAGCACCTCGGACCGCGGCGCCGCAGTATGGCGGACGTCGCGAACGGTGCTTCCTTTTTGCGCTCCTTCGACCCGACATCGCTCCTCGATAGACACGACGTTGTCGGGAGTCGTTTTGCCGAAGCGCTCGAAATAGAGTTGTTCGATGAACCGGGGCAGTGGCAGTTTCCACGGCTCCTGCTTGGGGTTATCGATCTGGCCCAGTTTCGCGGGGTTCAACCCAAGCTCTTGGGCCATCTGTACCTGGCTGTGAGACCAATGGCGGCGCCTTCGCGCATCCATCCATTCTTGGATTTTCTGTATTGTCTTGATTTTCCTCGACATACGCTATCGTATTCCTCGAACAAAATCCCGTTTATGAAACGGTAAGCGAGACAAACTCTGCTCTCTAGTTTCTGCCGGTCCGACGGAGTCTACAAGGATCAAAACGGGGAGAATCTCATCGAGAGGGCCAGGCAACACGGATTCCGACCTCCGCCTCCTTTGTCGCCTTAGTTGCTACTCGTCGCATATTGATACGACGTAAGTTATTGATTCCACGAGCCGAGTGTGTGTTTCCTCTTACAGATCCGGCTGCTACAGACTCTCACTATCATTTGCCTCAGCTCTGGCCGCCATTTGACGCCGTATCCCTCATTGGGATACGCTGTATCCCTGTATGGCATACAAAGCGACGACCATCGAAGAGCTGATCGCCATCATGAAGCGCGTCCAGGGCGAGAAGACGCTAACCAAGTTTGCGGCCGAGCTGGATTTGTCCAAACAATATCTCAGCAACGTCTACAACGGTCACAAGGAACCGAGCGAGCGCCTGCTCCACAAACTGGGCTTCACGCGGCAGACCACTTATGTTCGGTCACCGACTGTTGCCAACCAGGAGAAGAAAAAATGAACTCGAAAAAATCCCGCGCTGCCCAATCGGGTGGCAAGCAGCGCGTGCTGGTCAATGTCATCCTCGACAGGTCGGGCTCGATGAGTAGCAAAGTTCAAGATGTCATCGGCGGCTTCAATCTCTATATCGACGAACTCGCGAAGGAGCCGGCTGTAGATTACGGGTTTTCTCTGACGCTGTTCGATACCGTTGTAGAAATGAAATACCAAGCAGTGACGCTCAACAGAGTCGCGAAGCTCGACGACCGGACCTACCTGCCCAGCGGTAACACTGCGCTGTTGGATGCAATCGGAAACACCGTGCAAACGGTCAGCACCGACGGCTTCGATAAGGCCATCACGGTCATCATGACGGATGGGGAAGAGAACTCCTCCCGCGAATGGACTTTGCCGGGCATTCGTGAACTGATTAGGAGTAAGGAAGCGGCGGGCAACTGGACTTTCGTCTTTCTGGGAGCGAACCTTGACGCTTTCGCTCAGGGCGTCACCCTGGGCGTGCCAATGGCAAACGCTGTCCGCTACGATGCCGCCAAGTACCACGCCGTGTATGCATCCCTGGCCAGGAACACGAATTCGTTCGCGTCCAACCCCGCTCGCGCAGTGGTCAACTTCTTCAAAGATAAAGGTGCAGGCATCAAAAAGCCCTGAGAGCTAGCCTACAAAGCTAGCCTACAACTCGAGGTTGGGCACCGGTTTCGCCCCCCAAAGGGGGTAGCGCAACGACGGGTTGGCGGGTGGCCGAGCCTTTGTTCCTGATCTTACTGGCATAGCCGACGTGAGGGCCCACCTGGCCACCTTCAGGAGCTCACGGGTCGCGGTTCGGCGGGGACGTTCACTTTCTGCGACAAAAGATCCAGCACCGGCGTCGTCATGAAGGTCGTCACCAGGGCCATGGTCACCATCATGGAAAACAAGATGGGCGAGATCACGCCGAGGTCAAGGCCCACGTTTAGGATCACCAATTCAACCAAGCCTCGCGTGTTCATCAGTACGCCGACCGAGAGGGCGTCGTACCAACTCATCCCGCTGACTCGTCCCGCGACGGCGCAGCCAAGCAGTTTCCCAAGAACGGCCACAACAACAATCAGCGCGCAATAGAACCAGAACGTGCCCCCGCGCAAGAAGCGAACATTCGTCCGCAGCCCGGTCAAGGCAAAAAACAGCGGGAGTAGGAGAACGCTGGTGATCGTCCCCAGATAGCTGGTAAGGCTGCGCGAGAAACTCGCGCTTCTCGGCAGAACCACCCCTGCAAAAAATGCCCCGAACAGAGCGTGGATTCCGATTCTCTCCGTGGTCCAGGCGGAAAGAAACAGAAAAAGCAACGTGAATGCAAGGGTCCTGCGTGATGTCTCCGGCTGCAAGGCGGAAGTACGCCCGCCGAGATGCTGAGCCAAGAGAGGCCGAACCACCCAGGTCATGACCACCACGTAAGCACCGAGCCCAGCCAGAGGGAGCCACGGGGAAGTCTGCGACCGTACCCATGCAATCAATCCTGCCAGAAGGCACCAAGCCGTGATGTCATCGACCGCGGCGCAACTGAGCGCAACGATCCCGACCGGGCTTTGCAGAAGATTTCGCTCCTCCAGGATCCGCGCCAGCACCGGAAACGCCGTGATGCTCATGGCCGTACCCATGAACAATGCGAATACCGGGAGGGGAACCTTGGCGCTCGACAGGCGGGGATAGAGGTAAAGTGCTAGCGCCGAGCCCGCTCCGAGCGGCACCAGCACGCTGACGTTGCTGGTCAGGACGACGGTGCGGCCCAGTCTCCGCAGTTCCTGCAAGTCCAGCCCAACACCCACCTGGAACATGAACAACAGCAGGCCCATCTGACTCAGAAAATACAACGGCGCCAACCCGCCCGGGGGAAAAAGTGATGCGAACGACGACGGCGCCAGCCACCCCAGCAGCGAAGGGCCCAACAGAATCCCGGCAAACATTTCGCCCACCACGCGCGGTTGATGAAACCTCTCGAATAGCCATCCCAGCGCGCGAGCGACGCAGCACACGACGACAATCTCGAGCAGCAGGATTTTGAGATCAGGCACTGCTGGGATCTCCCGATCGAGGATCTCCCGGGCGGGTGTCGCGGACCCGTTGCCGGCGTAGTTCCGATTGTGCCCTGCGGTAGCCGAGCTCCTCCTTCATGCTGTAGCCCCAGTGGAGAAGCCGCAGACCGGCGAGAATGAGTTGGATGCCAAACAAAGAAGCGATCCACCCTTCCCCTCGGGTCTTCCACGTGTACCAGAACAATGGGAACGACGCCGCAATCGGAACAAGGGCCCATCGCATCATCCGCCCCGCCCTGTCCGGACTCTCCAGCCTGCCTTCATATCGCTGGCCCACGAAGGTGGCGACTGGCGGGTTTGCTTTTCCATGGCTATCAAAGACTTCGCAGCGCAGGTTCGGGATGCCCTGAACCTTCGAGCGGCAGTACTGCTCAGTCTCCTCCAGCGAATCGAAGATCAGGCAGCTGCTCCTCATCCCCGGAGCAAGGTAGCGCCCAGCGCTCGTCAGCTCCACTCCGGTCTCGACGTCGCTGAGAAAGACGGCATACTGCGTAGGCTGGATCACTGCCCTCCAGCCAGCCGGCTTGCGATTCGGGTCGTAAAGCGCGACTTCCTGCACACCTGCTCCGACGGAAAACGTTGAGTCGATAGGGTTCCGGCAACCCGCATCGCCAAATCACCGGTCGCCCGCCGCGAAGCGGCTCTGGGATACCGCCCACGGCGCAATCCCTGGGAGTCAGGGGCAACGGATCAGTCCCGAAGGGGCGAAAGAGGCGGCGACCCCAGGTTGGGGTGACGGAACACGCGAGGCTCTACCACATCCCGCCGGTGTTGACGGAAAGAGCGCTCAACGCCATCTCGAGCTTCGTAAGCGCCTCTTCCAATTCGGGATGTTTGTTCAGGATGCCCAGCCTCTCCCGCAAAGTCTTCAACTGTTGATGTGCGCTGGCAACGTGCTGCACGGCATCGGCTGGGGTTGGCGCGACGTCTGGCGCGCCGGTTGGAGAGTCGGCATCCGTGTTCGGTTTTTCCATGTTGGAGCCTCCGCAGTCAGTCCCATTCTACGCCCGCCCAAGCGCGGCCTGGCCGGCAACGACTTTCGGGAACTCACCAGCGTGCACCAAGGCTAGGGAAAGTTTCACGCTTCCGGCAGGAACTCGTACTCGTTGATCACCGCAGCAACTTCCAGCCTCCCGCTAGGCACGCCTCTGTCGACGCGAACAACGCGGCCTTTGCAGTGCACGTGAATGCTATCGGTCGCGGTAATCTCAGGAGGCAGCACGAGAGTGAACTCAATATCTGTACCCGTGGCCGGGGCGGACTCAAAATAGAAGCAGATACCGCGGGCGCTAACGTCGCGGCTTTCCGACTCCACACCGTCCTGAGGTCCGTCCGGGTAGGTAACGGTCAGCGGCAGGCGCAGGGCAAAGCGGCGGCTGGAGCGTCGTTCTGGTTGTGGCTCGGCCATCCACGACCTCCGTGAAGCTGTGTAAATATCGCTTGGCGAAGCTTTGCTGTCAAGTCAGTAACCAGGGTCAGTAACCAGAGCCGGATCTGATCGAAAGCGGTCTTACAGCCCGAGAAAGTTGCGGATCAATTGCTTACCGCTCGTGGTCAGCACGCTTTCCGGATGAAACTGCACACCTTCCACGGGATGATGGCGATGCCTTAACCCCATAATGACCCGGGAATCACCCTTCCCGGGCGGCCCAGTGAAGGCGCTGACCTCCAGTTCGGCAGGAAGACCCTGTTCGGCGACGATCAACGAATGATAGCGGGTGGCCGTCATGGGGGAGGGCACGCCCTCGAAAATCGTTCTCCCGTCGTGCTCAACTTCGCTGGTTTTCCCATGCATCAGCGTCAGCGCCCGAACCACGTTGCCGCCGAAGGCCTCTCCGATGGCCTGGTGCCCCAAACAAACGCCCAAGATCGGCGCCCGTCCCGCCATGCGCCGGATCAATTCAATGCTGATCCCAGCTTCCCGTGGCGTGCATGGGCCCGGTGAAATCAGGATGCGCTCGGGCCGCATTTGTTCTACTTCCGCAACCGTCACCTGATCGTTGCGGCGAACCTCCACCTCCGCCCCAAGCTCGCCAAGATACTGCACCAGGTTGTAAGTAAACGAGTCGTAGTTGTCGAGGACGAAGATCATCACGCGTCTCCCCGGCGGGCTTTTTCCACGGCGCGAAGCAGGGCCTGCGCCTTATTGACCGACTCCTGGTATTCTTTCTGCGGATCAGAATCGGCAACAATCCCACCCCCGGCCTGAAGGTAAGCCCGCTTGTTCTTGATCAACATGGTCCGGATCGCAATGCAGGAGTCAAGATTGCCGGCAAAGTCGGCATACAGGATCGATCCACCATAGGTCCCGCGGCGAAGGGGCTCCAGCTCTTCAATGATCTGCATGGCCCGAACTTTGGGCGCCCCGCTCAGGGTTCCCGCCGGAAAACACGCCGCGAAGGCATCCAGCGCGTCCAGCCCTTCGCGCAGTTTGCCCTCAACGTTCGAGACCAGGTGCATCACGTGCGAATAGCGCTCAACGTGCATCAGATCGCTGACGCGGACAGACCCATATTCACTGACCCGTCCAATATCATTGCGCCCCAGATCGACCAGCATCACATGCTCTGCACGCTCTTTTTCATCCGAACTCATGGCCTGCGCAAGACGTTGGTCCTCAGCCTCATCCCGCCCACGCGGATTGGTTCCAGCAATGGGACGGTACTCCAGCTTGCGCCCGGTCACTCGCACCAGCATCTCCGGCGACGACCCTAAAATGTGCAAGTCTCCCGTCTTCAGGAAATACATGTAGGGCGAAGGATTCACCGTCCGCAAAGCCCGGTAAAGATCGAAGGGCGGCACCTCCGGCACAAAATCCACCCGCCGCGAAAGCACGACCTGGAAGACATCTCCGGCGGCAATGTATTCCTTGGCCTTCTTCACGGCCTTCAGGTGATTCGCCTGCGTCGTGGAAGCGTGAATTTTCAACTTCGCGGTCTTGCCGTGCCGCCTCGGCACCCAGGGCACGCCCCGCGGCCCCGCCGCCAGTTTGCGCTCGATCTTTGCAATATCCGCAAGCGCCCGGTCATAAGCTTGGCGCGGATTTTCAGCCCGCACATCCGCCGCAGCCAGAATGTGGATCTGATGACGAACATGGTCAAACGCCAGCAGGCGATCGAAGAACATCAACACGCAATCTGGAACATTCAGATCATCCTTCGTCCGGTCGCCAATTTTTTCCAACTGCCGAACGACGTCATACGAGAAAAATCCAACCGCTCCAGAGGTAAAAGGCGGCAGTCCGGGGGTCGGCGCTGCCCGATGCTCACGCAGCAAGGTCTTCACGTTCTCGAACACACCGCCGGTATGCGTTACCGAACGCTTCCCTGTCTGCACGCGAATCTCGGTTCCCCGCGCCGTAAGCTTCTTATGCGGACGCACCCCCAGAAAGGTATAGCGCCCAATCTTCTCGCCGCCTTCCACCGATTCCAGCAAGAACGCCTCAGGCTCATCCGCGGCAATCGCTAGAAACGCCGAGACCGGCGTCAGCATATCCGCGCGCACGACTTTCGACACCGGAACCAAGGTGTAGTCGCGCGCCAGCCGGGAAAACTCTTTGAAGTCAGGTGTGGGCATGGATTAGAATCGCGGTGCGAATTCTCCATTATATAGAGGCCACGGCATATAGAGGCCGCGGTCCGGCCCGGGCCCCAGAGTTGCTCTTGCACAGATAAACTCACTCAGGAGCGGGAAATGACGCAGCGCAACGCCCACCTCGCCACAGCGTGCCCGAATATGTTCCGTTCTCGGTACGTCCACAAAGCGCGTTCCTATGCACTCGGCGCCTGCCTTCTTGCCTTTTGTCTGCTGCTGCCAAACGTTCTGCTGGCCTGGGGTTCCATCGGCCACATGACCGTCGCCTACCTGGCCTACCACAAGCTCACCCCGGCTACCAAAGCCCGCGTCCGCGGCCTGCTCAAGCTCAACCCGGACTACGCCGCATGGGAGAAGCAAGTCCCAATCGATGCGTCCTCCGCCGATCGCGACCAAATGATCTTCATGATCGCCGCCACCTGGGCCGACGACATCAAGGGCGATGCAAAGTACTCCGACGATGGCCCCGACCCGAACACTCCCGACGGCGCATCGTCGTCCGAGAACATCGGCTACACGGACCTGTTCCGCCACCGCTACTGGCACTTTATCGATACGCCCTACTACATTGACAGCACCCGTGGCTACGCCACCCCCACACCCAACGCCCAAACCCAAATCGCCGCCTTCCGCACCGTGCTGGCCTCCACCCAGTCCGACGATCTCAAGTCCTATGATCTAGTCTGGCTCCTCCACCTCATTGGAGATATCCACCAGCCGCTTCATGCCACCACCCGCGTTTCAACAGCGGAGGCCAAAGGTGACGCCGGCGGTAACACCGTCAAGCTCGTGGGAGACGCCGCGTCCAACCTCCACTCCTACTGGGACGATCTCCCCGGCGCCGACTGCAATTTCTGCAGCAACAAGGCCCATTGCGTCGATCGCGCCATCGTTCTGGGGAAGACTCTAAGACCGGCCACAGGGAAAGCCAGCCACATCACAGACACCGGCAAGTGGATCTCGGAAAGCTACACCGACGCCCAGGCGGCGGTATACAAGGCCCCCATCGGCTCCGCAGACGGACCCTATACGATCGTGCCCGGGTCTTCCTACGAGCGCAGCGCTCTCGCACTCGCCCACCAACGCGTCGCCCTGGCGGGCGCGCGCCTCGCGGAGGTTTTGAACACGGAGTTAAAGTAAATTGGACTTGAGAACGACCTGCAGGGCGGCGTGAGTTTTGTTTCACAGATTGGCGAGCACGCGAAACGGTCGCTATTCTCGCCACAGTCCCGCTCCGGCACCCTTACCGGTACGGTGTCTCGCCAGCTTGGTAGGGGAGGAGGCTCGCCATGAAGATCTCCCGCTTGATCCAGCTTGTTCGCCTCATTGCCCCTCTGCGCCGCCGGTAGGCTCCAATGCCTTCCCCCACGTCTCCCTCGCTTGGGACCTAGCCCACGCTTCCCAATTCGGCCCCCTTTTCCGTCCTACCCAGTGACCGAATGCTGCAGAACTGCAGGGCGAAATTCTACACCCGAAGTCAACACCGGGCCGGCGCCCGCGCCCTGAGCCCCTCCCCAGTGACCTCCGTAACTCGGAACCTCGTTGGACTCCAGCTATCATCATCATCGAGGGCACCCCCGGCCGTCTTTCCCTGACACGAAAGCACCCCGCTTGAGGTACGAGGACCGGCATGTCGGCCAGCAAAATCGGGCGTTTCGAAATTCTCAGCGAAGTCGCGCACTCCGAGCAATCCTCGGTCTACCGTGCCACGGATACCGCTACCAATCGCCCCGTTGCCCTCAAAGCTTTTAACCTCGACCTAGCCGGTGACGACCGCCCGAACCTCGTCAAGCGCCTCATTCTGGAGGCGGAAAGCACTCGCAACCTCAGCCATCAAAACATTGTTCTCCTCTACGGTGCCGGCGAAATCGATGGCCGCTTCTGCGTCGCCACCGAATACGTCGAGGGCTTCAGCATTGCCGCCAACCTCGCCAAGGGCGAGCGCTTCACCGTATGGGACATGCTCGACATCAGCCGCCAAGTCTGCAACGGCCTCGATCACGCCCACAATCACGGTGTCGTCCATCGCCGTCTCCAGCCTGCCAATGTGCTCATTCAATGGGATGGAACGGTCAAGATTCTGGGTTTCGGCATTGCCGGAATGTGGTCCGAAGAAGATAGCCCTGGCGTGCTCTCCGCCGCTTCCTATTACGCGTCGCCTGAACAGGTTCGCGGGCAGTCGCTGCACACCCGTTCCAATCTCTTTACCTGGGGTGCCATTCTCTACGAGATGGCTACCGGCAGCAAACCCTTCAATGGCGCGGATGTCGATGAAGTACGCAAGCAGATTCTCGAGGGCGAACCGGTCCCGCCCATCGACGTAAATCCCAAGGTCACGCCCAGTCTGAGCGCCCTCATCCTCAAAGCCATCGCTAAAAACCCTTCCGACCGCTTCGCTACGGGCCGCGAGCTGCTAGGAGTTCTTGAGAGTTGCAAGGAAGCTCCCAAGCAGGCCGCCACGCTCCAATCCCCGAAAGCGGTCGCCACCAGAAAACCGATGGCGGCCTCGGTCGCACCACTACCCGGCGCCGTTCCCAAATCGTCTCCCTTCGCCGCCAAATTGGAGAGACCTTCCAACGGAGAAGCCTCGGAAGACGACAGCGTCGACGATAGGTTGCTTCTCGGCGACGCCGGGAACAGTGCTGCCGCGAAAGCCGCGCCCCTGAAAGCCGCCGCTGCCGCCGCCGCCGTAGCCGAGCCCTCCATGCGCGCCGCTGCCGCCCCCGCTCCCAAGTTCAACGTCGATCCCATGATGGCGGGAACAGCCGAAGCCGCCGCCCCGTCCCGCAGCTTCGCCGATAGCGAACTGCCTCCGCTGACCGCGCCCGCACCCAACCAATTCGCCCCGCCACCGCCGCCTCCCGAACCATCCACGCTGGAGCCGCCGCCCACACTGCCGGGATCCACCCTTTTGACCACTCCCGCCCCGCCTGAAAAGAAGAAGTTCGAGCTACCCCAGATCGAGTCCAAGCTGCTCGTGCACGGCCTCCTCGGGGGCCTGGCCATCATCCTTCTGGTGGTCGGAGCAATCGCCTTCTATGTCCGCATCCACACCTCCGACGACGAGGGCGCACCTCTGCCGGCGGCCACAAAGCCCTCGGAAACGCCAGCAGAAGCACCAGCGGCCGCCGCCAGCGCCGAGCGCGTCCAATCAGCTCCGGAAGAATCCACACCCGCTCCAGAAGCTACCGCTGAGCCCGTAGCCGCCAGGCCCAGGCCCGAGCCGAAAGCAAGAAGAGGAAGAGACGTCGCCGCGCGCGCGCCCGTCACCGCCGCCCCCGGCCTCGTCGCCGTAGACTCCTTGCCCCAAGGCGCCCAGATCCAAGTGGACGGCCGCGCCGATTCCAATTGGGTAACGCCCTTCACCGTGGCTCAACTAGCCCCGGGCTCGCACACGCTGGTCATCTCGAAATCTGGCTATACCACTGAAACCAAAGTCTTTACCATTGCCGCCGGCAGCAAGAACACCCTCTCCGTTCACCTCAACCCCCTAGCCGCCGGGGTCTCCGTTACCAGCGACCCCTCCGGCGCCTCCATCTTCGTCGACGGCCGCGATTCCGGCAGACCCACCCCCTCCGCCCTCACCGTCGAAAAAGGCTCTCATAGCGTCCTCGTCCGTAAGCCCGGCTTCCTCGATGAAACCATGACCGCCGACGTCCAACCCGGCCAAACCATCGGTTTCGCCCCGCGTCTTCGACAACTCGGCAGCACCGACGAAATCCGTTCGGTCAACAAGATGAAGAAGCTCTTCGGCGGCAAGGACGGTGTCGCAGGCATGGGTTCGGTCGCCATCCACACCACGCCCAAAGGCGCGCAGATCAGCGTCAACCAGCGCGTCCTCGACCACCTTTCCCCGGCCGAGTTCCTGCTCAACCCGGGAAACTACGTCGTCGATGTCACCGCTTCCGGCTACAAGCCCCTCCACCGCGTCATTACCGTGGAAAAGAACGGCAAGCTATCCATCGACGAGGTTTTGGAAAGAGAATAGCTCATCCGTTCACGCACTATTCACAATCCCTTCATTCAATATTGATCTTCGCCCGCTACAACCCGTATCTAGCGACGTGTGTCCAATTCCCGCAACCCGACTCACGCGCACAAGGGAAAACTATGGCGGCGCGCGCGGAGAACCCAGGCCTTGAACCCGAAGCGGAACACCGCTACCTCGTAGATCTCACTCTCCAGGCCTGCGAGGTAGCCCGCACCGCCGTCGCGCACGCCGCCGACGGCATCGCCTCCAACGGACCCTCACTGTTCCTCGCCGTCGACGAATGCGAGAAGGAACTCGACGCCCTCGACCGTGAACTCGACGAGCGCCTGACCCACGCCCTCGGCATGGGCCCGGATACCGAACGGCGTGAACTCCTGTGCTGCATGAAGTTCATGACCGATCTCGAACGCATCGGCGACCTCGTTTCTACCTTCGCCATCGGCGCCCGCTCTCTCGGCCCCCGTCTGGAACCGCAGGACGTGAAGGACCTAATCCGCATCGCCTCGATTCTGGAACGCATGCTTGCCGATGTCCGTCAGGCCTTCTCCACCCGCGATCTCGACCGCGCCATCTCCGTTCTCCGCGCCGATTCGGAAATCGACCGCCTCCGCAACTTAATGTTCGTTCGCCACGTGGAAAACCCCGAAGGCCAGCCCACCCGCGAAAGTATCCAGGTCCTCTTCATGGCACAATCCCTCGAGCGCGCCGGCGACCACGCCAAGAACTGCGCCGAAGAAGTCTGCCATTTCGTTAGCGGCCACACCCTGCGCCACGTCCTTCGCGCCAACGGCAAATCCAACGAGCAAATGTTCCTCGATTGGCTCAAGCAGAACCGCGTCAAAGCGCGGTAGGGCGGCTGTTGGCCCATCAGCCGTCGGTTCAGGGCCTCTCATAGCTGTCGTCACTCAATGCCGTTGCTGACCTCGGCTTTCACGGCCGAGGGCGCCTGCGTCACATGAGAAAGGACTAAGAAAACGTCGGTTCGAAGACCTGCCTGTTTGGAACAGGAACGGCTTGCCGTAACGGCTGTTGAGACTCACGTCGCCTTGGGCATTCGCCTCTGCCGCAACATCGTACCCTGTCAGGAACTCTTGGACGTCAGTGCTAAGAGCGCTCGTGAGCGGCGAGGCGTCGAAAGGAGAGTTCCGTCTAGTGGGGCGGCACAAAGTTAATATTGATCTCTGTCTGTACTTCGATCGGTTCGCCGTTCAGGGTATAGGGTTTGTACTTCCATTGCCGCACCGCGTCGCTAGCCGCGCGCGCCAGGATTCCAGGCCCGCTCACCACCTTGACGTTCCGAACCGACCCGTCCTTGGCAATGGTCGCCTGCAACGCAACCTTACCTTGCGTGTGCATCTGCATCGCCTGTTGAGGATAAATCGGAGTGACGCGCTTGAGCAGCAAACCGTCGGAAACGCCCTGCGAAATCCGCTGCGTCGATGGCGCCGCCGGCAGAGCAGTTGCCGAGTGGGCAATTGCGTTCAATAGGTCGGGCTTAGCGCTGGCGCCCAGGTTGGCGATGGAAGGAGCTTCCGCCGCATCCGCAGCCGCCGCTTGAGGGGCCGGCACGGACCGTTGCAGCTCCGTCTTCACTTGTAGCGGGGTTCGAGTCTGTGCGGAGGCTGGAGCAGCCGCCGCACGCGAGGGCGCGATCGCGATCGGTGTCGTCACCTGATCGGGAGCAATTTGGTTGCTGCCTGGATTGGGGGCAATCTTGCTTTGGCGCGAGAAGCGATTCACGGGTTCCACCGGCGTGTCTGCCACCGGCGCTGCGACTGTTGGCGCAGCCTGGGTCGGAGCAGGCGCGGCAGGAGTTACGTCGCCGAAATCCGGCGGCGGCGGTTGCAGCGGTCCAGCCGTGGGCGTCGTCGAGGCGACGGGCTTGTGCAACTGAGTCCAGCCAAAATAAGCCGCCGACACGAGCGCCAATAAGACAACAATCGCCATCAGCGGTGCCCGGCTACGGCTCGCCGCTGGTGCTCCGGAAAGGTCGAGCTCGTCCTCCTGCGCGGTTCCGTCTGACCCGCTCTCGAGGGGCGACGTCGCGGGGGTCGCCTGCCTGCCGTGGCTTTGCCCGAACACCGGAGCGTCAAAAAGATCTGCCACCTCCGCCGACATCACCGGCGCAGCCTTCGGCAATTCCCTCGCCGGAGCTGCAGCCGCTCCAAATCCGCCAAAGTCCTGCGACGAGATCGGCGCCTTCGGGGCCAGGGCAGAGCGCACCGCTTCATGCGCGCTCGTGGTTGTTTCTAAAACAGAAACGCTCTCCGGCGCGCTAAGCCCGAAGGAGCGCTCGGGAGCTGCTTCAAAAGTCTTGAAATCGAGGGCCTCCAGCAAACCTGCCGAGGCGGCGTCCGGAGCAGGCTGGCACTCGGCTTCCGATTCCAAATTGCCCGAAGCCGCAACCGCCCTCAGGGCCGATGGCGGAACGGGCGTACGTTGCGGGACTACGGTTTGCGATGAGAGATGCGGCGAAGAAATCGCCGTCGGAATCGAAGACGGAATCGGTCGCGCTGGCGTCGGTGCCGCGGCGGCGGCCGGAGGACGCGACGGCGTTGGGGCGACAATCGGCGCGGGAGCAGGCTTGGCCGCGGTTGGTACAAAAGTCGGCACAGAAGGCACGGAGGCCGCCAGCCCCGCATTCTTCCGCAGCAGTCCCCGAGCCACCCGCAGCGTGCCGCGAGCTTGCTCAATCGCAATCGGCTTCGTCAGCACCAGATTCGCGCCAATCCGGAAAGCCGCAGCCACCCCGGATTGTCCTTCCACCAGGGCCACCATCAGCGACGCCGCATTGGACACCGAGTTACGCGCGGTCTTGAGCAGAAGGCTCGCATTTTCTTCATTTTGGCAGTCCACCACCACAGCTTCAAAGGCCTGCGTCGTCAACTTCTTGACGGCGGCAAAGGTCTCCGAACACAGGTCGACCTGGAAGTCGAGTTCGCTGAGAACCTGCGTAATGGTGCGCGCGGTCTTCTCATCTTGGCAGCATAAGAGGGCTAGGTAACTCATATCCAAATCCTAGACCATTGGTGCCGAGCGGCAAGTTACCCGCGTAATCGCCTCGTTCGTAAGGTATCCAAGGTACATGTACATTGGTAAGTTCGAGCAAATCGCGAGCACTTAGAAAGCATCGCTGAACCGAACTATAGAAGTCATCAAGCGACGTCTTTGGAACGCCGCCAGCCGTTGGCAGGCCGTGGTCAGTCATTCTGCCAGGGGCGCAGAAAACTTACCCATGGATCACGAGGCCCGCATTTCTTGCGGCTCAACACGTTAAACGCCGGATCCTGTCCTCGATCTGAATCGATGACGGAGCCACCCACTTTAAGGTCCGCCAGCTAAGGTGTCCGGAAGAATCCAGCCAGGGTTAACTTCGGCAGATGCCCACGCTCAACTTGTACGGATCCCAGGTTGTCGAATGTACGCTTTCGCCGCCGCGATGAACTACAGGAATCTGTCCGGCCTCAAGTATTGCCAACTACAGTCGAACCAGCTTTGGAACTGGTCTCAATAACCAGTCACTTAGATCCCGGCTTTCAGCCAGGACAACCCGGAACGTCAGTGAAGCGCGGGCTTTAAGAAATGCAGGAATACTCACGGGGACGGCGATAAGTGATCCCCAGGAATTTTGGCATCCCGAGCAACGAGAGGGATCTGCAGTTCGTTTTTGGGTGGAGCAGCGCTTCAGCGGCCATCACTACCGGGGAGGGGGATCGGCTTTAGCCGCTGAGATAAGGCTGAGGCTTGAATCCGGTCACAGCGTTTAGCTCGACAGCGTCGGCTTTCGGCGAAGCTAGCTCGGTTGCCGTTGCGAAGTTTGAAGGATTAGTGGGGGAGGAATCGAAATGAAGACACGCTGGACTCCATTCCTGTGCATCGTTGCCGTCACCGTGGGGCTTACGGCCTGCAACCTCAATCCTTCGAAATCTACGACTTCGACATCAGCAATCAGCGTGGAGGTGACGCCGCTCACCGCCAGCGTAAGCGTGCAGGCTACGCAGCAATTCTCCGCTACGGTGACGGGCACGACGAATACGGCCCTCACCTGGTCGGTGAACGGCATTCCCGGAGGGAGCGCGACTCTGGGGAAAGTCAGCGCCACCGGCATGTATACGGCTCCCTCCGCCATTCCCAGTCCGGCAAGCGTGACCGTTGCGGCAACCAGCGCCGCGGACGCCACAGCGGCCGCTAGCTCCACGGTCACGGTGATGGCGAAGTCTGGAATTTCCATTGTCATAACGCCCGCCCCCCTCAGCTTGACGGCAGGCATGACCCAGCAGTTCACTGCCACCGTCACCGGCACCTCGAATCATGCCGTCAATTGGCTGGTCAACGGCGCTCTCGGTGGAAGCCCCGTCGTCGGGACGATCAGCGCCGCCGGCCTCTACACCGCGCCGAAGTCCCCTCCAAACCCGCCAACGATTGGGATCAAGGCGCAGAGCGTCGCCGATACCAGCAAGATCGCAACGATCAATATGAAGATCAATAGTCTTCCCATCGTCATCGCCGTTTCGCCTTTGAACGCAACCGTGAATCTGGCAGCGACGCGGCAATATACGGCGACGGTGACTGGGACCTCGAACACCGCTGTGACCTGGAAAGTGAACGGTGTTGTCGGCGGCTCCGCAATCACGGGCACAATCACGGCCGGCGGTCTCTACACCGCTCCCGTCCTGCTGCCGACGCCGCCCACGGTCACCATCGAAGCCGTCAGCGCCCAGGATGCCTCCTTCAAGGCCGACTCTCTGACTACCATCCTCAACTCCAACCCGTTGGTTTCCGGCGCCGCTGCAGCGCGGTTCTTGGAACAATCCAGCTGGGGTCCGACCGTTGCCAGCGTGGCGTTGGTCAGGGATATTGGCTTTAGCGCCTATCTCGATCAGCAATTCGCCGCCCCCGCATCCACGTGGCCCGATCTCGCCAAAAACGATGGCATCGACGTCATGCAGAGGCGCTTCTGGGTCAACGCCATGACCGGACAAGACCAGCTCCGGCAGCGCGTTGCCTTTGCCCTCGGTGAAGTTATGGTCATCTCCAACCACAAGATCGATTCTCACGGTTTTCCACCGTATGTGCGCATGTTGTATCAGGACGCGTTCGGCACTTACGGCACGTTGCTCAAGGATGTAACTCTAAGTCCGGTCATGGGCTACTACCTGGACATGGTCAACAACGACAAAGCCGATCCCAACAACGGCACCCTTCCCAACGAGAATTATGCCCGCGAGATCATGCAATTGTTCTCAGTCGGTCTCGTCAAACTCAATCCGGATGGCTCGCAGCAGACCGACGCTTCCGCCAATCCCATCCCCACTTACACGCAAGACACCATTCAGGGCTATGCCGCGGTCTTTACCGGTTGGACCTATCCCACCGCACCTGGAAAGACCAAGCAGCATCACAACCCGCAATATTGGGTGGGGCCCATGGAGTCCGACGACACGAATCACGACATGAATCCAAAGTCGATTCTCGATGGCGTTGTTCTGCCAGCGGGTCAAACCGCGGTGCAGGACTTGAATCAGGCCTTGCAAACCATCGTCAATGACGTCAGCGTTGGACCGTTCCTGTGTCTCCGTTTGATTCAACAGCTCGTCACCAGCAACCCAAGCCCCGCCTACATGACCCGTTGCTCGGCGACTTTCGCGGACAACGGCTCCGGACAGCGCGGTGACTTAAAAGCTGTGGTCAAGCAGATACTGCTCGACTCCGAAGCCCGCCGCGCCGACGATCCCACCCAGCTCGCCGCCAGCGACGGCAAACTAAAAGAGCCAATTCTGCTGGTCGCTGGACTTCTGCGCGCTCTGAATGCCACCACCGACGGCGATAGCCTGAACAATTACACCTCGAACATGAAGGAAGATCTCTACAACTCGCCCTCGGTCTTCAACTACTTCCCGCCGAACTACCAGCTTGTAAGCAACAACCTGCTCGCTCCTGAGATGAAAATCTACACCACCCCAACGGCACTCGAGCGGGCCAATACCATCAATGGAATCGTGTTCTGGAACCAGCCGGGAAGCACAAAGATTGACTACACCTCGTGGAAGACTCTGGCCTCCGACAACACAAAACTGCTGGATGCGCTCAACACAGCCATGATGCACGGATCGATGCCCGACCAGCTCCGCCAATCCATCACCACGGCCCTCAACACGTTGGACCCTAAAGATCTGAACGGTCGCGCTAAAACAGCGATCTACCTGGTAGCAACGTCGCAATGGTATTCGGTACAACACTAGGACGAGGAACCTGAAGCAAACTCAAGACCGAGAGAGCCGGCATTTCAGGCGGGGGTCAGAGACAGGAATGAATTGGGGCTTAGCCTCAGGAGATTTCGGTAAGGAGGCTTACAAGATTCGAGCAAGCCTGGAGAGCTAGTCATTCAGACTAGCGAGGGATCTGCAGTTCAGCTTTTGGGCGGCGCAGGGCAGCAGCCCTCGGATTGCTGCCTCGAAAAAGAGCGGTTCTAGCCGCTGAGGTAAGGGTGAGGTCGTTGGAAGTCACAAGGAGAGACAAATGTCGCCAATCAATCGCAGAGACTTTCTAAGAATGGGATGTTGCGGAATGGCAGTAGGTGCCGCGGCCAGCTTCAGCCGCTTCGGCGTCATGAATGCCTACGCCCAAACGCAAACCGACTATAAAGCCCTAGTCTGCGTATTCCTGAATGGCGGCAACGATGCCAACAACATGATCGTGCCAGTCGACAATGCCGGCTACGCCGCCTACAGCAAGGCCCGCGCGGGTCTGGCCCTGGCGCAAGGATCGTTGCTGCAAATCCATCCCCCCAGCGCCAGCATACCCTTTGGGCTTCATGCCAAGCTTCCAGAAATGCAACAACTCTTCAACCAAAAACATCTTGCCGTTCTGGCCAATGTAGGCACCTTAATCGGCCCAGTGACGAAGCAGCAGGTCCAAAACGGCAGCGCCGCGTTGCCCGACAACTTGCTCTCCCACCTCGATCAGCAGGTGCAAATGCAGAGCGCCCAATTCTCCGGCGGACTCGCTGAAGTCGGTTGGGGCGGCCGCGTCGTGGAAGTCGCCAGTGTGCAGGCCCTGAACGCCTCCGCCATGCTGCCCGCCAGCATTTCGCTCGATGGCTCCAACGTCTTCGTAGGCGGACAAAGCGCGCGTCCAGCCATCGTTCCTCCCGGCAACGTAACCGCTCTCGACGGCTTCAATCTCAACGACACCGCCGATCTCGCTCGCTACAACGCCATGCAGCAAATGCTGACCTTCGATTCCGGCCTCTCTCTGGTCCAAACCGCGAACGGCACCATGCAGAACGCATTCGCAGATACAAAGGCTCTCTCCGACGCCTTCGCCGGGGCCGCGGGAATCAAAACAGTCTTCCCGGCAAATAGCTATCTAGCAGCTCAGTTGCAGCAGGTCGCCAAAATCATCCAGGTACGCCAGGCCCTCGGCCTAGGTCGGCAGATCTTCTTCGTACAAACCGGTGGCTACGACACTCATAGCGATCAGCTCAACGCCCACAACAATCTGTACACCGACCTGTCCACATCCCTGAATGCCTTCTACCAGGCCACCATCGAACTCGGCGTCCAGCAGCAAGTCACCGCCTTTACCCTCTCCGATTTCGGCCGCGCTCTTCAGCCCGATTCCACCACAGGAACCGATCACGCCTGGGGCAGCCACCACATCATCCTCGGGGGAGCCGTCCAGGGGGGCGACCTCTACGGCACCTTCCCCACTCTAGCCCTGGGCGGTCCCGACGATGCCACCAACCAAGGTCGCTGGATTCCCACCACCTCGCTAGACCAATATGGCGCCACCCTGGCCTCCTGGTTCGGCGTAGCCGACGCCGACCTGACCTCGGTCTTCCCGAACATCGGAAACTTCACCACTCCCAAGCTAACCTTCATGGGCTAGGAAGCCCGTTCGGCAAGTTGAACGCGTGGCGGAAGGAAGAAGGCGCGGAACTCTCCCGCGCCTTCTTGAATAATTTCGCGTGCAAGGATGTGGGACGTTCCTTCAGCATCCTAGAAAACCAATGGAGACTGGAGGCGCGGGTGGGGATCGAACCCACGCATAAAGGTTTTGCAGACCTCTCCCTTACCACTTGGGTACCGCGCCCTGAATGTAGAAACCGACGTCCACGGCGGGACGACAGTTCGGTCATTATAGCAGTCACCTGCGTGGGGTTGGCGCATCGACCCCCAAGGACCCTCAAGCGATACAACCTCAAAGTCACCAACCGCGGGCTGATTCTGGATTCCACGGGAAACGGGACAAGTTGTCCCGCAAATCGCCGCCGCCCCGACAAGTTTTCGCAGATGGAGCACGATGTCCCGCTAACAGCGCCGTAAAATCAACAACTTAGCGAACGACCCGGTGGTGGGGCACCTGCAATGGGTTAGGCATGAAGTTCGACCGTTCTCTTACGTCTCGGATTTTCCGCTCCGGCCGCGCGGCGGTCCTGGTGTTGGGGATCTTTGCCATCTCGAACATCACAGCTTTTGCCGACCAGTCCAAGCTGTCGCCTGAACTTCGTCGCGCCTCCGGCAACAAGCTCGTCAATGTCATCGTGCAATACAACGTTGCGCCGCTCTTGAGCCATCGCTTGCGAGTCTTGGCCTGTGGCGGAAGTATCAAGAAGGACTTGGGCTTGGTGAATGGTCTGAAGGTTTCCGTGCCGGCCAATCGCCTGCCGGACTTATCGAACGGGCCGGGTGTCAAGTACGTGTCTCTCGACCGCAACCTGTCCGGGGCTCTGAACAACTCGGCGCCGGCGGTGAACGCGCCCTATGCGTGGAGCCAGGGTTTCGACGCCAGTGGCATCGCAGTAGCAATCATCGATAGCGGCCTCGGCGACAAGAAGACCGCAGGTTTCAAGAAGTCCGATCTCAACAAGTTTGCCTCGGGCGCCTCGCGAATCGTCCATTCGCAGTCGTGGGTCAACGACGGCAACGGCACGCTGGACGTTTACGGTCACGGAACGCACGTTGCAGGGATCATCGCGGGCAACGGCTACAACTCCACGGGCGCCAAGTTCACTCAGACTTTCAAGGGCATCGCGACCAACGCAAATATCGTCAACTTCCGCGTTCTCGATGGCAAGGGTGTCGGAACGGACAGCGCGGTGATCGATGCGATCAACACCGCAATCCAGTTGAAGAGCAAGTACAACATCCGTGTCATCAACCTTTCGTTAGGCCGCCCCGTATTTGAAAGCTACAAGCTCGATCCGCTGTGCCGGGCCGTGGAAGCCGCTTACAGAGCCGGCATCGTCGTCGTAGTCGCCGCCGGCAACAACGGCCGCGATAACACTTTTGGAACGGACGGATACGCCACCATCACTTCGCCCGGCAACGATCCTTATATCATCACCGTGGGCGCCATGAAGTCGATGGGTACTCCGACCCGCGCCGACGATCAGATCGCCAGCTACAGCTCCAAAGGCCCGACGCTTATCGACCACATCGCCAAGCCGGACATCGTCGCGCCGGGCAACAAAGTCATCTCCGTTCTGGCTGCGCCCGCTTCGTTCCTCGCCACCCAGTACACCGGCAACTTGGTGCCGCTGAGCTATTACACTTCCGGCGCCAAAAGTTCCAGCTCGATGGCCTATTTCAGCTTGAGCGGAACCAGCATGGCAACGCCGGTGGTAAGCGGCGCTGCGGCAGTTCTGTTACAGCAACATCCGCTGCTTACTCCCGATCAGGTGAAAGCGCGTCTCATGAAGACCGCATATAAGGTGTTCCCTCCCTTTAGCACCTACGTGGATCCGGCCACCAACAGCAGCTACGTAGCGCAAAACGACATCTTCACCGTGGGTGCTGGCTACCTGGACCTGCAGGCCGCGCTGACCAGCACGGATCTCAGCGTCGGCCTGGCGAAATCGCCGACCGTGCAGTTCGATCCGGCGACGAACAACGTTTATTTTGTGCAGGATCCGTCGGCAGTCTGGGGAGGCTCGGCCGTCTGGGGAGGTTCCGCGGTGTGGGGTGGCAGTGCGGTATGGGGCGGAAACGCTTTTGTCGGAGACGTAACGCAGGGTTCCCCGTGGGGCAGTGCAGCCGTCTGGGGAGGCTCCGCGGTGTGGGGTGGCAATACTTCCACGGGAACCAGCGCGGTCTGGGGAGGCTCGGCCGTCTGGGGAGGTTCTGCAGTCTGGGGCGGCAGCACGAACTCCAGCGAGTCCCTCGCCATCCTGGTGAACGGCGAATACTAATCGTTACCGTACCATCCATCGCCCCAGCGGACCCAAATTTTCGCGCTCTTCTGGCGGAAGCACCGCAGGTGCCGACCGTGGTGAATGCGCTGAAACTCCTTGTTCTATAAGGCCGATTCACTCCTCGCGCAGCAATATCATGGGATCAACAGACAGTGCGCGCCCGCGCTGGAATGCAGGCAGCCAACAGCCCCAGCGATAACATCGCTAGAACAGCACCAGCCACTACCAGCGGATTGCGGGGAGTTCCCTGATACACGATGAAAGCCGGCACGCGGCTCGCCAGAATTCCGAGGAGCAATCCTGCGGCGGAACCAATCGCCAGCAATTTGAAAGCCCGTCCCAAGGCTGCCCGTGCTACCGGAAGACGGTGTCCAGAAGCAGACACCCTCGGGGACTTGAAACGGGCTAGGACACTTCCGAACCAGGGAGGGTGTTGAAGGGAGGAATCTGGAGCGGGAGACGGGATTTGAACCCGCGACTTCGACCTTGGCAAGGTCGCACTCTACCGCTGAGTTACTCCCGCTCAGCCAATTTCACCATTATATCCAACGGCTTGCGCAGCGGCAATGTTACCCAACCCGCTACCGGTGACCAACCCACTGCGGATCCAACTCCGGCGCCACAATCTCCCCGTCGCGCATATGAATGATGCGGTTCCCGTACGCCGCCGCCTCAGGGTTGTGGGTAATCATCATCACGGTCTGGCCGAACTCGGCGTTGGCCTGTCGAAGCATTTGCAGAACGGCGACGGAGTTCTTGGAGTCGAGGTTTCCCGTGGGCTCATCCGCCAAAATCAGCGCCGGCCGATTGATGAGTGCGCGTGCGAGAGCGACCCGCTGCTGCTCGCCGCCAGACATTTCTGACGGCTTGTGATCCATGCGCTTGTCGAGGCCGAGCAGACCGCAAACCTTTTCGAAATGAGCATCTTCGGCCCGGCGGCCGGAGATCTCCTGCGCCATGTCAATGTTGGAACGGGCATCGAGCGTGGGCAGTAGATTAAATTTCTGGAACACGAAGCCGATTTTTTCGCGGCGCATGCGGGTACGCTCGGCGTCGGAGAGTTGGGCTACGTCGTCGCCGTCCATGACGAGCCGGCCGCTGGTGGCGTGGGTGAGCCCGCCGAGCAGGTAAAACAATGTCGACTTGCCGCTGCCGGAAGGGCCGACAATGGTGACGAAGTCGCCGCTCTGGACTTCGAACGACACGCCGCGGAGAGCCGGGACGTCGACCTTGCCGACGCGGTAAGTTTTGGTCAGATTTTCGGCTTGGATGAAAGCGGGCATTCGTGCAGAGACGATCTTACACGATTCCGCCCTCTGTTCTTTAAGAGACCGATCTTCTTAAAGAGCTGTATTGCCTAGGCAGCTCCCGCAGCCGGTCTACGAAAGTCCTCGATATAATCCCGCGTGAACTCCTCGAACATCATCGGATAAATGCCGGTTACGTCCTCCACCGTCGTTGTAATCCTGCTCCCCTCTCCGCGCCGGTATGTTTCATAATCTTCAAGCACTCCATCCGCCTGCCAGACCGACATGCCCAGGTCGAGCAGCACATGCCGCATCGAATCCGGGGATATCTCCACATACTTCACGTTCGTTCCCGTCTCCTCCGACAGGATCTCTGCCATATCCCTGTGGGTCAGCGCCTCAGGACCGGTGATCTCATAGGTCTTGCCCGCATGACCCGGTTCCGTCAGCGCAAGGACCGCCATAGTGGCAATGTCGCGGGCGTCCACAATGCTCACCCTCGCCGTTCCCGCGCAGGCATAGAAGACGCCCTGCGTGGCAATCGTCGGCCGGAAATTGAAAAAGTCCTGCATGAAGAGATTCGGCCGCAGAAACGTGTACTCGATTCCGGAGTTGCGGATGTGCTCCTCTACCGCGCCGTGATAGCGCGGAAAACGCTCACGCGCGTCCGGGTCCGCCCTGAACTGCGAGAGCTTCACAATATGCCGCACCCCGCTTTGCTTCGCCGCGTCCACAAGACTGCATTGCCGCGCTTCCACCTGCGCTGACGAAGGCATCAGTAGAAATAGCCGCTCCACGCCCTCGAGGGCCTGCATAAAAGTTTCTGGCCTGGAAAAATCCCCCTCCACCAGTTCTATGCCCGTCCTTTCCACGCCCGCCATTTCTACTATCGAGCGCAAATACGGGCGCAGGTGCGCGCCCGAAAGCAGAAATGACCGTGCTTGGCGCTTGTCGCGCACAAACGCACGCACCTGGGCCCCCGTCGTTGCAAGTTGTTGCAGTACCTCCGAGCCAATGTTGCCTGTTGCGCCCGTAACCAAAATCATGGTGGTGCCTCCAAGAGAAGAATGGAAAATCGCGTCTCGTTTTTGACACAAGACGGCTCTGCCCACAAGCTCGACCAAAAGTGGTTGCCACAAGCTGGGACAAGACTACGAAACTTAGACGAAGTGCGCCGCCCGCGTTAGCGGGCAGATGAAGCTTTTCCAATAAGCTTGCAAGTCTCGTTCCACTGTCGTGCTGGTCGTCAAAGCGAGTGGAGAGAACCGTTTGGCGAGCTTAGGGAGTTTGGTCTACAGCTACCATTTTTCCGTAGGGAAGGTAGATTCTTGCCGCAGCTGTATGGGCCGAGGGGGCTAGATTGGTTCTTCTTGCCAGGCTGGGAGCATCGCAAGGCGCTCCCGGGGCGATCGTCGACGGAAGCAGGGTCATCCGATCGTGCTGCGGCGGGCGCTCTTGTCTTTCCCAAAGCGCCTGTACAAAGGCCTCAGGCGTTCGCGGTAGTGAGCATCAGGTGCGCGCCCGGCACCAGCGGAGGTGTCACCGTCCGCTTGGGCCCGCGCCGCCGTATGAGGAGGGTTTTCACATGGCCCAGGAGCTCGGCGGTCGATTGAGAATTCTTGGCCAGGAATACATCCGCTTTTGTTTCGTAATCGAAAACCTTGAGCCGAGTCGAAAGCAAGATCGCAGGCGTGCGCGGCGATGCCGCCTTTACCGCTTCGATGAACTTCGGTCCGTCGAGGTCGGGAAGAATCAAATCCGCAATCACCAAATCGACATTGCCGCCGCGCAGGTGCTCCATGGCCTGATCGGCGCGTCCGCAACAAACCACGCGGTAGCCGCGCGTTTCCAAGAGAATCTTGCGGATGGAAAGAGCTTGTTCGTTGCTATCGGCGCAAAGGATAGTGCGTTTTGGTTTCATGATTTCCCCGGCGATGAGATTTTCTTGCAGAACTTTTTTCTGCGTACTCAGTGTGGCGAGAATCGTAAATGCCACACGAAGGCGTGTAAAGTAGCGCGCAAGTTAATGCGACTTCCGTGCTACACACAATGGTGGGAGGGCCGCAAATGCAGCGAACAGTGCGGCAGGCGCGTTACCACGAAGGTGCCAAGAGCCCGTCGCAGGAAAAGTTTTCCACCGCGAGCAAGCGAGGACGCTCGCGCATACACGGGTGTTTTGCGGGTTAGAGAGTGACTTCTCCGCGCATGACTTCGATACAGTTGCCGCCGACACGGACGTTATTCACAACACCCGCGTCGCGATTTGCGCGGACGAATATTTCACTGGGGCGTTTCATTTCCACTCCTTGTTCGATCATGACGCGCTCGTTGGGGGCCGCAATGGCGTGCGCCGCCATCCACGCCGCCGCGCATCCGCCCGCCGATCCGGTCGCCGGGTCCTCGCCGTTGTAGAAGAGCATGCGGGCGTGTAAACGCGCCGCCGGGTTGAGGGTTTCGCGCGAAACGAAGTAAAAGAATTTGCCGCCGCTCTTCTGTAAATATTCGCTGCCGGCGTCCAGATCGATGCGCAGATCCTGCAGAGCCGCCAGACTCTTGATAGGGACAATGGTGTAGGACAATCCAGTCGACACAGATTCGATGGGAACGCTCGTGTCAATGTCTTTCAGCGCGATTCCGGTGACGCGGGCGATGGTTTCGGCGTCGTGGCGAGCGCCAAATTCCGGATCGCGCTGGCGCATTTCGCCAAAAGATGGCTGGCCCGGGGTGTCCTCATAACGAACAGGTACGGAGCCGACGTTGAGGTCGAGCAGGATCTCCGGCGTTCCACTCCCTCCGCGCAGCACAAACGCTGTCCCCAACGTCGGATGCCCAGCGAAGGGCAATTCCTCGGCAACGGTAAAAATCCGCACTCGTACGCCGCGGGATTTCTCGGTGGCCGCGTCGCGCGGGAAGACGAAGGTCGTTTCGGAAAGATTTGTTTCTTTGGAGAGCGCCTGCATTTCCTCGTCGATCAGGCCGGTTGCGTCGGTGACGACAGCGAGAGCGTTGCCCTCGAGGCGGTTCTTGGTGAAAACGTCGACTTGAACGATGGCGAAACGGCGCATAAGAATTTTCTCCGGGAGAGGTAAACAGTGTTGTTGGATGACTCTCGTTGCCTCCAGGATCGTGGAATCAACACATAAAATCCCGCTGGCTCTTACCCGTGGATCTTCCGAAGACGCAGCCCAAGTCCGAAGACGCAGCCCAAGTACAATGAGAGGCGCAACGCGCTGCCGCTTGGAGCGCGCGAAACGGAAGCGTTTCTCCGCCGGTGCTGGGCCCGGTCTTCAAAACCGGTGGGTGGCATCCACGATGTCACCGGTGGGTTCGACCCCCACACGCTTCCGCCATGGTTTTTTCCTGTGCAAAAAGCAAACTCCTTCCAGATCTCGTCAAGTCTAATGGGCGCGATTTGAGACTTCTGAATTACTGGCAAAGAGACACGGCGCTGAACCCTTGCCCCTCGGCATTAGCCTGCTTTCATATCCAGTTCAGTTCGTTGGTGCTTCAAGTTCGGAAACGACAATTTATAGAAAAGAGAGCCGACTGAACGATTCGTTCGAGAGCGCAGGTTGATAGAGATCGGTTTCAAGCCGGCGGGCTGAGGCAAAACTCATCATGGAACAGGCAGAGAGAAAAATGGAGAGCAATCTTGCGGAGGCAGAGGCGATTGAGCAGGCCAAGGCTGGCGTGGCTACGGCCTTCGAGTACCTCTACAAGGCGCATGCCAAGAACGTCTATGGCGTGTGTTTACGAATGCTTAAGAACGCGGCTGAGGCCGAGGATTTAACGCAGCAAGCATTCTTACAGCTCTTTCGGAAGATCGCCACATTTCGTGGCGAATCAGGGTTTGCAACCTGGCTGCACAGGGTGACTGTGAACCTGGTTCTGATGCATTTGCGGCGAAGGAAGCCGACCGAAACTGTTGTGGAATATCTGGAGCCTTACGGCGCCGAAGGCGAAGGGCACCGCGAACTTGGCCGGGAAGATCCCTCGGTGGCTGGAGCGATCGACCGGATGAATCTGGCGCGTGCGATTGGCCAGTTGCCGGCCGGGTACAAGAAGTTTTTCCTGCTGCACGATGTTTTTGGGTATGCGCATCAAGAAATTGCGGACCGCTTGGGGTGCTCGCTGGGGTGTTCCAAATCACAGGTTCATCGAGCGCGCAAACGGTTACGGCGATTGCTGCTGGGCGAGCAAGAAACCGAGGTCAGGCTCAGAGTCGCTTAGGGCGCTTTGAGGGGGCTCGAGAAGCGTTCTGTCGCGAGTGTTTTCCCGACGCTCAAGCAAGAGGTCTACCGGAACCTGTTGCCGCGACTACAGCGTTCCTTGGATGCCTTTCTTACGGAATTCGCGTTAGCCTCCGCCAGAGGAGGTAGCGGGATGCCGGAAAAGGAAACCATGGACCGGGCGCGCGAGGATGCGCGCGAAGGGAAATCCGCGAGCACGCAGGCGGGCGAGTTTGTGCGCGAGGAGATCCACCACGTACGAGAAGGTAAACATGGGGCTGCTTCCCCAAAACAGGCGATTGCTATTGGGCTTTCGAAGGCGCGACGAGCGGGAGTGAAGCTTGCAGCGCCCGCGAAAGGAAAGACCTCGGCGAAAGTACGGGAACAAGCTAGCCGGGACAATCGCAAGGGTCGGTCGAGAGCCGGCACGAAGGTTTCGGCGCGCCGTTCACGAGCGACCTTGGGCGCATTGAAGAAGGAAAGCACAGGGACCGCGTCGCACAAAGCGCTCTCGCAGCAAGCGAGCGCCAGTGCGAAGCGCCGAGGGGCGAGCGATCGGCACGAGGCGGCCATGAAGGCGGTGCGCACAAAGGGCGCAGAGGGCCGCAGCGAGGCAGCGACAAAGGCTGCCCGAACGAGGCGTGCTGCATGACGAGCCGCGCCGCATAGGGCAAAAGGGAATGGCGAAACCAGAACCCAAGCTGAAGGACGAGGTATGTCCCACGTCGTCGAACCAGGCGGGGCTCCCGAAAAAGCAGCACGAGCTTTTTCGGGATGTCCTTTCTTTGTTTGAGGGCGCGGGGTTGCCTTACGCGGTGGCCGGCGCCTTTGCGTTACGGGAGCATACGGGAGTGTGCAGATTTACGAAGGACCTCGACCTCTTCCTCGGTCCCGAGGCGGCTTCCGAGGCGCTCGCGATTCTGCGGGAGGAAGGATTTGAGTGCGAGATTCGCGATCCGGTTTGGCTGGCGAAGGCGCATCGAGATGGTTTTTTTGTCGATCTGATCACGGGGATGAGCAACGGGGTGATGAGCGTGGACACCTCGTGGATTGAGCGGGCGCGCCCAACGAATGTTCTGGGCGTGCAAAGCCGAGTGCTGGCGCCGGAAGAATTGTTGGCGTCGAAGCTGTTTGTCGTCCGGCGGGAGCGCTTTGACGGCGCGGACATCGCCCACATCGTGTTTGCCACGCACGGAAACCTGGACTGGTACCGGATTCTGGCACTGGTGGGCGAGCACTGGGAGCTGCTGCTGTGGGCCTTGATACTGTTTCGTTACGTCTATCCGGCACACACCAACTACGTTCCCCAATTTCTGTGGCGAGACCTGTTGGGGAGGTTTTCCGAAAGAGTGCAGCTTCCGAATACGGGAGGCGATTTTCGAGGCGGGCTCATCGACGACGCGACGTTTGCCATTGATGTCGAGGAGTGGGGGTTCGAGGACATCCTATCGGAACACCGGGCGCGGCGGGCGAGGATTGAACACGTTCCGGAGCCGGGCCGTAAGCTGCAGATGGTAGCGCCGCGGAAAGTTGCCGAATGAGAATTGCTGCTACGGCAGATCTGCACTTCTCCCCCGCCAACCAAGCTCCGTTGCAAGAGCAACTGACAAAAGCGCGGGACCAGGCGGATGTGCTGGTCCTTGCCGGCGATCTTACGAATTACGGACAGCCTTCGGAAATGGAACCCCTGTTGAACGCGCTGGTGCGGTTGCGCGTTCCGACCATTGCGGTATTGGGGAATCATGACTACGAGAGCGGCAAAGAAGTTGAACTGATGCGTATGATGACCACGGCCGGCGTTAAGGTGCTGGATGGCAGTGGCTACGAGAGAGACGGCGTGGGTTTCGCGGGCACGAAGGGATTCGTTGGCGGTTTTGGCAGGGGCGTGCTGACGGCGTTTGGGGAGCCGGAAATTAAATCTTTTGTTCGGGCCTCGATCGATGAGGCGCTGAAGTTAGAGCGGGGCCTCTCACAGCTGCGTTCGCCAAAGCGTGTCGTGGTGCTGCACTATTCGCCCATTGCGGCGACGGTGCAGGGAGAGCCTCCGGAGCTCTCTCCGTTTATGGGGACGTCGCGACTGGCGGAGGTGGTCGATCGGCACGGCGCGGATCTGGTGCTGCATGGACACGCACATCACGGAACGCTGGAGGGTCAGACTACGGCAGGCATTCCGGTGCGGAATGTTGCGATTACGCTGCTCCAGAGCCGACAGCCTGCGACGTCTTATAGGATTTTTGAGATTTAGTCGCGGAGAAGCAAGCGGGAGAAGGGGCGGACCCTTCTCCCGTTCTGTCCTGCTAGTCGTCCTCTTCGGCGGGATCCTTGGCGGGTGGAGGTGGCGGCAGGGGCGCTGTGACGTTATAGGCATACGGGGGAATGGCGCAGGCGCTTGAGTCGCAGCGTACTTCG
>Ga0137418_10000736_pt1 | contig 29945 bp, 34 predicted proteins | sample CZODoug3_1_2_16f_FD_122242 | JGI IMG/M metagenome (GOLD analysis project Ga0137418, IMG submission 122242) | Vadose zone soil fungal communities from Angelo Coast Range Reserve, California, USA - CZODoug3_1_2_16fungal (Hybrid Assembly) | ecosystem: Environmental > Terrestrial > Soil > Vadose... | reverse complement strand
GCATTTGCAATTGCGTAAGTGCTAGTGCCATAATGGCATCCGTTCTTGGCCGAACTGCCAGTCATCTGGCAGACCCCTCCGCGTGCTGGCAGGCTTGGCATGACCGACAAGTTGAACCGTGGCGTTGTGGAAATCCTCACCCCAATTGGGCCCCGTTATCTGCGGCTCACCTTCTGGCAACGCCTATATTTCGTGTGGATGTTCCGTAACTTCTCGACGCTCCCGCAGCAAGTCCTCAGCCGTGTTGGAGTTAACATGATCGAAGGGCTGTGCGCACGGCAGGCGTTTGTCCGGTTTGGACATGGCCCGGACCAGGCTCCAGTGATCGGCACGGTGGAACGCTATCAGGTGAAGCTGGTGGGGGAAGAGGCATTGCCTCCACGTCGGCCGGCGGTTCGAATTTCGGAAGATCCGGCCATTCCGCCCTTCGCTGCCGACGCCTCGCGAAAATCATAACCCGTCGCTGAGATTTCCCGCGCGGAGGTTATGCTGAAACTGCTTACCTCATCCCTTGCATTCTATGGTTCAGATGAAAGACCGTGGCGGTTTGGCCATGGCCTTGTTTCATTTCGAAATCAATGGATTGAACTGTGCAGCAAACCCCAAGAAATCTAGTTCTTCAGATCCTTCTTCGGATCCGCCGCGTCGGCATCCGGCCGGATTGTCGCCGGGTTTCTTGGGGTCCGTGGTTTTGCCCGGGGCCGCACCGTTTGCCGGAGGTGCGGCGGGCGTGCTGAGTCTGCCAGCACAAGGGTCGTCGGACCGTGCGGGCTTGCGATAGAGCAGGGCCGGGTGTGGGCGCGCCAGTTCGCACTGGTGAATCGCATATTGCTGACGCGGGAGAATCAGGGCGTCGCGTTCCTGGTTCGCGGACTTGCGTACCTCCGCAACCTAATCGAGCTTCGGCTGGTGAGACAGCGAGTCATCCGTGCGCACCGCGACTTTTTGCGTTCGCGTGCTCTCGCGGATCACCCCGATCTTCGGCATCGTTTCCGACGTGACGCCCGCCTGCTGCCAACAGGGTTTTTGACGTCGGCGACCTGAGGGCTTGGCGGGACCGGATGGTAAAAACCCGTCCGGCGACAAAAGTCGCATCCGGTATCGTGCCCCAAGCGTCGAGCATTGCTGCCCGAATGTGATCTTTGCTACACTCATAACGTTACGCCATGCGTAATACCAGACTACGGTAAGTGCTCTGGCGCGTTTCAGCCCTCCTTCTGCGGCGGTGAGCGCCACGGAGCCAAACTCAGGGGCGCGTAGCTCAACTGGCAGAGCATTCGGCTCTTAACCGACAGGTTGAAGGTTCGATTCCTTCCGCGCCCACCATTTTTCAATCAGTTAGACCGGCTTCCGTGCCGTTAAGCGCAAGTCCCACAATTTTGCCGTGGGCTTCCGCCATGTCCGCCGTCACCGCATCCCCGTAAATGTTCATCGTGGTGCGGATGTCAGCGTGCCGCATGAGCTGTTGCTGCACCCCTGCCGCCGTGCCCACCGAGCCGAGCCAAGTGCGAAACGTGTGACGAAGAACGTGCGTTCGAAGACCGCCGATACCGGCTGCCTTCGCTGCCTTTTGATAGACACGCCACACTTGGATTACTGGCTGGATTTGGGCAACAACGCCGACAGCGGTCAGTTCGTACTGGGAGAGCCGCTGAATCAGAGGAACCGGCGGCCAAAGCTGCGGCTGCGAACGGTTTGCGAGCTGTTCCCCGAAATCATCTGGCGCGAACTAGACGGAGACGGTCAGCCGAGTTGCAGCGTGGCGGAGGCTCTCGAACGGCAGGAACCGTTCGTCAACCCGACGTTAGCCAATCATGCACTGGTTCTGCTTGCGCGGCTCTTTCGGTATGGGGCAGTTTCCTATCATGGAGCATTCGTCGGTCTGTCATCCCTTGCAGGCGTCCAGGCGTTGCGGGTTGATCCCAGACAATGGCAACGGTTCCGCAGAAACGCCGGCTGTCGAGAGATTTCAAATCATAACCCTGCCGCACCGGCAAAGCTTCAGCCTCAGGAGAATCCGGGCTGCTACTCCTCAGCAGGAACAGAAAATCGGGCGCTTCAGCCTGATATCCTGATATTGTCTTTTGTGGCGCGAACTGCTGCTGACGGTGTCCGTTCCTTCGGCGACTGGGAATATGCTTCAGGAACGGCAAAATGGTTCAAGGCCCGATGCGAAGGGAAGAAATGAGCATTCCTCAACATTCAGCATGGAAAACACGGCTGGTGGAGCACGGGTTCCCGGACCGTTCGTTCGACATCGAGTTTTGGCAGGAGCAGGGAGATGAAGCCATCTTTTCTGCTGCATGGGAATTGGTGGAATTAGCTGAGGAAATCAGCCATGGCAGAAAGCCCACATTACAGAGAACTGCTACAACTCTTAAACGAAGTTGAGGTTGAGTATCTAATCGTAGGCGGGTTCGCAGTCATGAAGTATGGCGAGCCGCGTTACACGAAAGATCTCGACGTGTGGGTACACAATTCACCGCAAAATTCCGCCCGTGTCGTTGGAGCTCTCAGAAAGTTTGGTGCGCCCCTCGAGCATGATGGAATAACGGCGGAGACATTCAGCGAGAAGCAGGTTGTCTATCAGATTGGTATTGCTCCGGTGAGGATTGACATTCTGACCGAAATCACAGGCGTCAAGTTCCCTGATGCGTGGGGAAAGCGGGTCGCAAGCACTTTCTTCGGTGTTCCGGTGAACTTCATCTCCCTCGACGACCTCGTGACGAACAAACAGGCTCTAGGCCGTAGCAGCGACCTGAAGGACCTGAAGCAGAATCCAAAGAGCACGCACTCAGACAAATGAGCTGTCGAAACAGCGAGTTTGGTTTCCGCACTCTTCCCTGAATTTGTCTATCCCGATGTTCGATGTGGGCTTTCGAGCTGTAGCGCCGCAGAGGCACTCGAACGCCCGGGACCGTTCGTCAATCCGACGTTGGTCCATCACGCGCTCGCTTTGCTGGCGCGGATGTTTCGCTACGGGACGATCTCTTATCGCGGAGCATTCGTGGGTCTCTCGTGGCTGGCCGGTATGCAAGCATTGCGCATCAACCCCACGCATTGGCAGCGCCTCCGAAAGAAAGCACGGCATGGCGAGAGGCCGAAGCACAGCGAGCTCGCGCCAACCGAACGGTCTCATCTCCGGGATTGGGGTTTCTGACGAACGGTTCACTCAAATATTTTCGCGGCGAAGGCTGAAAACGTTCGATCAGCCGCCCAGTACGCCCTTGAGCGAGTTGCTGACGGCGCCGAAATTGTAATCGGTTACATGGGTGATTTCCGGGGACATTTTCTTCGGAATCCATGCCAGACATGCACGACGAAGCCGCAGCGATTACAGGCGTCGAAGGCCCAATCTAAAACCGTAACAGGGCGCTTGCCGTGTGTATGGATTTCCTTCCAGCACCAGCAGCCAAAGTACCCATGCAAGGCACACTGCGGCGTTGCGGCCACGGGGTTTACATCCCTGCTGGCGAACGAACTGCTCAGTATTGCCAGCAATGCCACCCAAACGGTCCCGCGTTTCGTACACGCGAAGTCGTTCTGCCGCGTAGTAGCAGCGACCCAATGGACCGCGACGGCAGCCTTTACGCGAACACCAAAGACCGACGAGCGTGCCCGAATTGTGGCTCCACCATGGTCGCGGGACAGCGGAGAAGAGGGAAGACCGGAAACGCCCGGCGAAGAATCTAACACTGAGCCGGCTGTTTCAGTAGTCGCGGACTCCGACATCCCTTTCTAAACTGATCGTCGTACGAATGACTCTGCGTTGATTAGGTCCCGCCGTACTGACCCGATGATAATATGTGCAACAAGGTAGGAGAGCGACCGGGAGCGTCGCAGATGTGCGTCGTGATCAGTTGGACGGCTAAACTTGAGAGGCTCAATGCTCACACCCAATCTGCAGAATCTTCCGCCAGCGCAACGACGGCTTTGGGACGAACTGGGACACACGCCCAGAGAGTTCGTCCTTTACGGGGGGACGGCTCTAGCTTTGCGCCTAGGGCACCGCCACTCCGAAGATTTCGACTTCTTTTCCAACAGATCATTTGCCCCCGACGTTCTCCGCAAGGCGATTCCATACCTCCAAGACGCCGAAATGAGCCAATTCGAGACCAACACCTTAACCGCTATCGTGGATCGGAGCGGGCCCGTGAAGGTGTCGTTCTTCGGGGGTCTGAAGCTGAATCGCGTCCACGAACCGGAAGTAGCTGCAGACAACCGCATTCAGGTCGCGTCCCTCCTCGACGTCGCAGCCACCAAGCTCACGACCATTCAACAACGAGCGCAGGCGAGGGATTACGAGGACCTCTCTGCTATTGTCGGCTCAGGAATCAGTTTGGCGGACGCTCTCGCGGCAGCCCACGCAGTTTACGGACAAGAATTCAATGGGGCCCTCAGCCTGAAAGCCCTCACGTACTTTGCGGATGGTGACCTGCCTAGCCTCAGCGCTGCGACGCAGAAAAAGCTGCGCACACTGGCCAGCGAAGTCAACCTGAAGCAGATTCCCAGGGTGCAGGCCATAGTCGGCTTGACTGGTGAGGAAGGTCTTCAAAGATGAGTCAAGCCGATCTGCGAAGAGTTGCCAAGAGAGTAGTGTGGTTCAAGGTGCCCGATGAGACGCTAAGGGACGTGAAACTGTTTCTCGCGCATGTGATGACATACGGCACTCTTAGCGATATCAGCACGGTACTGCAAGATTTCTCGGAAGATGATTTCGAGGCGACCATAAACGATCCGCCGCCGGGAGTCTTTGACCGCCGTTCCTGGACCTATTGGAACGTGCGGTATCATCGCGAGCCAGTGCCACCCCTGCCACAGCGAAAAATCCCCGCGTAGCGTGCTCCGCAAACCCGATCTTCGCTAATCGAAGGCGTGAGCGGGATCTCGCACAACCCCGCGAATCCGGCGACATTCCCCAACGATTGCATCTTCCGAAATAGTTTTACCGACCTGACTTTTGAATGGGAACAACCACCGCCCACACGCGGTACAACGGCGTGAAACTTCCGGACCCGGATCCGAGGATGTGGCGCCGGAAGAGTAAAAACCATCTACAACCATCAAAACCTCGAACTGGCTACGGCCGCGATCACGGGATCAGAAGCGTCTGGAGAACAGTCGCAGTACAGTCTCGTCATAGCAATTGGGACGAACGGGTAGCAGCCATCGTGGTGAGGTTCAGATCGGCAAACACGAATTGATCGCGTACGACGCTCTCGCCGACCGAGACCGGGATCTTGGCACTCAGCATTGGTCCTGCATATACAAATGAGTGAAACTCGCCGTTCTCACCGCACGGATCGACTCCGTCCGGCAGAGCAGCCAACAGGTTCCCGTCAAACTCTCGTCCGGCAAACGAAGCGTCAAGTTTCTCCGTGTCAACACAGGTCAGTTTTGCCCGCAAGCCGGACGCGATCATCTGCCCTGCCAACTCCCGAGTGGGCTGCCCCCACAATGGAAATATCGGCTGCAGGCCAGTGTTTCTCATCTGTTTTTCACGGTACGAGCGCACGTCTTCGAGAAAGAGGTCGCCAAATGCGATCCCTTCGATTCCAGCGGCGACTGCTCTGTCGCACGTCTGGGCCATAAGCATCTCGTACTGCTCGCTCGAGCAAGGCCAGGGCAAGGGGACGTTCCAAAGCGGCAACCCGGCGGCCGAGGCCTGCCGCTCGACCAGTTCGCGCCGGACGGCGTGCATCGCAACGCGGCCGGCGGCTTCGTTGAATGTAGTCAGCAGTCCGACTACGTCATAGTCTCCGCGCTGACGGAGAACATGTAAACTCCACGCACTATCTTTGCCGCTGCTCCACGAAAGAAGAACGCGATTCATTGCCGCTTCCCCAGATCAGAACAGGACGGTCCGTCTGTTGTCGCTGCTCTCGATCGATCCGAAATATGAAAACAAAGCGTAGCAGAGAAAGAGTTCGCCCCAATAGTGCGATTTCTCGCTAACCTTTTCTTGCGTAGAACGTCCCCTAGTAATCCAAGGGGGAACTGTGAGCGCGAGAGCTAGGACTTGTCCTTCTCAGCACTCCAACGTGGGTCGTATCGTTCGAGCCCCAGCACATGATCCAGGGGGATGCGATACTCCCATCCGGCACGTTCGAGATCCGGCTCCGCTGAGAAGTGATCTATGTAACCCAGACAGAGGTAGGCTACCGGGACGATGTTCGCTGGGATATTCAGAACTTTCCTAAGAGCGTCCTTATCGAGAACACTTACCCAGCCGACACCAACCCCTTCCGCACGAGCTGCGAGCCATAAGTTCTGCACCGCACAAACAACCGAATACAGCGCCATTTCTGGCATGGAATGGCGGCCAAGGCAATGTCCTCGTTCAGATTCTGGATTGCAGACGATGCAGAGGTTCTGGGGAGCCTCGAGGATGCCTTCGAGCTTCAAGCTGGCATATTTCTCCGCGCGGGCTCCCTTATAGGTATCAAGAGCGGCTTGATTGGAGCCCAAGAAAATGTCGTGAACGGCTTTACGAATCTCAAGCGATCGAATCAGGATGAATCGCCAAGGTTGCATCAGGCCCACGGACGGCGCGTGATGAGCAGCCTGCAAAAGTCGGCCCAATACTTCGTCGCCCAAGGGCTCCGGTAAAAAGCCGGAGCGCACGTCGCGACGTTCGTGAATAGCACGGTAGACACCCCGCGACTCCTCTTCGGGAAACTTCCCTGTTCGTTCCATCACCATGCCTTCGACCAGCGCGTACTCTTGTGGGTGTCATCGCGTAGTTTCGAATCGACGCCGGCTTGCGCCTCCAACAATCTCCCGAAGAGCCATAGAAGATCGGACAACCGGTTCAGATAAGCGAGTACTTGAGGATCGACGAAGTCCCCGCTTTCCATTAAACGAACAACCTGCCGCTCGGCTCGACGGCATACTGTACGCGTGATTTCGAAGGCAGCGGCTTCCGTATGCGCCCCGGGCAAGGACCAGTCCGACAGAATGCCGGGTGTGGCTTCGATTTTTTGAACCAGATTTGTCAGTTCGTCGACATCGGCTGCAGTCATGCTGGGCTCAGCCTTTTTCATCTCTGCCTCTGGCGCTGTAGCGAGTGCGGCTCCCAGTCGAAACAGTGTTTTTTGAATGGCTTCGGTCCACGCACAAATGTCCGTGTTCGTGCAAATGCTGCGCGCAAAACCGAGAACGGAGTTCAGTTCATCGACGCACCCGTAGGCTTCCACACGCTGGTCCCCTTTGGAGACGCGCACATCTCCCACGAGCCCTGTTTGCCCGCTATCTCCACGTTTTGTTGCAATGCTCATAGCTTTACTCCTTTAAGGTCTATCTGTCACAACTGTGCTTCGTGCGTCACGTTTGGATCATTTCTTGCTCAAAGAATCGATTACCTGCCCTGCAGACTCTTCCGCTGCAAACTTACGAATCACGTTCATATCCAGCCCCACGACAGACCCGTATTCCTTGGTGAGCTTCCAGGCTTCTTCTTCCCGTGTCCCGTAGAAGTTTGTCAGCAAAACGCGCATAAAACCGGCGTGTGCAACCACGGCGATGGAACATTCCGTTGCTGCTGCGAACAAGAAGGCACTTTCTGCGCGCACACGTTGCTCAAATTGTTGAAACGATTCCCCGCCGGGAGCCGTCGAATTAGGGTGTTGCTCTGCCCAACTCTTTGCCAGGGCAGGCTCGCACGCTTCGATCTCGCTCCAGGAAAGACCCTCCCACTGGCCAAATTGGATTTCGCGTAGGCCAGGACGAACTACGACTTCCATTCCAAAGTGCGAGCCAATTGCTTGCGCCGTTTGTCGGGTTCGGCGAAGATCGCTCGCATAGATTCGTCGTATGGCGTATTCCGACAGGCGATCCACGATTCCGGCCAGTTGCTGGCGGCCGCGCTCATTGAGTTCAGGATCTGAATGGCCGCAGAATCGGCCTGCCATATCGGTTTCGGCATGACGAATTAGAAGAAGATTGCTCACAGAGTCCAGACACCGCAAAAGTAAACCGCAATTTCCGTAAGCTGATTCGTAGCTCCGAAGCAATCGCCCGTGACCCCGCCGATCCGGCGGGAATAATACAGACCGCTCAGTGCGGTGATCACAAGCGACACAACCACCGGAATCCAGAATTCGGTCCGGAGGAAATAGAAAACGATGGCAAAACTCAACAGAGTGCCTGTAATAAAGGAGGCAGAAGAGATTTTCTGCGCAATTCTCGCTCCCTGCCCGTCACTCGCGCGCGCCGGCGGCAGAAAGTGACTCAACGGCAGCGTCGTCCAACGGCAAAGAACGTGGGCGGAGACGACAAAGGCGGTGAAGCGATTCACGGGGAGGCTTGAGAGGAGCAAGAATCTGGCTAGTACAGAAAGTACAAGCGCCAGTGCCCCGTAACTTCCGATCCGGCTATCCCGCAAAATCGCGAGAACTTGTTCCCGATTCCACCCTCCTCCAAAGCCGTCTGCAGTATCCGCCAGCCCATCTTCGTGAAGCCCGCCCGTAGCGAGTACAAGAAAAATAAGTACAAACAGTGCCACAAGTGGACGGGCCAAATGGGGCGCCGCAACGTGTTGTAACGCCGAAGCACTGAGGCCGATCCCGAGGCCCACGATAGGGAAGAATTTTGCCGCACGCGACAAAGACGCGGGATCAAAACGAACCCCCAGCACCGGGAGGCGCGTAAGAAACTGGACGGCGACCAGAAAATCTTGCATCCAACTCATTCGCCAGCTCTGGTTACGCCCGCCGACGAGAAGGTTGCCATGTCGGAGTAGAGCCGCAAAGCCGATTCGATAATAGGCATAGCCAATACCGCGCCAGTGCCCTCGCCTAAGCGCATATTGAGCGTCAGGATGGGATCGAGTCCGAGATACTCCAACAAAAAGCGATGACCGGGTTCTTCCGAACGATGTCCCGCAAACAGATATTCCTGCACTCGCGGTTCAATGGCGTATGCCAAAGCTGCGGCCGCAGTGGAGATAAAGCCGTCCGTTACAACCGCCATCCGATATCTGGCCGCACCTAGAACGAATCCAACCATGGCGGCCACTTCTAGTCCGCCCACACACCGCAAGATCTCAAGTGGCGACGCCTGAGAAGCGTATGGATGCTCTCCAAAGTGCCGTCGTAGAATGGCATCGACCACGCGGATTTTGTGTTCTTGAGCGCTTTTCTCCAAGCCTGCCCCCTTGCCCGTGACCCCGGCAGAAAACTGGTGCGTGAGGACCGCCGTGATCACGCTCGCTGAAGTCGTGTTACCAATTCCCATCTCGCCGACGGCGATGAGAGTCTGTCCCCTCTCCTGTGCGCCCGTCGCCAGCTCTAGTCCTACCTGCAAAGCTTGCAGCATTTCCTCTTCGCTCATGGCGGGTTCATCAAGCATGTTCCGGGTGCCGGAGCGGACTTTGCGCCGCAAAAGACCGGGCAAATCGCCGAAATCAGCCTCCACGCCGACATCTACGATGGTCAGCTCAGTGTCATGCAGTCTTGCCAGGACATTGATCGCAGCCCCTTGCTGCAGGAAATTGAGCACCATTTGCCGGGTGACTTCTTTGGGATAGGCGCTGACTCCTTCCGCCACAACGCCGTGATCCGCAGCAAATACGTAGGCAGCTTTTTTCAAGGGCCCAACAATTTCGCCGTTCCGGATGGCTATGAATCGGGCAGCAATGTCTTCAAGCCGGCCTAGACTACCCAGCGGTTTCGTCAGATTGTCGAGATGTGACCGAGCCTGATTCAGCCATTTGGGGTCAGGCGCTGCAATTTCGCCTACCAACTCGGTAAAGGTACTTGCGCTGATTGTGGTCATGGTGTTTTCTCCAGCAGAACCCGATTCTCAACAGCTAACTGCGGATGACGTCGGGGCGGGCAGTCGAAGGCCCGCTCCAGAATGTCAGGTTGCAAAATGTCGTTTGGATCGCCTTTGCACACTTGCTGGTCGGGTGCCAGCAGCAGGACGGACGAGAACGTGCCAGGAATCAATTGAAGATCATGCATTGCTGCCAGAATCGTAATCCCCTCGTCATGGAGAAGGCGGACGCAGTCCAGTAGTTCGAGTTGACGGCCCAAGTCGAGATTTTGGGTAGGTTCGTCCAAGAGCAACAAGCGAGGTTCTTGCGCCAGTCCAAGGGCGATCTTGACGCGTTGACGTTCTCCTCCGCTCAACTCATTGAAAACCCGCTTCCGCAGGGAAGTGACCGCGGTTAACTCCAGAGCGCGTTCCACTGCGATGCGATCCTGGTGGCTGAAACCAGAGAAGAGACCAAGATAGGGCGTGCGTCCCTGTTCAACGATTTGCTGAACTGTGAAATTGAATGGCACCTCGAATCGCTGCGGGACCAGCGCTACCATGCGGGCGGCCTCTCTGCGCGGGAGCGTGTCCAACCGGCGTCCACCGAGCGACACCGATCCTCGCGAGCAAGCGACGATGCCAGCAGCTAAACTCAGCAGCGTCGTCTTCCCAACTCCGTTCGGACCTATCAAGGCTGCGCACTCCCCGCGCTCCATGGCGAAGTTCAGGTCTTCAAGGACAGAATTGCGCTCGTAGCAGAAAGACACGTTCAAAAATTCGAGAAATGGAGTCACAGCGCATATTCCCGGCGAGTCCGGCGGAGCAGATAAAGGAAGAATGGACCCCCGATGAAAGCGGTGAGGAGCCCTACCGGAATCTCAGAAGGGGCGAGAACGGTGCGCGCCAGCGTGTCGGCCAAGACCAAGAAAATCGCACCCGCTATGGCGGTAACGGGCAAGAGCCGAACGTGGTCTGGACCCAAGACCAGCCTTGCCATGTGAGGAACGATTAGCCCCACGAAGCTGATAATTCCTCCCAGGGAGACTGCGGCAGCGGTCAACAGGGATCCGGCGAGAATTATGGCTCTGTGCGTTTTCTCAACCTGCACGCCGACTTGGCGGGCATAGTCGTCACCGAGTGCGAGGGTGTTCAAACGCCGCGCCAGCGGAAAACAGAAAATCAAGCCGCAACCAATCATCGCGGCAGTGACTTCAAGTTGCGTCCACTTCGGCACGGCGATGACTCCCGTAAGCCAAGAAGCGAGCACCCGTGTCCGCAAACCAAAGTTGTCGTCGAGCACGACCAGGAAATAAGTGGAATAACTCAACATCGTGCTCACTGCAAACCCGGCGAGCAGAAGCGTCACAACGGGCACACGCCCATTGCTCCGGGCCAGCCAATATACAAGTGCGATGGTTGCCACGGAACCAACAAACGCCATTGCAGCCGCCGAACCAAATCCGAGAAAAGAAAAACGAGGAAGCAAAAAGAGGCCAAGCCCTGCGCCCAGCGCAGCCCCTCCGGAAGAACCAATGACATATGGATCCGCCATAGGGTTTCGGAAAAGCCCCTGGAATAGAAGGCCAGCTACGGAGAGCGCAGCTCCGACCAAACCTGATGCAAGCACACGAGGAAGACGGATCTCGAAGAGAATCACGGAATCCGTGCCACCCGCGCCACGCCCGATCAGCAACGAGGTGAGCACTTCCCGCGCTCCGATCTTAGTCGCACCCATCCCCATGGCAAGCACAAACACGCCGGCGAGAGTCACGAACAGGAATACAAGGATTGGGAAGACGACCGCGCGATCAGCGAATCTGACCACGTGCCCGGCCCCGTTCGCTAGGCCGGATGCGCGCTTCGAAGCTATTTCAGTTTCCAAGACTCCCCTCCCAGCGTAATGCGGATCCCCGAGCGGAAAGTAAACGGAAGCGCAGGATAACCAAACGCCTCCGCATAGTGCTGACTCATCACGTTTTGGAGATCAGTATAGACACTCAGTACGTGGTTTATCTGGTAGCTCCCCTCAATGCCGACCTTCTGATACGCAGCATCTAGATTTCGATTGGGCAGGAGCAAGCTGGTGCCCCCGTTCTTATCCGAGAGAAAATCACTGTCGTCTCGACGGCCCACGAACGTCCCTGTCAAAGAAGCGGTCCACCGGGAACGGTGATATGTAAGCGCGAGGTAGCCGCTATGAGGCGCACGTCGAAATGGCCGCGCGCCAATCAGCGGAGAAAAGACGCCGATGGGAATGGTTGAGAAATTCGACGCCGTGTTGAAGCTCGGCCCAAGCGCATCGCTGCTAAAGGAACGCTGCACCACCGCGTCCAGGTAGGTGTATCCGCCACGAGCTACGAGGTTTTGTCGTAGCCTGTATTCTAATTCCAATTCCGCGCCCTGTGCCCGGTATGCCTGGGAATTTACCGTGGCTCCAAATTGCAGTGCATTGGCGATGGGCGGCGGCACACCGAGATCAATGAGTCCCTGCATTGGAACAAACTCAATCAGGTTACTGAACTCGTTGTGAAAGTACGTAATTCCCAGTTGGGCGCGCCCTTCGAACAAGCTTTGCTCAATGCCGCCGTCGTAGGTCCGGGAGCGCTCGGCCCCGATGGGAGATATGTGGAACTGAGAAATGAGCTGTTGTCCGTTACTCAGTTGTTGCAGAAGGCTGAACAAAGAGTCTCCGGCATCAAAGATGCTGGGCTCTTTGATGCCCGTGCCAAAACTTCCGCGAATCTTCGTCCCGCTGAAGACTCTCGAAGCATCAGGCCTCAGCATGTAATAGGCGAGCGACAAGCGCGGCGTTGCTTCCACGCCGAAGACCGCGTTTTTCTCGATGCCGGTGCCGAGCGTGTAATAAAAGCGGTTTGCGAGGGTGCCAGTCGCCTGCAAGGTGTAGCTGGAGTTCCGGCGGTCGGTGGGGCTCTTGCCGAAACTGGACTGCGTGAAGCCGCGCTCGGCTTCATAGCGAAACCCGAACAGCGCGGTCAATTGTGGTTTGACTTGGTATTCGGTCTGCGCGTAAACAAAATCGCGATCCGTGCTGGTCGCAAACTGATTGGGATAAGCCTGAACGAACTGAAAGAACGCTTGCCCTGAGGCTGAGTAGCCATTCGCGCCCCGAATCGTCACCGGAGCACCGATATATCCTATGGGACTCCCGGTATTTTGCGGATCGTAGGGGATCCCCGTCGGTGAGTAGTCGGTAAATTGAGATCGCAGCCGAAGCGCCCCATACCGCAATAGACTGTGCCAGCGCCGCGTGGTCTGCTGCTGGAACGTAGCGCCGATGAAGGTTTCTTGCTCCTTCTGCCCCGCGTCATCCGGAATTCCGAACAGTTGAATGGCGTTAGGCTCTCCTGCCGCCGTCACCAGCCGTCGGACGGTCGCTCGCAACTCGGTATTTGGGCCGGGAGTCCAGCCGAGATTGCCAGCGAGCGTGCTATTGTGAAAGGAATCGCGGACAGCCCCATTCGAGGTATCGAAGCGGGAGAAGTCTGAAAAATAGTCGAATTGCTTATGACTTCCGGCCAGAGTCCCTTCCTGCCGATAGGCTCCGAAATTCCCACCATCCATGGAGTAAGTGACCTCGGGCAGAGGCGTGAAGCCACGCGGAGTGTTCATATTCACGACGCCGGCAAGCGCATCGGATCCGTATAGCGCGCTATTCGGTCCACGCAGCACTTCGATGTGATCGGTTCCTCCCGTCGCGAGAAGCCCAAAGTCGACAGCTCCGCCCACGTCATTGGCGGAGATGCCGTCGATCAGGACCTTGTTGGCGTCACTGTTGCCGCCCCGCACGAACAACTCGCCCAGACCGCCGCGTCGTCCGGATTGCGTGAGTTGCGCGCCAGGGACCAAGCGCAGAGCTTCGTGCACGTCGAGCTTGCCGGCGTACTCGGCGCTGGAAAGCGGAGTGACGGATGCGCCGATTTGGGCCTGGGGTGTCGGTGTGCCCGTCGCCGTAACCGTAATGGTCTGGGAGACGACTCCCACGGCCAGAAGCAGATCGACATTCGCGTCTACGCTTTCTCCAACATAGAAGGGCTTGCTGGATGTCCACTCAAAGGAAGGAGCGTTGGCGCGGATCGCATAACGGCCCGCGGAAACATCGTGAAATTCGTACCGCCCCGCACTGTCCGCGCTCGTAGACGCGATGGATGCTGTGCCGCTCATGAGTTCGACTTGCGCTTTTGGAATCACAGCACCCAGCGAGTCGGCGATGGTTCCGTGAACGTTTGCCGCAGTAGCCGTCAATGTGAATGAGCCTAACAAAATCAGGAAGTAAAAGAAGTTTCTGCACGTGTGGTCTTGCGTGAGTTGTGTCACTTTTCCCCTCGGAAATTGGTTTCGGCAAAACCGGTCTCCTGACTCACGCCTCGACGAATTGGGCTGCCTTCCCAGGGATGATGCCCCAGTGGCTGCAAGCCGTCTGCTCGCCCAGTTCTCAGCGTTTACAGTTACGGGGTAGTGGCGGACTCTCACCGCGCTTCCCGACATTCTGCCGTTTGTTTTTTGTTAAGAGTCCCGGATCGCAAGCGATCACGGCTCACGGATGAAATTGGTTCGCTAGCTCCTCCAGTGCATCGAAAGCGGCCGGACTCGGATATTGGATCCGATCATCGACATAGAAGACGCGGCCCCGTCGAACCGCTTCTACGTGTTCCCAACCGGGGCGGATCTTTAGTTCCTCGGCCGTAAGCTTTGATCCTTTTATGAACAGGAGCGCCTCCGGCTGACGGCTCACAATGGATTCCAAACTCATTTCCGGCCATTCTTGCGCGATGTCGTCTGTCACAGAGCGACCGCCGGCGGCCTCAATCAGTTCGCTGATAAACGCTTTCTTGCCGATCGTCATGACCGGGTCGTACCAGATCGCCATCAGTACGCGCAGCTTTGGTTTCCCGGCGACGCGAGCTTTCACTGCCTCCACGCGCGCGCGCAATCGCGCGACTAAGGTGTTGGCCTCCCTCTCCCGGTTCAGGGCTTTGCCCAGACTGAGAATCGAAGCGTAGATTCCCTCAATCCCGTGTGGATCCACCATAAACACTGGAACTCCAAGGCGCTGAAGGCTGCCCGCAGACTCCACCACGTTCAGATCTCCGCTCCCGATTACAAGATCTGGGTGCAAGGCAACAATGGTTTCAATGGAGGGGCTGAGCGGAAGTCCGATGCTTGGCTTCTGAACAGCCTCGGCAGGGTACTTTGTGAAATCACTGATGGCGACAACGTCCGCGCCGGCACCCAGCGAGTACACGATATCGACAACACTGGGGATGAGACAAACCACTCGATGCGGATGATCAGGGATCTCCACAGTGCGCCCGAGTCCATCCTTCACCGTTCGACTGGCCAAGCATGGCGTCGCGAGCGACATCAACAGGATGATAGTCCGGAGTTGAATTCTCATTGCGCCACCACCAGACGCCGAGTCGAATCCGCCTGCTGCAAGAAGGACGAGACGAGAGATGGGTTGGACCGGAAATGCAGATGGATGTAGCTTCCGAGCACCTGCCTGCGAGTGAAACCCTCCTCTTCCTTTCGATCGGAGAGCGAGTAGCGGACGCGATAGGTGCAACGCAAGGGACCTTGAGCGACGATGCGGGAGCAATGAAAGCTGTGCCCGCGAACCACTGTTCCCTTTTTCCCAAGCAGGCAATCATCCGCGAACTCAACTTCCGCGTATCCGAAATGAACCAACGACTTGGTCATCTCGACGGCGACGGGAAGGATGCCTGCCATGGAAAAGCCTTGCCCTTCGAGCGTTGTCAATCCTTCTCCCAAGTACATCAACCCGCCACACTCGGCGTAGATAGGCTTGTCCTTTTCCGCAAATTGACGGACGTCTTTGAGCAGGCGGCCATTGCCGCTGAGGGCTGCAGCGTGTAGCTCTGGGTACCCGCCACCGAAATAGAGACCGTGAAGATTTCCTGGCAGCGCTCGGTCGTTGAGTGGGCTGAACTCCACGATTTCCGCACCGCGCTCCCGGAGGAGATCGAGATTGTCCTCGTAGTAGAACGAAAACGCCTGATCACGGGCGACGCCGACGCGGACGCCTTCGTACTTGGGTTTAGCGTTATGAGTGTGTGCACTCTCAAACCGCTGGTTATAGCTCGTCGCGTTCAGCAATTGGTCGAGGTCGAGACGATTCCCCAGTCGCGTGAGAGCGGGAAGGCTAACACCAATTCCTTCGGCAGCAGTGCGTAGCCCGAGGTGTCGCTCGGGGATTTCCGCATCCGCTTCGAGCGGCAACCATCCGAGCACCGGAACCACCGAAGATTGGCAAATTGCTGCGCCGAGCATGCGAAAATGGGCATCGCCCGCTACCCGGTTCAGCACGATGCCGGCGAAACGCAGTTCCCGGTCGAACGTCTCGAACCCCCGTATTACAGCGGCAATACTGCGGGCGCTGTTCCCGGCATCCAGAACCAGAACCACCGGCAAATCTAGCAACTTGGCAATTTCCGCTGTGCTGCCTTCCTCCGAACTGCCGGTTACACCGTCAAAAAGTCCCATCATTCCTTCGACTACGGATACATCGCAACCTGCGGAAGCGCGGCAGAACATTTCTCGATTGGCTTCGGCATCGAGCATCCATGTATCGAGATTGCGCACAGCGCGACTCGCACCAGCCGCAAGATGGCCACCATCGATGAAGTCAGGGCCGCACTTGAAGGGTTGCACCGTCAGACGCCGGGACCGCAACGCCGCGATGATTGCCAGAGCCGCCGTGGTCTTGCCCACCCCGCTGGCCGTTCCGGCCACCACGAAAGCCTTCATGGACGCACCTCCACTGTCCCCTTGAGGGAGAGGGGAAGGCCTGCGACCATGAGCAATACGCTGTCCGCAATGCTTGCAACCCGCTGGTTAATCTGTCCGAGTAAGTCACGATACTGCCGTCCCTCTGGATAGGGCGGAACAACACCACTGCCTACTTCATTCGATACAAGCGCAACTGAGCAGGGCACCGTGCGCAACGTGGCGTAAAGCCGTTGCAGACGTTCTTCAATCGCAGCCGGATTCCCGCGCTCCGTTTCGAGCAGATTTGCGGCGTATAACGTGAGGCAGTCAACCACCAAGATCTGGTGCCTCGGCCCTTGTTCCGCGAGTACCTTGTCGAGGTCCAACGGCTCCTCGATCGTGCGCCATTCCTTAGGGCGTTCCGCCTGGTGGCGCTCGATCTTCAGCCGCATCTCCTCGTCAAGAGGCCGGGCAGTCGCGACGAACGCTACGGAGGAAGTGCGCGCCGCAAGCATCTGCACGTATCGGCTCTTGCCACTTCGCACGCCGCCCAACACCAGTGTGATGGCTTTTCGGGATATGTCTTGCATGCTCACCTGGGGCACACGCCCCTCGCGCGAGCGGGATTCTACAGGCAGCTTTCAGACGCGGATTGAAGATAAATCGTCAGAACGCTCTCCGACTCTCCCATCGAAGTCGAATACACCTTGGGTCAGCGTCTGGCCGGTCTCCTGACTTACGCTTCGTCGAACCTGAGCCGCCTTCCCAGAACGTTGTCCAGTGGCGTGAAAATCGAGCTCAGTTCTCAGCGAATACAGTTGCGGGGCAGTGGCGGATTCTAACCGCCTTCCCAAATACCAGACTCTGTGATTTATACCGCGAGGCAAGAGAAAGGTCAAACACAACGTGTGCGTACTGATCGCTGCGCTCTACCCAACTGGAGTCCCACAAAAAAAGTTCGGGCGCCCTACAGCCGCACCCAACTGTTGGGGAGCAGTTGCCGCGGCCGGTCATCCTGCAGCAGCGAGTGCATAATCTCCAGTCCAGTAACCAAGCGAGGTCCCGGACGTGAGAAATACGCACTCGCATTCACTGCATACACTCTGCCGTTGCGTACCGCTTTGACATGGTTCCATCCTTCCGAAAACTGCGTGACGCGGTATTCCCGCGCCGACCTTTCCAAACTGTGGCCGCACGGCATAACAAGCACTACGTCGGGATCAACGCTGAAAACCTGATCCCACTCCATGCGGTAGCTGTCTTTTCCCAGCCTGCCGAGCGGATCGAAACCGCCCGCCAGATCAATCATTTCCGGAATCCAATGCCCTCCGTTGAAAGGCGGTGACAACCATTCCAGGCAGACTACGGCGGGCTTCTGCAGCTTGGGCGTCTGGCTAACTTTGGCGATCCGTTGCCGCAGCGACGAGACCAATTCACCGGCTTCGGCATCCCGACTCGTGGCTTGGCCCACTCGTAGAACGTCCTCCAACACGTCACCGAGTGTGTGCGGCGTCAGCGAAAGCACTTGCGGCTTGGAAGAAAGCTGGTGAAGAGCCTTGGCTACAGAAGACGTACTGATAGCGCACACATCGCACAGCTCCTGGGTCACGACAAGATCTGGCTTGATTGCTTCCAGCTTCCCAATGTCGATTCGATAGAGGCCTTCACCATGGGAGGAAGAGTCATTCACGGTGCTGTCGATTTCCGCCGACGTCAAATCGTGAGCCAGGTTAGTGTTGACAACGATGCTTTTTCCCGCAGCTTCCGGAGGAAAATCACATTCAAAAGTCACACCCGCAACAGAGTCTCCCAGACCCAACGCATACAAAATCTCAGTGGCGGACGGTAAGAACGAACAAATCTGCATATAAGTCCTCGCTATAGCGCATGAGTTCAAAATTCAACTTGCTAGACATTCACAACCAGCCATCCGCATTGTACTCGGCCATCTAAACGGGAAGAGAGCGCAGCGCATTCCATCCTGGCCAGGAGTGATTAACTCCAACGAAGGCCGTATACATTTGCGCAGACCAACCCGCCACGCTCAGTTTTTGCTTGCGACGGAGCGGCGGACCCTACATTCCGAATAGCCGACGATACCGGGAGAAACTGTGGCGGAATCGTTTTGAGGCAAGTCATGGCGGCCTCCGGGTCATGGTCGAGCGCACATGCTTTGGCCGCAGGTAAGCCGAGGTCGCGCGCCCCGAGGCCTCCGATCGCTTTTGCGTGATCGAATTGTGCGCGCGCCTCTTTGTACTGCTTCGCCCCGCTAAGTGCGTTTCCGTACGCGAGCAGCAGGCGCGCATCCTGAGGATGGGCGGCGACGAGTTCGTGATAGAGTGCGGCCGCCTTGGCAAAGTCTCCGGTGAACATCGCGCCTGCGGCGCTCGCTTCAGCGAGTCCGCTGTGGAGGGCGGATTGATGAGAGTCGGAGATTGCGAGCTCCGCGAAGCGGAACGTCTCCTCGATAATCTCGCGAGATAGGTCGTTATCGTCCAAGACGTCAAACCTTGAACAACGGGATCCATTCCGCATCTGACGGCAGCCACTACGTGACGCTCCTGCTAGCGGAAATTGACGCACGCAGCCAGTCCCTTCGCTACCTCAACTGCGGCCACAATCCCGCGCTTCTGTTCCATTCAACGACCCATGAGGTCGTTGCCATGAACTCGTTTCCTGCTCCCCTGTTGGAATGTTCGATAGCGTGACGTGTGAAGTCAACCGAGCCGACCTCGCTACCGCCGATATTTTGGTTTTGTACACCGACGGTATCACCGAGGCAGAGAATCCACAGGAAGAAGAATTTGGAATGGATCGTCTATCGGACCTGATTCGACGCGGTTCTGTGCTGTCAGCGGAAGAGCTGGCTACAACATTTTTCGGAGTGCCAAGGATTTCTGTCAGCGAGTTGGCTTCAACGACGACGCCACCGTTCTCATAGTGAAGTGTAATTTTGATGGCGCCTGAGGCATATCCTCCCTCGATCGGTCGCTTGATCGCCACGGAAGAACATAGCGCGTCTTCGGCCTGGTTGTGGTCCTGGCACCTGCTTCAGTGTCGATGGACATCCTCCGTGTCGAAACGCGGACACGTCCTGCCGCTGGAATTCGGCGCCGCTCAGCAACTTGTTGTTTCCTCTAGCCGATCTTGACAGAGCAATCTGGCATGCTAAATGCTTATTCACCAGCGAGGCAAAAGTAAGACGGAATATTCTTCAACGGTGAAAAGGAGAACATAATGAAATTCAAACCATCAATTGTGCTGCTAAGCATTCTCGCGCTGGGTGCAGTTGGGTCTGCACAGGGCGTGGCGTCGGACGTGGGCAAGGCGGCAAAGGACACTGGCCGTGTCGCAGAGAAGGCGGCCAAGGAAACGGGCCGCGGAGTGAAGGACGGAGCGAAAGGAGTTTATAAGGGGACGAAGGACACAGGCCGTGCCGCCGAGAAGGGCGCCAAGGCGACAGGTCATGGCGGGAAAGATGGCGCCAAGGCGGCAAAGGAAACCGCTCGTGGCTCTGAAAAGGCCGTGGACAAGACGGGCCAGGCCACAGAACACGCCAGCAAAAAAACTGGCCACGTCATCAAAAAGGGTGCAGAAGGCGTCGGCCACGGAGTGAAGGGAGGAGCCGAGAAAACGGTGGATGCACTCAAGTAGAGTCCCAATAGCCGCGTTGCCTTGCGGTCACGAGACAGAATCTTCCTGGCTCAATAGCCCGCCAGCGCCCCCCGCGGTCGGTAGGATCTACGTCTACGGCGGAGGCGACGCCGCGCCGGGGCGAAAGTCGGCAGCAAGTTCTACCTGGTACGGCTCGGGCGGAGATCTAAGCGCTCCGCCTGCTGCGCCGCGTGTCTTTGGCTGACCCCACGCAGGGTGCTCTAATATTCAGTGGCCATGCAAATCCAGGAGCTCGCGAGGCATTACGAAACAAAAACCGATGAACAACTTCTGGACTTGGCTGCCGACTTAACCCAACTGACCTCCGAGGCTCAGATTGCACTGGCAGGAGAATTGGCCAAGCGCCGAATCACAGCCGCAAGCTACCCGATCGTTCAGGACGAGACACACCAACCCCGGCTCAGACAGCCGGAGGCTACCCGCGGCATCGATTCCGAGTTGCAGGGAGTTCGCGAACTCGTCGCCCAAGTATTGCAGGTCTACCGCTGTCGGTTCTGGCTCTTCATCCGGCTTGTCGCCCCAGCCATGTTCGTAGGTTACCTCGCAATCCGAATGGGTCGCGAGGGGGGCCGGGAGACTCTTCGGCTTTTGACCGAAGGCTCCGTCAAATACCGTGTCGCATTAGCAGAGATTTGGCTCGCGAACCTCATTGGCTATTTCGTCAGCTGGATGGCGTCTCTTTTCTCGTTCGGAGCGACTTGTTTTGCAGTACAGCAGATCGAAGCTGGGGGCGCACCTTCGGCGAAAGAGTCTTTCGCCCGGGTTCACCAACGCAGTGGTCCTCTGCTACGGCTTGGACTGCTCCTTTTTCTTCTGTACTTGATGGCAGGTATCGCCACCACACTATTATTCTGGGGAGTTGTCTGGCTGTTCACACATTTTCATGCCCGCCTGAGCGGACTCTCTTTCTTGGTATTCTCATTCGGGATCAGGGGCCTGGGTCTAGTCGTTTTGTCCCGCTTTGCACTCGCAGTTCCCGCCGTGGTTCTGGACGATTACAAAGTGGGCAAAGCAATGTTCCGCAGCGACGAACTGACCGAGGGCAAGTGGCAGCATCTCGCAGCGCTTGCGGCCAAGTCTCTTATCGGAGGGTACATCGCAGCCATGATGCCCTTCTGGCTGGCGGGGTGGCTTCTGGACAGTACCGCACTGCCATCGTGGTTTCCATGGGTGCTGACGACTCTGTCCATTGCAGGCGTGGCCGCAATCGCGCCCCCCTTGTTCATTGGCTTCGCCGTACTCTACAAAACGACGTCCAAGGCGGTTTCGATGAAGGGCGAAGCACTTGTACTTCAGTCGCGATAAGAGGGTGGCCCGGTCGGTGGGCGGCCAGTCTCCCAGCGTCAGTTTCCCGTGTGACGCTTGTTGCCTTACTCGAGGCGTCGCATCCATAAGAGCGTCCGTGATTTTTGCGAACATGCTGCGATGAGTTAGGTTGCTTTGCGGTGCTTCCAGTGTCTTACGGTGACAGCCGTTCCCTGTAAGTTGTTGAAACTACATTAGTTGTCGGATCCGATTCCTTCCGCGCCCACCAATTCTCCATACTTTAGATTGGCTTCCGCGGTGTTCTCGCGCCGTCAGCGCGAGGCCCACAATCTTGACATGGCTCGCCATTTCCGCCGTTACCGCCTCCCCGGGGAAGGGTTTCATCGTGGCGCGGATGTGAGCGTGACCCATCAGCTGTTGTTGTACCCCTAACCGGCGTGGCGACCGAGTCAAGCTACGTGCGGAACGTGCGCCGAAGGCTGCGCATCGACACGAGAGGCTCCAATCGATGCTTGTGCAAGTTTGGGAATTCCTCCGCCAAGCCATTGCGGCACTGTAAGTCGTTGAAACTGCGTCAGTGTGCGGATTTCGATTCCTTGTTGGTGCCCGCCTCTCCCTTGCCCCTTCCGGCTCCGAGTCCGGCGGTGTAGATTCGATTTCAGAGTCCTCATTCAGGAGCCCTCCATGTCCAACGATAAATCTTTGCGGCCCCATACCCAGGTGCTTACGCGCGGTTTCGACCCCAGCCTTTCTGTGGGTTCGGCGCGGCCGGCGGTGTTCCGCAGCTCGACGTACGTATTTTCCAGCCCTGAGGCAGCCGAGCGGGCGTTTGACTTGATGGCGGGCCGGGGGAAGGCGACGGAAGGGGAACAGATTGATCTGGTGTACTCGCGCTTCAATCACCCCAATGCCGAGATTCTGGAAGATCATTTGGTGCCGATTGAAGCCGGGGCGTCGGCGGCGCTGATTTTCAATTCTGGAATGTCAGCCATTATGACTGCGATGATGACGTTTGTGCGCCCGGGCGACACGATTGTGTATACGGTGCCGATTTATGGCGGCACGCAGCATTTGGTGGAAGATCTCCTGACGCTGTATGGGATTGTTGGGGTTGGCGTTGTGGCGGGTGATAGCCCGAAGCTGGATGTCGCGATTCGCGCCGCGAAGAACCTGCGCATGGTGCTGGTGGAAACTCCGGCGAATCCGACGTTGATCATGACCGATATTCAGCAAGCGTGCGCTAGCGCGGCCGCGGCCACGAAACCAGCAGCGCCGAAGCCCATTGTGATGGTGGATAACACGTTACTCGGTCCTGCGTTCCAGCATCCGTTGCAGCATGGCGCGGATCTGGTCATGTACTCGGCGACGAAATACCTTTCCGGCTTCAGCGACATGATCGGCGGCGTGCTGCTGGCGAAGGATCCGGACTTGATTCGGCAGATTCGTCCGAAGCGCAGTTTGTTCGGCACGATATTGCAGCCGGATGAATGCTGGATGCTGGATGGCCGGCTTTCGACCGTCGGCCTGCGCATGGGGCGGGCCACGGAGAATGCACAGCACATTGCGGCGGCGCTGGCGGGACACCGAAAACTTGAGTGCGTGGTTTTCCCGACGCTATTTGAAGATGCCGAGCAGAAGCGCATTGTCGAGAAGCAGTGTGACCAGCCGGGAGCGATGTTGTCGCTGGTGATCAAGGGCGGCAAGAAGGGTGCGTTCGATTTTCTGCGGACGATTCGCATTGCTAGGAACGCGGTTTCGCTGGGTGGGGTGGAGACCCTGGTTTGCCATCCCAAGACGACTACGCATTCTGGGTTTACTGAGGAAGAATTCCGGCAGGCGGGTGTGGTGGACGGGCTGGTAAGGGTTTCGGTTGGTATTGAGGACTGGAGAGACTTGTTGGCGGACTTTGAGCAGGCGTTGGAGGCGGTGTAGGTAGGGAGAGCCAGCCGGAGAAATGAAACCTTTGCACCACGCGGGCGAGGGCTCCCGCGTCTCACGAGCGGTTGGCTTGGCGCGGGCGCTTTCGAAGTTGGGGTATTGTTCGCGGTCTCAGGCCACGGTCCTCATTCGCCATGGCTTGGTGCGGCTGAACGGTCGCGTGCGGCGGGATCCTGAAACCCCTGTCGATCTTCGCAGCGACAAGATTGCCGTGAACGAGCGTTCGGTGGCGGCACGTGAGTTCGTCTACCTGATGCTGAATAAGCCGCGCGGTGTGATTACTACGGCCGCGGACGAGAAGGGGCGCGCGACAGTTTACAACTTCCTCGATAAAGAGGTGCCTTGGGTTGCTCCGGTGGGGCGGCTGGACAAGGCCAGCGAAGGATTGCTGCTGCTGACCAATGACAGCGAATGGTCTGCGCGGATCCTTGCTCCAGAATCGCACGTCGAGAAGGTTTACCATGTGCAGATTCGTTCTGCGGATCCGGATGCGGTTGTGGGCCGGCTGGAACCTGGAACGGAGTCGCAGGGCGAATTGCTCCGAGTCCGCCGAGTGTCGGTGCTGAGGCGCGGTCGCAGCAACGCGTGGCTGGAGATGGTGTTGAACGAAGGCAAGAACCGACACATTCGCAGAATGATGGAAGCGTGCGGAGTTGAGGTCCTGCGTTTGCTGCGCGTTTCCATCGGCCCGCTGCTCTTGGGAGGCCTGGCCAAAGGGAAGGTGCGGGAGCTTTCTCCCAGGGAAAAGCTGGGGTTGGATGATGCCATCAAGGCCCGTCGGCCCAGCGCTGAGTCCAGCACATGTGTATAAGGTGCCGAGGAAGGTACATGTTTCGTCGCTGGGGCCTGCGCCATCCGAGGAAACTGAAATTCGGATACCATAGGGTTTGCTAGGTAAATCTGAATTCAGCAGGGCACATGTCCCCGATGTTTGACAAGTCCGATGGAGACCCCAGTCGAATTTCTCCGCGTTTTAAATTCGAGACACGGTTCCGTCTTCGAATTCAGCGCAAGGGGGAGGATCTGACCGTGGGCGGATGGGCGCGCGACATTAGCGAGAGCGGCATCGGGGCCTTCGTCGCAGAGGAGCTCACCCCGGGCGAGGAAGTGGATCTGGAAGTGCCTTTCCCTGGAAACGTAACGCTCAGCATCCGTGCGTGTGTAAGCCGCAATCTGGGCACGCAGTATGGCTTGATGTTTACCGCACTGAGCCTCGAACAGCGGCGACGTATTCAGGATGCGATGCGCGGGAAGAATCCGCTGCCCAGCCCCTTTCTCCCCCAGGAATAGTGCTGCTGCAGTGTTCCGCCTGGGCGTGCCCGCGGGCGAACTCGCCCTCGCAAGCAGATATAATTCCCACTGATGGATTCCGGTCTGAAGAATCGTGTGGCAGTTGTGGCCGCGTCCAGCCAGGGCATCGGCCGGGCGACTGCGGAAGGGTTTGCGGCCGAGGGTTGCAAGGTCGCCCTGTGCGCGCGCAACGAGGCCACGCTGGTGCAGGCGGCGGAGGCGATTCGCCAGCGTTATGGCGGGGAGGTGCTGGCCGAGGCATTCGACGTGACGCAGGCGCAGGCGGTGCATGGCTTTGTCGAGAAGGTAGCGGCGCGATTTGGCGGCGTGGATATTTGCGTGACCAATGCTGGCGGTCCTCCGGCAAAGGGGTTTTTGGCGGCGAGCAATGAAGAGTGGCAGAGGGCGGTGGAGCTGAATTTCTTGAGCACGGTGTACTTTGCCCAAGAAGTGATCCCGCACATGCAGAAGAAAAAGTGGGGACGGATCGTGACCATTACTTCGATCACGACCAAGCAGCCGGTGGCGGATCTTGTGCTTTCGAATTCCGTGCGTGCGGCGGTGGTGGGATTGGTGAAGAGTCTGGCCAATGAATTTGGTAGGGACGGAATTTTGGTCAACAACGTTGGTCCGGGGTATACGGCAACGGACCGGTTGAAGGACCTGGCGGCGAGCCGCTCGAAGGCTTCCGGGAAAACGCAGCAAGAAATCTTTGAGGGATGGGCTGCTGACGCGCCGCTAAAGAGATTGGGCGAGCCCCGGGAAGTGGCGGATGCGATTGTGTGGCTGGCCTCCGAGCGGGCTTCGTATATTACGGGGCAGACGATTTTGGTGGATGGCGGAATGTATAAGGGGCTGTAGCCGGGCGTCGCAACAAAAAGCACATTAAGTCTGAAGGTTGTCTATGGCTAAGACCGCCGAAGTGTCGATACCTGCGAGCGCACGCGGATGCAAGCTGAGGTGTGTACTTTGTGGCACGGAGTTTGAGCGGACGGCGCAGGATTTTCGTTGCGTGAATTGCGGTGAGTTGCTGGAGGTGTTTTATCCCTTGTGGAAGACCGGCGATCCAGCCCGCGCGGAAGAATTGCGGATGACCTGGATGGAGCGGCGGAAGTCGCTTCATGCGTTGGATCAAAGTGGAGTGTGGCGATTTCGCGAGCTGCTGCCAGGGATGGTGGATTGGAACAAAGTCATCACCTTGCGCGAAGGCAATACGCCCATCTTTGAGTTGCCGCGCTGTGCGAAGAGCGCTGGTGTACGGCGGCTTACGGCCAAGCATCAGGGGATGAATCCGACCGGATCGTTCAAAGACACGGGGATGACGGCGGCGATTTCGGTGGCGGTGGAAGAGAAGTTTCGGTGGGTGGCGTGCGCTTCGACCGGGAACACTTCGGCATCGATGGCTGCGTATGCGGCGCAGGCTGGCTTGCGGAGCCTGGTGCTGATTCCGGAGGGAAAGATTTCCTGGGGCAAGCTTTCGCAAGCGCTGGATTTTGGGGCGCTGACGTGCCAGTTGCGGACCGATTTCGACGGCTGCTTGCAGCTGCTGCGGGAAGTGATTCGACGGTTGCCGGTCTATCTGTTGAACTCGGTGAACCCTTATCGGCTGGAGGGTCAGAAGACGGCGGCAGTCGAACTCTTGGAGCAGTTGGGATGGTCGGTTCCGGATCACATTGTTGTGCCGGGCGGGAATCTGGGGAATAGTTCTGCAATTGGGAAGGCACTGCTGGAGTTGCGGGACTTGGGGTTGATCTCGGGTCTGCCGAAGGTCTCGGTGATTCAGGCAGCGGGGGCGAATCCGCTGGTGCGGACAGTTCGTGAGAACGGCGGGAAGTCGCTGTTGACGGTGCAGCCGGATACGATGGCGACGGCGATTCGGATTGGGAATCCGGCTTCGTGGCGAAAGGCTTTGCGAGTTCTGGATGCGACTGGCGGTACCGTCGAGGAGGTGAGCGAGGCTGAGATTGCGCTGGCCAAGGCGGAGATCGGGTCGGATGGGGTGGGATGCGAGCCGGCTTCAGCGGTGACCCTGGCGGGATTGAAGAAGCTGGTGCAGGGCAAGTTTGTGGCGCCGGATGAGTCTGTGATTTTGATTTTGACCGGGCATGTGTTGAAGGATCCGGAGTACACGTTGAAGTTTCATCGAGGGGATTTGTTTGCGGGGACGGATTACCAGATCGACACCAAGATGTTTGATGGTCATCGCCGAGAGCCGCTCATCCTGGATGCGGATGCGGACGCCGTAGTGCGGGCGCTCGAGCAGGCTGAGAAAAGCGAGTAGGCGCTAAAAGGGATGAATTCCAAAACTGGAAACAAGGCAAGGATCAAAAAATCAAAGATCAACAAGTCGAGGATCACCGAATCGAAGGTCAAGAAGCCAAAGATCAAGAAGGCAAGGATCAAGAAGCCAAAGGTCCCGGGGCCTCTTAGACTGACGCTGCCTGCGACTTCAGCGAACCTTGGCCCTGCCTTCGACGCTGCGGCGCTGGCGTTGGACATTAATTTCGAGATCACGGCGAAGCCGGCAACGGAATATTCCATTCAAGCTCGCGGACGGGACACGGCCATCTGCGGCGAGCTTAAGGATAATTTGATCGTGCAGACCTATGAGAATGTCGTGCGCGCAAACGGGCGGGAGGGGATTCCGTTGGCATTCTCAATCAAGAACGACATTCCAATTGGCAAGGGCTGCGGATCGTCGGCTGCGGCGCGGCTCGCGGGAATTGCTTTTGCGGTGCATTTTGCGCAGCTTCCGTGGGGAGATGCCGAGATTATTGCGGAGGCATCGCGGCTCGAGCACCATCCCGATAACGCGGCGGCGTGCTGGGTTGGCGGAGTGGCTGTGGCGCGGATGACGGGCAATCAGGTGCAGGCGGTGAAGATCACTCCGAAAGGGAAGTGGCCGTTGCTGCTGGCGGTGCCCGAGGAAAAATTGTCAACCGAAGCGGCTCGGAGCGTCCTGCCCGAGACGTATTCGCGTGCGGATGCGGTGGCGAATATTCAGAATTCTATGCTGTTGCTGACCGCATTGACCGAGGGCTACCACGGCTTATTGGCGGGAGCGCTGGAGGACAGAATTCATCAACCGTATCGCGCCAAGTTGTGCCCCCTGTTGCCGGCTTTGCGGAGTCTTACGGGTCAGGTAGGAATTTTGGGAGTTGCGTTGAGTGGCGCGGGACCCTCAGTCTTGATATTCCTGGATGCCCGCGTTCCCGCCACGCGAACTCGGGAAGGCGTGGCGGCGTTTCTCAAGGCCGAAGGTCTTTCCGCCGAGCTTCTGGCAACAACCATTGCGACCAAGGGAACGGTTCGCGCCCGCGGTTGAGCGCGCAAAGCGTATTGTTCCCCTAAAGATTTAAAGGAAGCCATCGACGTTTATCGATGACTTCCCCAATGGCTGGTACCCTCCCCCGACGGTACGTCGCCAAACTTTTTGATCCCGCGTTGTTGCGGTGTCAAGCCGTTTCGTAAGTGATCCTAACGTCGATGGTATCCTCCGGCAAGTAACGCAAGTAACTGAGCAAAGCGCTTCAGCGCATGTATAGGTTGCGCAGAGCATCAGGCCTGTCGGTACCCAAGTGCCGGATTACAGGCGTGATTTTACGGTTGGAACGAATGGCAGTAGTCTCTGCCTTGTGAAACCCAACATTTTGTTCGTTGCCGGGCGTGCTTCCTGTATGCAGGTACTGCAAAGCGCCGCCCAGCAAGCCAGCCTTGTGCCCGATGTTTGCGACACGGCTGGGCATGCTGTGGAGCGTCTGGTGAGCCAAAACTATTCGGCCCTGGTCGTCGATCTTGAAGCCTTTGGAGCGGAGAACGTGCTGCGAATGGCGCATCTTCTGCCGGCGTCGGAGCGGCCTGTGGTGTTTGCCATGGTCAGCGACCGGACGCCAGTAGCGACCGCGTATGAATTTCGGGCGAATTTCGTGTTGTATAAGCCGTTGCAGGCGGAGCAGGTGTTGCGGTCGTTGCGGGCGGCGCGCGGGTTTATGCCCTTGGAGCGGCGGCGCTCTGCGCGCAGGCCTGTGACGAGTTTGGTGCACTTTGATTTGCCCGGGTCGGCGGGGTATCCGGCGATGCTGCTGGACGTGAACGCGACCGGGATGTCGGTGCAGACGACTGGGGCGATTCCGCTGCGGGATACGGTTCCGTTTCGGTTGCAGCTTTCTGGCAGTATCGTTCGCGGTGCGGCGGAGGTTTTGTGGACGGATTCCTCCGGGCGTGCTGGGTTGCTCTTTTCCAAACTGGCGACGCAGGCGCGGCAGAGCATCGTGTCGTGGCTCTCGTCTCAGCAGAATCCGCGCAGGACAGGCCGGGTGCAGGGCAAGCGACACCCCGCACTGGCTGCCGGCTCTTTCTAAGAGTCGTTTACCCGTGAAGTCATCCGCGCGGGCCCTTCCGCGGGCGCGTGCTAGACTCGCTCTCTGCCTTCGGGCGCGCCGCTATGCCGGAACTTACTTTCACTTCAGCAGTCGATCTGGCCTCCATGATTCGCGAGAAAAAGGTCTCGCCTGTCGAGGTCGCTGAGGCCTATTTGCAGCGCATCGAGGAGCAGAATCCCCGGCTGAATGCGTTTGTGCATGTGCAGCCCGAGCGGGTGCTGCGCGAGGCGCATAAGGCCGAAGATGCTGTTCACCGCGGCGAAGCCCTTGGACCTCTGCACGGGGTGCCGCTTTCCATCAAAAGTGCGATTGATGTTGCCGGATACCGCTGCGAAGCGGGGACGAAGCTGCGCGCGGGAAACATCGCGGCCCGGGACGCGGTCTTAGTCGACCGTCTGCGGCTGGCAGGAGCGGTTATTTTGGGGGTCACGAACTGCGCGGAACTGCTCATGGCTTGGGAGACGGACAATCTTCTCTATGGTCGGACCAATAACCCTTGGGACGTGGCGCGCACGGCTGGCGGTTCCAGTGGAGGGGAATCGGCGGCGATTGCTGCCGGGATGTCGGCTGCGGGAGTGGGTAGTGACGGTGGAGGGTCGATTCGCGAGCCAGCGCATTTCTGCGGGATTTGCGGGCTCAAGCCGACGCCGGGACGAATACCGACGCTGGGGCACTTCCCGCCGTCGGTGGGGCCGTCTGCCCAGCTGGGGGTGGTCGGGCCGATGGCACGGACAGTGGGCGATTTGCGCCTACTGTTTGAGGTGATGGCGGGATATGACGATGCCGATGTTTCGGCGGCTCCGGTGGCCTTGCGGCTGCCGGTGGGCGGGCGCGCGCAGGACCATGCGATCGGGTATTTCGAGCAGGACGGGCGGACTTCGGTGACGGCGG
>Ga0137418_10000735_pt1 | contig 29958 bp, 31 predicted proteins | sample CZODoug3_1_2_16f_FD_122242 | JGI IMG/M metagenome (GOLD analysis project Ga0137418, IMG submission 122242) | Vadose zone soil fungal communities from Angelo Coast Range Reserve, California, USA - CZODoug3_1_2_16fungal (Hybrid Assembly) | ecosystem: Environmental > Terrestrial > Soil > Vadose... | reverse complement strand
GCTGGACTGCAGAGGGAACAGAACTTGTAACCGCGTCTCCTCTGGCATGGCGAGGATCTGGTCCGCGACTTCGTCCACCGCGTCTTTTCTGATTTCCTGCCCGCACTTCAGGCAAAACGTTCGGCCCACGCGCGCAAACAGCAGACGCAGGTAGTCGTAAATCTCCGTCGCGGTTGCAACGGTCGAGCGGGGATTGCGAGTCGTATTCTTCTGGCGGATCGCGACGGCGGGGGCGATCCCGTCGATCAGGTCCGCGTCGGGTTTTTCGATACGTTCCAGGAACTGGCGGGCGTAGGCGGAGAGTGATTCGACATATCGGCGCTGTCCCTCAGCGTAGATCGTATCGAATGCCAGGGAGGACTTGCCGGAACCGGACACACCCGTCACTACGGTCAGGGAATTGTGCTCGATCGAAAAATCAATGTTCTTCAGGTTGTGGACGCGAGCGCCGCGGACAACAATGCTTTCGCTGGACATCTGTAAAAGGGACCGCCGTATTCCCGCTACTCCGCCCGACGGGCGAATCCGCAGCCAGGCCACCAGAAGGCGCCAGCGGGCTCACGGAATCTCTCTATTATACGGCACCGCCAGCTTGCCCTTTGAGGCCAGGGCGCCTACCCAGCGGTCGCAAGAATCCGGGCGGTGTCCAGCGCGAGAAGCGCGAGTGCGAGCAGCGCCCCCAGACCGAACCCGGCGAAAAGAAATGTGACTACCATCGGAGCATCGTATCGGGACCGCATCACACCTCCTACTGTCATCTGCCTGATCACGACGAGGCGGCGCGCCGCGCACGACTGCGTCGGACACGCCGCATCAGGAACCAACCGGAAGCGATTAAGAAACGATCTCGATGCTCTCCACCAGAATAACGTTGGTGGAGGCGTCGAGCGTACCCACGATTTTCACCTGTTTGCCGACGTAGTCCTTCACCTTGCTCTCGTCATCCACCTTGTAGCTGACATTCGACGAGGGGTCTCGAAGCATCAGTTTGTTGCCCTGCTTCACGATCGTGCCTGTAAAGGACTTGGCTTCCGGCTGCCTATCGCCGTCCTGCGACGAGTTCGACCGCATCTGCTGATCGTTTTGTGGAGTGGCGTTCTGTGCATACATCGAACCCATGCTGGCCACGCCGAGAACCAACGCGAGCACCGAACCACGGATCAAGTATTTCTTCATGATCAAGCTCCTAGGGGAGAGAATATTTTGGTTTCTTACACGCCCCTCGAGTGCAACCACTTTGCCAAAGGATCGCCCCGTCCGGTGTAATTGCTAAGTGCTTTGTTTCCCTGTCAGCCCATCCGCGGATCGTGAAGTTTTCGCCTGCAACAAGGAATTTCTTCACGGCGCGGAATTTTACGCGGCGCATATTCCAGCACGGCGGTACGCAAGAACTACCGGAAGCGAACCTACGGGATTTCCCTTAGGCGCAGGTTTTTGCCAGTGGCAGGGGTGGCTGGCGAGGGGGAATCCTGAGGGGTCTCGGCATTCGGCAGTCCCATGCCGCGCTACGAAACTCGCCTACAAGAAAGTGCAGATTGGACGTTCGCGAGCCGCGACGGCTCTGCCCCGTCTCAGCGGGCGAGAGAAATATTGTGGGGAACGCAGGCGGAAGAAGTATGTTTGCCGGGGAACCGAGAACGAGCGTCGAGCGAGAAACGAAACGGCAGTGGTCCGCCGACTCGCCAGCTAACCGCCTATGCTGCCGGGCTGAATCTCACCCGCGTTCCTCATCGCGCTTTCGTCCATACCGAAATGCCAGGCCGACGCCGACGCTCATGAAACCCAAGGGCGGGAGCAGAAGCACCAGCACACCCTTGCTGATGGCTCGCTGACCATCCTTGGTGGCTCCCGCAGCATTCGAATAGCACATGGCGCAGCCTTGCGCGAGCGCCGGAGCACTCCACAGGCCGATCGCAGCCACGAGAGTCAGGAAACGTTTTGTCATTGCACTCCCAACTTGACAATGCGGTCTGCATCCGGGAAGAAGAAAATCCACATCAGCGCAAAGCAGGCCATGACGGAAATCGTCAGCAGCCAGCGCATGGCGCGAATCTCTGACTTCAGGTGCATGAAGTATAGCGTGATCAAGGCCGCCTTGATCACCGACAGCACCAACAGGACTTCCAGCATCCGCGCTGGCTGGAGAACCTGCTCGTAGGCTAAAACCACCTCCACCCCGGTGAGGAACAGCAGGCCGCCCCAAACCCAGAAATATAGCCCCTTGCCCTCGTCGTGCGGTGCGCTGACGTCATGCATGATCGAATCTCTCCTGTGCTGTTCCTACACCTTAGTGGACATGAGGTATACCAGCGGGAAGATGAACATCCAGACCAGGTCGACGAAGTGCCAGTAAAGACCTGACACCTCGACATCGTGCGAATCGTAGTCTTTCGGCTTCAGGAACAGAATGATCGCCGAGACAATCGCCCCGATCAGCAAGGCGTGGATACCGATGTGAAAAACACTCTTGGCCGGCGTCAGCAGCCAACCGACCAGCCACAACCCCAGCAAAATCGGCAGGAATTTCTTTCGCAGCGCGATCACTCCCAGGTAGATCACGCCGATGGTTACGTGCAGCATGTGCATGCCCGTCAGCGTGAAAAAAGTTCCTCCAAACTGGGGCACGGTCGCGGCCCATGGGTTGCTCGAAGGCATCATGCCTTCGCCCATCAGCTTCGTCCACTCCATCGCGTGCAACACCGTGAACGCGGTCCCAAAGAACATCGTGGCCAGCAGCCAGTAGCGCGTCCAAGGCTTGTCGTGCCTGTTCGCGGCCAGCACCGCCAGCACCATGGTCAGCGAACTCGACAGGAGGCACGCCGTCATGACGGTTGCGTTGGCGATGCTCTCCTTGTGGAACGGTGTCGGCCACGCCGGGTTGGCGATGCGGTTGTAGCTGTAGGCGAACAGCAGCGCCCCAAAGGTGAGGGAATCGGAGGCCAGGAACAGCCACATCCCGATCTTCTTCGAATAGGTGCCAAACAGGGACGGCTCGTAAACGTCCTGCACCGCGTGCTGCACCGTAGCCATCGTAGGGCGTCTCCTAGGTGATCTATCGAGCGATCCGCAAAAGTGCAAAAATGTAAACCCACAAAAAGGCCATGAAGTGCCAGTACCAGGCCGAAACATCAATCACAATTCTTCGTGCTTCCACCGGCCGGTGCAGCAGGGAAGTCGTGCCCGCATAGGTAAGCGCAATCACCCCGCCCGTAAGATGGACCGCATGCGTTGCCAGCAGGAGGTACGCGAACGAACTGCTGGGACCGCTATACACAAAAAAGTGATGCTCGTGCAGCACACGCCACACCAGAAACTGCCCGGCCAAAAAGCCCAGGCCGAGGACAACTGTGCTGCCCAGCCACGGGAATCCCTTCTCGTCGCCCAGAGAAATTCCTGGAATGGACTTCACCGGAGCCAGCGCCACCTGCCGCGCGATGTCTCGACGCGCGCACTCCATCGTGACGCTGCTCGCCAGCAGAACCACCGTGTTCACCGCGAGCAGAACCCAAGGCAGCTCGATCGGCACCCAGTCGCGCGAATAGGTGTTGGTTTGCGGATCAAGCGACGGCAAACCCTTGCGTACCAGCAAAGCGCTGGTGAACCCCACGAACATCATGACGACCGCCGTGAGGGCAATCACCAGGCCAAGCCGCGCGCGCCGCAGGCGTTCGCCGTAGTCGGACGCCCCGCCCCCCCCGCCTCGATCCCCGTTGCCCCCGCCCCCATACGAAGGCGGGCTTCCCCCGCCGGTGTCACGGGTTCTCGGGTCCTTCACTGCAAGATTCGGGGTCACGGTTGCCATACCTGGTTTGGGCCTAGTGTGCCGAGCTTGGGGCGATCGCGGGATCTGTCTGCAGGATGTAATCGCGAGCCGCCCCCGGAACCCCATACTCATATGGGCCGTTGTGCACGACCGGCGTGTGTCCGCCGAAATTGTCATGCGGTGGTGGGCTTGCGGTGATCCACTCGAGCGTGGTCGCTTCCCAAGGATTGTCGGAAGCCTTCGGTCCCTTGAGCAGACTCCAGAAGAGGTTGATTACGAAGATGAGTTGTGCGCTGATGGTGACGATTGCGGCGTAGGTGATAAACCGGTTCAACGGAATCAAGTGCTGAAGATACGCGACCTCGGTGAACTGCGAGTAGCGCCGGGGTTGCCCCGCCATCCCCAGGTAATGCATGGGCATGAAGATCGAGTACGTTCCAATGAACGTGAACCAGAAGTGAATCTTGCCCAGCGCCTCGTTCATCATCCGGCCAAACATCTTGGGGAACCAGTAATAGGTCGCCGCGAAAATCCCGAAGATCGCCGCCACTCCCATGATCAGGTGGAAATGCCCGACCACGAAGGCGGTGTCGTGCAGGGGAATATCAAGCGTCGGCTGCGCCAGGAATGGCCCGCTCAACCCGCCCGAAACGAAGAGCGACACAAAGCCGACGGCGAACAGCATCGGCGTGTAGAACCGCACTCGCCCGCGCCAGATGGTCCCCAGCCAGTTGAAGGTCTTGATGGCCGACGGCACACCGATCGACATGGTCAAGATCGAGAACGCAAATGCGGAATACGGGCTCATTCCGCTCATGAACATGTGGTGTCCCCAGACCATGAAGCCCAGGAACCCGATGGACAGCATGGCGTACACCATTGCCTTATAGCCGAAGATCGGTTTACGCGAAAACGTCGACAACAACTGGGAGGCCACGCCCATGCCGGGCACAATCGCGATATAGACCTCAGGATGTCCGAAGAACCAGAACAGATGCTGCCACAGCAGCGGGGAGCCTCCCCGATGTCCCATCAGTTGCCCGCTTACGACAACCAGCGGGACGTAGAAGCTCGTTCCCAGGTTGCGATCCATCAGCAGCAAAATTCCCGCCGAGAGCAGCACGCCGAACGCCAGCAGCCCCAGGATCGCCGTGATGAACCACGACCACACCGTCAGCGGCATGCGCATCATTGACATGCCCTTGGCGCGGAGGTCCAGCGTCGTGGTAATGAAGTTCAACGCGCCCATCAGCGACGCCGCGCAGAAAATCGCGATGCTCGTGATCCACAGGTCGGCGCCCAATCCCTCGCCCGGTCCCGTCGACTGGACTGCGCTCAACGGCGGATACCCCGTCCACCCATGCAGGGGAGCGCCGCCCGTCACGAAAAAAGCCGCGATCATGATCATGAACGCCACGAAGGTCGTCCAGAACGAGAGCATGTTCAGGACCGGAAACGCCATATCCGGCGCCCCGATCTGGATCGGCAGAAAATAGTTACCGAAGCCGCCTTGCGGCGCCGTGGTCAGCACGAAGAACACCATGATCGTCCCGTGCATCGTGACCAGGCTGAGATACGCTTCCGGCTGGATGTGTCCGACCAGCGGCAGGTCCGCGCTCGGCCACACCATGTGAATGCGCATGAACAGCGACAGGATCATGCCGACCCACACCGCCGTCAGCGCCAGAAAAAAGTACTGCAGGCCAATGACTTTGTGGTCCAGGCTGAAAATGTATTTCCGGATGAACCCTTGAGGAGCCGCGTGCGCGTGGGCGATTTCCGAAGTAGCCATTATTGTTTCTCCGCCTCCCGCGCGGCCAGCCACTTGTCAAAATCTTCCGGGCTCACGACTTTCAACATGCCATGCATCTTGTAGTGCCCCAGTCCGCACAGTTCTGCGCAGGCGATCTCGTAATCTCCGATCTGGGTGGGCGTGAAATGCATGTGGATGGCGAGTCCGGGAACCGCGTCCTGCTTGAAGCGCATGTTGGGAACGAAAAAGCTGTGGATCACGTCCACAGCGCGTAAGGTGAGATCGACTTGCCGGTTCACTGGCAACACCATGGTGCCCGTGACCACATCATCCTTGGCCATCGGGTCGGAAGTATCCAGCCCGATCGCCGCCTCGCTGCCAGCCGAAGGATCCATCAACTTGGGACTGGTGAGCCCGAATTTGCCGTCAGGCCCGGCATACCGGAAGTACCAGGCAAACTGCATCCCCGTCACTTCCACGGGAAGCGCGCCGTCATCGGCCGGCTTGAAACGTTCCGCCGCCCAGATCGGACTGCCCATCAGGTTGAGGCCGACAAAAAGAATGGCCGTCAGCACCGTCCAGACGACCTCCATCTTGGTGTTACCGTGGGAGTACTCCGCCTTGCGGGCGGACCCGTGGTCCCGGTATTGCCAGACGAACAGACCCAGCGAGCCCTGCGCCAGCACGAACACGATCCCCATCAGGATGTAGGTGACGGTGAACTGCCGGTCAATCCCGGCCGCCGCGGCCGAAGCCCCGAGCGGCAACCACCAGGTTTTTGCAATGAAGAAGTAGGTGCTAACGAAGGTGATCAGCCAGATAACCGCTAGCAAAGCGAGGCCCATCTACCACGCCTCCTGGGGTCCGATTTTTCCCACACCGCAGCCTCGAATCGAACGGAAAACTGCGGATGGCCGGGAAGTCTATCACAGCATCGTGTGACAAACGCAAGATGTTCTTCGCACGCAATCGCGGGCAGCGGTTCTTCGTGGAAGAGAGCTGCACGCTATGATTACCCTATGCCCAGAAAGCCTCGCGGACACGGCCACGACACTCGCTACGTGCGCATGCAGAAGAACGATTGTTTCGCATGCGGCAAAAACAATCCTGCAGGCATGCGTCTAAAGTTCGCCTACGACCAACAGCACGAGTGCTTCGTCTGCCGCTTCCGTCTCGGCAAGCGTTTCACGGGGCCGCCCGGCCATGGCCACGGCGGAATCATCGCGACCGTCCTCGATGAAGCGATGGGCAAGGTGAACAAGCTCCGCCACGTGGTCGCCCTGACCTCGCAAATCACGGTCGACTATCTGAAACCGGTCCCTTTGAACAAACCCTTGCGGGTGGAATCCCGCGAGCTGCGCGTGCGTGGCCGCAAGCACATCAACACAGCGGAAATCCTGAATCAAAAAGGGGAAGTTCTGGCCCGAGGCAAGGGCCTGTTCATAGCGATCGACCCAGATCGCATGTTCCCCATGGACAAATAATACCGGTGGAGCGACCGGCGTGCTCGCCCGTCGACGCGGCGCGCCAGCCTAGCGGGTCTACTTCACGCACGCGGTGAGCACGCGCGCCAGTTGCTCCACCCCTCGCCGCAATTCCCGCGGATCCACTGCTGCAAACCCCAAAATCAACCCCTCCCGGCGCGACCGTCCGGACGCATAACGGCTCAACGGAACGACCTCGACGTCCCGCTCCGCCGCCCGTTCCGCCACTCGCTCGGCCCCAATCGCGCATTTCAACCAGCCCACGGTCTGCAACCCCGCCTCCACCGTAGAGATCTCCAGCAGTTCCGCAAGCCTCTCGTGCGCGCAATCGAGCAACACCGCTAACCGCTCCGCATACAACTCGCGCATCCGCCGGATATGCCGCGCAAAGTGTCCCTCGGTAATGAAGTCACACAGAATCGCCTGCTCGAGCAGCGGCGGATGCTGCGTACTCACCGACTCGGCCGCCGCGAACACGTCCACCATTTCCGATGGAACTACGAGATAGCCGAGGCGCAGGGCAGGGAAGAGCACCGCACTGAAACTACCAGCGAAGATCACCACTCCCGACCGATCCAGTCCCTGCATCGCCGGAATCGGGCGCCCCGAGTACCGATACTCGCTGTCGTAGTCATCTTCGAAGATGAGCGTCCCCGACCGCCGCGCCCACTCGAGCAGAGCCAGCCGTCGGCGCAAACTCATGGTGACGCCCAGCGGAAACTGGTGCGCCGGAGTCACGTACACCAGCCGCGCCGACTTCCACTTCTTCCGGCCCCGCTCCAGGTCCAGGCCTTCCGCATCCACCGGGACGGCGCAGATACGCGCTCCGACCGCGCGAAACACCACCGCAGCTCCGGGATAACCCGGTTCCTCCATCCACACCGGCTCGCCCGGATTCAGCAGGATGCGTGCCGTCCGATCGAGCGCCTCCTGCGCCCCCGAGACAATCAGCACCTGGTCCGCAACGCACTTTACGCCGCGCGAACGGTTCAGGTAGTCCGCAACCGCCGCGCGCAGCGGCCGATACCCCAAGGCCTCCCCGCCGGCAAGCAGATTGGTCGACACGCGCCGCAATCGTCGCGCCGCAACCTGAGCCCAAAGGGTTGTCGGGAACACATCCAACGCGGGCTGATTCGCGCGAAACGCCCGCATGGGACGCGGCGAAATTCCGCGGAACGGTTGCAACCGCCGAGCGTACGAGGACAGCGCCACGCGCCGGTGCGGGAGCCGCTTCTCCGCCCGTGGCCCATGCACGTCGAGCAGCTGCTCCGGCAGAACCTGGCTGACGTAGGTCCCCGATCCCGATCGCCCTTCCACGTAGCCCTCCGATTTCAGCTGGTCGAACGCAGTCACAATGGTCGCCCGCGAAAGCCCATAGCTCGAGGCGAAATCGCGCGTGGCCGGCAGCCGTGCCCCGGGCCGCAACCGCCCATCCAGAATCGCCGACCGCAGTTCGTCGTAGAGCCAGCGATACAGACTCCCCCCGGAAGACGACGCAGGCAGGCTAAGTGGAAACGCAGTGGTCTCTCGGGGCATAGGAAGTGGTATGGCAAGAATACAGTAAATGGACCGTGTGACAATACCAATCTGGAGATACACTCACTAGCAAGAGATCGCGATCCAAGAAATAATGATGAGTGGCATGCGAGAAGCCCCCAAGACTCGCTTCAAAATAGCCGCGGAGCGGCGCAAGAGTGAAGTCCACGGCGTAAGCCGTGGGTGAGGCAAAGCGGGATTTGCGCGAGCCCCGGCTGGAGCGAAAGAAACGGCTGTATCGTCAGAGAGCGGCGGAAGCGAAATAAAAGCAGCTCGCGTGCGAAGTGTCAAGACGGCAAGCGCGTTGCGTTGCCGGTTCATCAAAAGGGAGGGAGGCATCATGTCGGAAACCAACGGATCGAAAAACGGGAACTCGACCAGCCTGCGCCTGAAAACCGGCCTGGCTGAAATGCTCAAGGGCGGCGTCATCATGGACGTCACCGACGCCAGGCAGGCAGAGATCGCCGAGAAAGCTGGCGCAGTCGCGGTCATGGCACTCGAGCGCGTCCCCGCGCAGATCCGCGCCGAGGGTGGAGTGGCCCGCATGGCCTCGCCCAAGAAGATCCGAGAGATCATGGCGACCGTTTCCATCCCGGTCATGGCGAAGTGCCGCATTGGCCACTTCGCCGAAGCACAAATCCTCGAAGAGTTGGGCGTCGACTACGTCGACGAATCCGAAGTCCTCACCCCCGCCGACGAGGCCCATCACGTCGACAAGCATGCCTTCAAGGTTCCGTTCGTGTGCGGCGCCCGCAACCTGGGCGAAGCCCTGCGCCGCATCGCCGAAGGTGCAGCCATGATCCGCACGAAGGGCGAGGCCGGCACGGGTGACGTCGTCCACGCCGTGAAGCACATCCGCCAAATCGTCCAGGAGATGAAGATCCTGACCGTTCTGGGCGAAGAAGAGCTGTACGCCAAGGCCAAGGAACACCAGGCCCCCTACGAGCTGATCCGCATGGTCGCGAAGGAAGGGAAGCTGCCGGTCCCGAACTTCTCGGCAGGCGGAATCGCGACTCCGGCCGACGCGTCGCTGGTCATGCAGTTGGGCGCGGAAGCCGTCTTTGTGGGCTCGGGGATATTCATGATGAACTCGACCGAGTTCGCCGACCCGGTGGAGGCCGAAAAGCGCGCCCGCGCCATCGTGCGCGCCACCACCCACTACCAGGACCCTAAAGTATTACTTGAAGTTAGCGAAGACCTGGTCGGCGCGATGAAAGGCCTCGCGGTCTCGGGCCTCGACGAAGCCAACATGCTGCAAACGCGGGGCTGGTAGAACCGCTGGCTGGTAGAACAACGGGCCTGGCGGAACAAGGATCGACCAACAGCGACACCCGGGACCACAAAGAGTCATTCCTGGCTCTCCTGAGTCCCCTTCGTGTCCCTAGTGGGTAAAGGGTTTTTCTATGAAAGTCGGAGTCCTAGCCATCCAAGGCGATTTTGACGCCCACAAGAAGCGTTTGGAAGAACTCGGCGCCGAAGTCGTGCTCGTCCGCAAGCCCGAGCAACTGGATGAAATCGAAGGCCTGGTGATTCCCGGCGGGGAATCCGGCGCCTTCTTGAAAATCCTGGGCGAAGCGGGCTTCGCGAAGCTCAAAGACTTCGTGCGCCGAAAGCCCACCTTCGGCACCTGTGCCGGCGCCATCATGCTCGCCAAAGAAGTCACCAATCCTCACCAGCCCGGTCTGGGCGCGCTCGACATCCGCATCCGCCGCAACGCCTATGGCCGCCAGGTCGATAGCTCCATCCGCACCGGCAAGCTCGGCGAATCGCCGCTGGAAATGGTCTTCATCCGCGCCCCCAAGATTGAGCACGTAGGTTCCGGCGTGGAAGTCATTGGGACAGAAGGTGCCGATCCCGTTGCTGTCCGGCAGGGAAGATCGATGGCAGTGACTTTCCACCCGGAACTTTCCGAAGACAGGCGAGTGCATCAGGCGTTCCTCGACCTGGTCCGAAACCAAGCATGATCAATGTTCCCGATGATGGGATTGTTTCTGATTTTCATTCCCCTCGGCGGTTTTTCCCTTGGCTTTGCTGGCGTGCTTCATAAGACAGCTGCCCTTCCTCGCAACGTCTGCCTTCTTCATCCTTCCGCATCTTAATTTCAGCCTTCTCTGGTTTCCGGAGACTTGGCTTAGCCATGGAGGGCGCCGGCCTTAACCGCTGGGTGGTGGCCTTCTCATTACCGGCTCGGTTTGTGGGCAGGTCTGCGCGGAATGGGCCTCTTGCCTACGGTATACTGAGCTCTGCAATGGCCGACCGCGCAGACAAGAAGTTTTACCTCGAAACCTTCGGTTGCCAGATGAATGTGCATGACTCGGAGAAGGTCATCGGCACGCTCATCTCCGAGGGCTATCGCCAGGTCCCGACCGTCGAGGAAGCCGACCTCATCCTCTACAACACCTGCTCCATCCGCGATAAGGCCGAGCAGAAAGTCTTCCACCGCCTGGCCGACTATAAGAAGCTCCAGAAGCACGGTAAGATCTTCGGCGTGCTCGGCTGCGTCGCCCAGCAGGAAGGCGAAAAGATCTTTGAGCGCGCCCCCCACGTGTCCATGGTGTGCGGCTCCGCGTCCTATCGGAACCTTCCGCAAATGCTGGTGCAGATCGAGGCAGGGAACCGGCACGTCACCGGCCTCGACGACCGCCAGACCGACGAATGCTTCGAAACCGAGTTTACCTCCCGCACGAATCCCCACCGCGGCTACATCACCATCATCGAAGGCTGCGACAAGTTCTGCGCCTATTGCGTGGTTCCGTTCACCCGCGGCAAAGAACGCAGCCGGACTTCGGACTCCGTGCTCGCCGAAGCCCGCCAGATGGCCGATCTGGGCTACACCGAGATCCAACTGCTCGGCCAGAACGTGAATTCCTACCAGGACCCAGCAGGGAAGAAGTCGTTCGCCGAACTTCTCGCCGCCGTCGGTCAGGTTCCCGGCATCAAGCGCGTTCGCTTCACGACGTCCCATCCGCGCGATTTCGGGAAAGACATCGTCGATGCCATCGACGCGGTACCCACGCTCTGCGACCACGTGCATCTGCCCGTGCAGAGCGGCTCCACCCGCGTGCTGGGTGCCATGCAGCGTCTCTACACCCGCGACCAATACCTGGAGCGCATCTCCTGGATGAAATCGGCGAAGCGCGAAATCAGCCTCACCACCGACGTGATCGTCGGCTTCCCTGGCGAGACCGAGGAGGAATTCGAAGAAACTCTCTGTTTGCTCGACGTGGTCGAATACGACGGAGTCTTCTCCTTCAAGTATTCCCCGCGGCCCAACACTTCCGCGCTGATCCTCGACGACGCCATTCCCGACGTCGAGAAAGCTCGCCGCCTGACCATACTCATGGAGAAACAGCGCGATATTCAGAAGCGGAGAAACCAGCGTCACATCGGACAACTCATTGAAGTAATGGTTGAAGGAAACAACGATGCCCGCCAGCAGTGGAGCGCCCGCACCTCCCAGAATAAGGTCCTGAACTTCTCCGTCTCAGAGGGTGCGCGCCCCGTGGTTGGCAGCTATGTCTCTGTGATGATCACGGGCAGTTTTCCCAACAGTCTCCTGGGGCAAATGGTGATATAAGGAGCCATGGAATTGTCGATTGCGTTCGAATTGCCAATTTCCGACGGACACCACCAGAGTGCGCGCACTTCAGGGCGGAGCCAGTTGCAATTGGTAATCGGCGATTGGCAATCGGCAATTCCCAGGGGTTCCCGATGGAAGTAGAAATGAAAATTCGCGGCCTCATGATGGATCCAGTCACCAACATGCCCATCGTGATTCTCAAGGACGTCGGTAGCGACACGGTTCTGCCTATCTGGGTTGGTGTGTACGAAGCGAACGCCATTGCCCTCGAAATCGAGAAGGTCACGACTCCCCGTCCCATGACCCACGACCTCATCAAGAACGTGCTGGTCGGCCTCGAGTCCCAGGTCCACAAAGTCGTAGTGACCGAGCTGCGCGAAGACACCTTCTACGCGGTAATCTGGGTGGAGCGCGACGGCCGCATCATCAGCATCGACTCCCGACCCTCCGACGCCCTCGCCCTGGCTCTGCGCGTCGATTGCCCAATCTTCGTCGAAGACGAGGTCCTTAAATCCTCGAAGCTGGCCGCCAATATGTCCGACCGCGTAACGTCGGAAGAGCTTCGCAAGTGGCTGGACGGCCTCAACGACGAAGACATGGGCCGCTACAAGATGTGACCTGGGACAATGTGCAATTCTGCAGTCAGGTCATTCTCAAAATTATCCGATTACCAATTTAGAACTCTCCCTCCATGGATCCCGCCGAACAACTGCAGCGCATCTACTTGGCCGGCTTCGCACTAGAGACTTTCGACCGCTTTCCCAAGTGCATCGGCGTTGTGCGCGACGGCTGCATCGCACTGCTCGTGCCGGCCGTTGGTGGCTTGCAGATGCTGGGTACACCCGGATGGCGTATGGGGGAGGCGATCGGAGTGCTGATCGAGAAGGACGGCCGCCAGGTCTTCCAGAACAAGCAGGAGATCGTCGAGGCTACTCCCGAGAGGCTAGAACTCTTGCGTCGCTTCAAGGGTGACTTGAAGTCTCTGCTAGCGACAGAGAGTACTTAGGCCCTTCAAACTGGCTTTCGAGCCAGCCTCGAACCTGTTGGGGGGGCGTGTTTTGGATCTTGTGCAAGCGAGAAGACCGCGTCAGGGGCGTGATTTAACATAATACCAATTATCGGACCTTACATATTTGTCGCACCCGGCGCTCGGCGGCGGCGAAGTGGATGAGGTGAAAGGGCGGGCGGAGGCCGGACAAAGCCGCCGCCGGGGGGGACTTCCCCGGCGGGGCGCGGTGTGAAAACCGCGGTGTGAAAACTACTGGTTCAAAGCCGCAAAGGTGCCGTCGCAAGCCCCGATCGCAATCGGTCCAACCGCCTGCACACGGATCACTGCATCTTCGAACGAGCAAAACGCCTTAACGCCGGTGGTGTTCTGGTTGAGCGCCGATGCTTCCGTCTTATAGGTGGTGTTGACGCCGTTCACCGCGGTTCCACCCCGTTCGTCCACCAGGTAGCCGTTTTTGCCAGGTGCGACGTTGGCGACCGCCAGATTCTGGTCGATGAGGCAAGACGTTGCCGGCACCGGCGGGTTGGGGCAGACACCGCCACCAGGTCCAAGGTTGGCCAGGGCTGGCGAATAACCCTGCTGTGGGTACGTCATCAGATAGCTGATTTCCGACGTGTTGATCGTACGAACGGAGCTGGCCGCGGACGACTCGTTGGCCGCAATCCGTGCGCGCAACAGGTTCGGAATAGCGATTGCAGCGATAATCAAAATGATCGCGACCACGATCAACAGCTCAATCAGTGAAAAACCGTTCTGTTTCCTCATATTTTCGCTCTTCCCTCACCCGCTTGTGTGCATTTCGTTGGCCACATCTTTGTTACGTGCATGGTCTGTGGTCCAAGGTACCTCCCCTGAAGTACAGCTTTCAAATCCGTTCAGTTCAGGGCCTTTGCCAACACCTTACGCATAGATTGTAACCAGTCTGGAAGACTGGTTACTCGTTGGCCAGTCGGATGCGGAGCCGCAAAATATTGCTGACTTGCTGCAAAGGAAGCTCCTCCGGACTGTCTCGGTCGAGCGCCCGTGCCAAATCGCAGCAGAAGTGAGTGCTGCTCTCCACCGTAACCACATCCACCTCTTAGCGCTATATAGTTCTCGACGATTTCTTTCACAATCAGGCTTGTTTTCTTCGAGCGCCTTGCTCTAACCGCTATATAGGTCTATACTCCCGCCGCCTGGAATTTCCCTCCGAGAGGATTCGCTTATGCAAACACACTCCTTCGCCCGTCTCCGGCCAATTCTGCTATCCGCCTGGATGATCAGTTCCCTCGCGCTGGTGACCTGTGCCACCGCCCTCGCCGCGGATGACCGCGGCAAGGTCGTCGGGGGCTATTTCGAGGAATGGAGCATCTACTTCGCGAACTTCAATATTGCCAATCTCGAGAACAACGGAGTTGCGGACAAGCTTACCCATCTGAACTACGCTTTCGGCGGCGTATCCAGCACCGGGTGTTTCATCGCCGACTCCTGGGCCGACTATCAAACTCCCTACCTCCCCACCATTACCGGCCCGTACACCGGGCCCCTCTATGGCAACTTCGCCGCACTGCAACAGCTCAAGCAGCTCCACCCGAACCTGAAGGTCCTGATTTCGCTCGCCGGTGCCGACGCCTTCTCCACCGCAGCCAGCACGGCCGCAGGACGCCAAGCCTTCGTCGCTTCCTGCATCGATCTGTTCATCAACGGAAATGTGGCGCCCGGCATCTCGGCCGCGGGAGTCTTCGATGGCATCGACATCGACTGGGAATTCCCGGCCGCGTCCGACAAGCAGAACGCCACGCTTCTCCTGCGGGAGTTCCGCAAGCAACTCATCGCGCTGGGCGAGACGAACAATCGCCGGTACCTGCTCACCATGTTCGGCGCCGCCGGCCAGCAGAATTTCTCCAACATCGAACTGGCCAAGGTCGGCCGCGTTCTCGACTTCTACAACGTGCAGGGCTACGACTTCCACGGAACCTGGGAGACCTCCACCAATCACGCATCGCCTCTGTTCGACGACCGGCGGGATCCCGTGCAATCGGAGAACTTCAACATCGACTTCACCATCAACTCGTATCTCCGGGCCGGTGTTCCCGCCCGCAAGCTGGTCCTCGGAATTCCCCTCTACGGACGTGGCTGGACGGGTGTCCCCAAGACGAACCACGGTCTTTACCAGACTTCCACCGCGCCCGCTCCCTTCGACCCTGCGGATTTCCTGCAGACCCCGGGCGTTGAAACTTATCTCACCCTCTCCACCGCGACCAGTTCCGGATATAAGAGCTACTTCGATCGACGCAGAATTGCGGTCTCGCTGTATAACCCAGCAACCGAGACCTGGTGGTCCTATGACGACCCCACCACCGTGCAACTCAAAACCATCTATATCAGCCGTGCCGGCCTGGGCGGAGCCTTCGTCTGGGCCGTTAAGGATGACGACCTCAACGCAACCCTAATCAAGACCATGGCGGCCGGCCTCACTCGGCGTGGCCGTTAAGCAAGAAGGAAATCATGGGCAGGCTGTGCCGCACCGCGAACTCAGCCTGCCCCACCCTCATTTGCGAGTCTTCCCTTCCGCCAAGTCCGCTATACTTCGGTCGCTCCGTTCGTGCAGCCTTAAAAGCGCAACTTGAAGGAGCAAAGATGCCGTCCTCGAACCGTCTCGTGGTCACCATCATCTGCCTGGTTGCGTCCGCCGCTGCCCAGGACACCGCTGCAAAACCGGTCACTCCCCTTGTCCGACCCAAGATCGTAGGCGTCGCCCATATCGGCCTCCGCACCGACGATCTGGCCGCCGCCCGCAAGTTCTACGGCGGCCTCCTCGGCTACCAGGAGCCATTCACCGTCGACAAGCCGAAGGCCGAAGGTGGCGGCCTGCTGCTCACTTACTTCAAGGTGAACGATCACCAGTACGTCGAGGTCTTCCCCGAACTGGCTGACCCCAAACAAGATCGTCTCTCTCACGTCTCTTTCGAAACAACCGACGCCGAACAGCTCCGCGCCTATCTGGCCAGCCGGGGCGTCAAAGTCCCCGACAAACTCGATCCCATGGAAGACGGCAACCGTGGCTTCGAGGTCGAAGATCCCGACGGTCACACCGTCGAATTCATCCAGTACATGCCCGGCTCGCTGCACAGCCGCAACTTCGGCAAGTTCCTCCCCGCCACCCGCATCTCGGATCGCATCATCCATGTGGGCGTAGTCGTCAGCAACCGTGCCGCCGCTGACCACTTCTACCGGGATGTCCTCGGTTTCAAGGATATCTGGCATGGTGGCATGACCGATGACAAGACGGACTGGGTGGATATGCGGGTACCCGATGGCACCGACTGGCTGGAATACATGCTGAACGTGCACCATCCCGACCCGAAGCTACTCGGGGTGATGCACCACATGGCGCTCGGCGTTCCCAGCGTGAAGGCAGGCTACAAAACGGTTTTAGAGCGCGGCTCCAAGGCAGAAAAACCCAAGGTCGGCCGCGACGGCAAATGGCAGCTGAACCTCTACGACCCCAACTTCACCCGAGTTGAACTCATGGAACCCACGCCGGTCGAAAAACCCTGCTGCTCGCCGATCCTCGAGCAGCAATAGGGTGCTGAAGAACAAGCCGCGTCGGGTGTTATGGAGCGAAGCGCCGCTTGCGAGACGCCCCCAGATAGCTCCACCTACCCCTCGACCGGCGCGACTCTGCGTTCGGCTTCTGCCGCCAGCACAATCTTCGGATGAAACAACGTCCCTGCAACCCGGGTCGCGATCGCAATCAGCTCGCCCTGCCCATAGAAAACCTTGACCAGTTTCGCGCGCGAGAATTCAGGCAGGTTCACTGCCCGTCCGCTCCGCACATGCGCGGCTATTTCATCGGTAGCCGTGACCGACGGCATCTCCGGCAACAACTTCCTGGGATGGACAAACATCTCCTCCACTCGCCCCGCCTTACACGCCTCTTCGATCTGTTCCAGCGTGTGTGCAATCGCGATTTCGAACTCCGCCGCGCCCATGCGCCGCAGGGAAGCCAGATGTCCACCACACCCCAGTTCCCTGCCCATATCGTGTGCGACCGATCTCATGTAAGTTCCCGAAGCCACGCGCGCACGAAACCCAGCCCGGTCGCCTTCGCACGATGTAATCTCAAACTCCTTGATCTCAACCGTGACCGGCTCGAGCGTCACTTCTTTCTTCCTCCGCGCCAGCTTGTAAGCCGGCACTCCATGGATCTTCTTCGCCGAAAAGGGCGGCGGCATCTGCTCGATCACTCCACGGAAGCGCGCGGCCATATCCTGCAATTGCGCCAGCGAGACCTCCACCTGCTGCACCGGTCCCCTCACTTCTCCTTCAGCGTCGTAGGTCTCCGTCGCGAAACCGAACCGAATCGTGCCTTCGTAAGTCTTTCCCGACGAAGTGTAGAACTGCGCCAGGCGCGTCAGGTTGCCGACCACCAGCGGCAGAACACCGGTCGCCAAGGGATCGAGCGTGCCCAAATGTCCCACCGACCGCTGCCCCAGAATGCGGCGCACACGATTCACCACATCGTGCGAGGTCAGACCTGCAGGTTTGTCCACGACCAGAACAGCATTCATGAGAAAATTCGTACTTCGGTAATCGGGTTATAGCAGTTTGCCCTGTCTTCACCGCAACGGGTCACACGCGGTGTAGGCTGAAGCAATTTGCCAATTACAGATTACTAAATTACACGATCCCCCATGTTTCCCCTCCGCGACGATCAGCCCACGTTCAGCACGCCCTTCGTGACATACTTCCTGATCGCGCTCAATCTTGTTATCTATTTCTTCGAATGGCAGCTGGGCATGCAGAGTCGCGGCGCGCTCAACGCGCTGATCGGCCAGTTCGGGGTCATTCCTCGTCTGGAGATTGGCCTTCTGACGGGCACACCCATATTCAGCCCGGTGGCCGCGCTGCTCCCCATCTTCAGCTCGATGTTCCTGCACGGCTCGCTCCTCCATGTGCTGGGCAACATGTGGATGCTGTGGATCTTCGGCGACAACATCGAAGACTACGTCGGCCACTTCTCCTACCTCGCCTTCTACCTGCTGAGCGGTGTCGCCGCCAGCCTGACCCACATTCTGTTCAATGCCTCGTCGCACGTCCCCAGCATCGGAGCCAGCGGTGCCATCGCCGGCGTAATGGGCGCTTATTTCGTTCTCTATCCCCGCGCCCGCGTGCTGATATGGTTTCCCCCGATCTTCATCTTCCCGATCCCGGCCTGGCTGATGCTCGGCTACTGGGGCGTAACTCAATTCTTAGTCGGCGCAGCTACCGCCATCGCCGAGACCACCCAGACCAGCGGCATAGCCGTCTGGGCCCATGTCGGTGGCTTTGTAGTCGGAATCCTGCTGATAAGACTCTTCCCGGAGCGCCCTCACCGATACCGCTACGGCGCGTGGTAGGGAAAAGGAATCCGCCCGTAACGCGCCCGTTTAACACGCCACGGCCAGTGCAGATTGAATGTCACACACGACTTAGGGTGCCTGACCATCGCACACCGCTTCAGTGGCGGGCGAAGGGCAGGAGTTCGTTTCAGTCCCCACGCAGTCGAAGGACCCCGTGCCCCTTAACTCAACCACGAACTCCGCGGAGAATTCCTACCCAGAACCCGGGCACACCGCCTACAAGCCCTGGAAGGGCGGCTGAAGCAAAACCTGACTGCTTGTTTCCAAACCGCTAAGGGGAGATTCGAGCCACTGGCGAGGCCTCGGGTACCGCCAAAGGAAGCCTTAAAGGGGACGCGCCTTTAGGCGCGCCGCCGGACGCAAAAAAGATCAGGGCTGTAGCCCGCCGCCGTCGACCCTTCAAAGCGCTCCCACCGTCGGCATAATGGTCACTTCCTCCACCGTGCTATTCGCCGGCAACAAGATTGCGTCCACCGCCGCCCGCGCCACCGTCGCCGCCGACATCATCTTCTCCCGCGGAGCCTCCGCCCAGGAAACCCCCCAAATGTCCGTGTCGGTTGCTCCCGGAAGAAGCGCAATCACCCGTATACCCCTCGGCCGCAACTCCTCGCGCAGCGTGTTCGTGAGACCCAGCGCCCCGTGTTTCGAGGCGGCATAAGCCGACCAGCCCCGAAACACCCGTTTCGCCGCGATCGACAGATTGTTCACCACTGTCCCGCCACGCCGCGTGAGCGGCAGGATCGCTCGCGTCACCAGGAACATGCCAGTCAGGTTGGTTTCAATCACGTCCTTCCAGTCGTCGCAAGAAAGTTTCTCCATCGGTAGGCTCGCATGCGCGATGCCCGCATTATTGACCAGGACATCCACCCGTCCGAACTGCTTCTTCACGCGAGCCGCCAGAGCCTCGACCGACTCCGGATCGCGCACGTCGCACACCTTGACCAGCACCCGCACGCCCGTGCGAGTCAGTTCCCTTCCAGCTTTTTCGAGGGACGCCAATTGACGCCCAGCAAGCACGAGGTCGCAGCCCTGCGCAGCGAGCTCACGTGCGACGGCCAGCCCGATCCCGCGGCTGGCGCCGGTAATGACTGCCACCCGTCCGAGCAGCCCCGGCCGGCTACGGCGCCGTCGTACCGTCGCCTTGGGGCGTGCCAACCCTAAACCCCGTTCGCCCGGTTGCGGATCAACGACAGGAATTCCCCGCGCGTCTCTTCTTCCTGGCGGAAGCAGCCCAGCATAGACGAAGTAACCGCGGCCGAATGCTGCTTCTCGACCCCGCGCATCATCATGCAAAGGTGCCGCGCTTCGATTACGACCCCCACCCCCTGCGGCTCGATCACCTTCTGGATCGTCTCCGCAATCTGCGTGGTCAGCCGCTCTTGGATCTGCAACCGCCGCGAGAACAGCTCAATGAGCCGCGGAATCTTGCTCAGCCCGATCACCTTCCCGTTCGGGATGTAAGCCACGTGCACCTTCCCGAAGAACGGCAACATGTGGTGCTCGCACAGGCTGAACATCTCGATGTCTTTCACGATCACCATCTCGTCGTACGTCACCGTGAACAGCGCGCCCTTCAGCAGTGCCTCGGGGTCTTCCCGATACCCCTTGGTAAGGAAATCAAGGGCCTTGTGCACGCGCTCAGGCGTGCGCACCAGTCCTTCGCGCATCGGATCTTCATTCAACCGAACCAGCATCTCGTGCACGAGTTCCTCGAAGCTGGCGCTGGTCAAGGTCGACGATTCTGTGGTCTGCTTCATGGTCACTTCCCCGCTCTCTTCCGCCGCACGTTACTCGCGAATCTCGGCCCCGCCCGCGTACGCAAACGAGTTCATCATGGTCTCTTCCATCCGGACCTTCTCCAGATGAGCGTGCTGGAATCCACGCCGCAAAATATCGTAGATGGCGACGCACAGATTTTCCGTGGTCGGGACCTCGTCCGCGAACTCCGGCAGCGTGTTCAGGTTCTGATGACCGAAGCGCTGCATAATCTCGCGGTCCACGAACCCATCAAGATCCACCAGATTGCACACCATTCCCGTCCGCGGATCCACCGGACCACTCACCGTCACCTCCAGGTGATAGTTGTGCCCGTGACCATGCGGGTTATTGCACTTGCCGTAAGTCTCGCGGTTCCACTCCGCCGGCATCTCTTTGCTATGCAGCCGGTGCGACGCCGAGAACAAATACCGCCGTGTGAGATGAGCCTTCACGCCTCTCCGTAAAAATCGACGAACAAATCGGGGGTCTCGTAAACCCGCACCCGATGTAACTGCGCAGCCTTCAGTTTCGGAGCCAGCCGCTGCCAGATCGCAATGGCCAAGTTCTCCGTGGTCGGAATCTGCTTGAAAAACTCCGGCACCTCCTTGTTCAGGGAGCGATGATCCATCGCGTCGAGCACCTCGCGGTTCATCACCGCCTTGAGCTGTTTCAGATCGACCACGAATCCTGACTTGGGATCCACCTTCCCCTTCACCGTGACTTCCAGCGTGTAGTTGTGCCCATGCCCGTTGGGGTTATTGCACTTGCCGAAGATCGCGCGATTCTCCTCCGGAGTGAGTTCCGGATTGTGGTAGTAGTGCGAAGCGGCGAATTCGGCTTTACGTGTCAGATAAACCATGATTCTCCAAGAATCTACGAAATCGGCATGGTGCGGGCAGCACCACCCCCGTACGTTCGCCCTTTCCACGATATTTTCCCGCGCCGGTAAAACAGTTTCGAGCGCAGAAGGAGGTAAAAGAAGAGCGGGAGGCCGAAAATAGCGAGCAAAGTTGAGTCCCAAGAAAAATGCGCTTTCCTGATTCTCGCAAAAAACAAAGTGGAAAACAGCACGCACGTGATTCCAGCATCGGCGAAAAAAGCCCACCGACCCCAAGCAACCCAACGTGCCCAGGGAGCTGGCACAACGCCCATGCTCGCTGGCAGAAGTGCCGTGGCGCTACCGATGATCAGGCAAAACTCAGCCAAGCGTTTTACGGCGAGTGCGCCCGGACTCGGAAACAACAGAACGAGATTCTTGGTCCATCCCTCGGTAAGTTGTTGGAAGCTCTGGTACATTCTGGTCCGCACTCGATCTCCACCATAGCGAAAGAAAATCCGTCGACCGGTCAGTTTGATGGCTCGGGCAAGTGCGACGTCCTCCAGCAGGTCACCCGCCCGTGCCGCGTGCCCACCCACCGCTTCGTAGGCCTCGCGAGAAACCAGCAGATACTGCCCATTCGCGGCCGCCACAGACGACTTGGGATCACTCACCTCAGCCGGCCGGTAAGTCGAAGCCAGCTCCGCAAAAATCACCGGCATGATGGCCTTCTCCCAGAAGCTGCGCACCTCCTGCTCGGGAGAATACGAAAGCAGATCCGCGCCCTGCTCCTTCACTTCCGCCACCGCCCGCGCCATCGACCCCGGACGGTGCACCGTATCCGCATCCGTAAACAACAGCCACTCTCCCCGCGCCCGCCTCACTCCCGCACTCACGGCGTTGTTCTTTCCGCTCCACCCCGGAGGCAGAGGCCCGGGCTCAATCACCAGCACGCCCGGGAACGACTCCGCGATCGACCGGGTCCGGTCGGAAGACCCGTCGTCGACAACGATGATTTCAAAAGCCACACCCACCTGCGCGACCAGCGACTCCAGGCACGCTCCCAGGCAGGCCTCCTCGTTGCGCGCCGGCACGATCACCGACACGGTGGGCGGCTCCGATACTGATAATGGCGTCCCCATAGGGTGAATCTATTATTATAGCTAGATGCGACGTACCTTCTTCCCAATCGGCCTGGTCACCCTCCTACTCCTGTCTGGCTGTTATTCTCGCGGTACCCGTCCATCCCGCATCGGTAACAACGCCCCCGACTTTACCCTGAAAGACGCCGACCGCACCGTGAAACTCAGCGATTATCGCGGACAGGTTGTAGTCCTGAACTTCTGGGCCAGTTGGTGTCCGCCGTGCATTCAGGAGACCCCGTCGCTAGTGCAGATGCAGGCGCGGCTGAAAGACAAGGGGGTGGTCGTACTGGGCGTCAGCGAAGACGCGGACGAAGATGCCTACCACCGCTTCCTGCAGCGCTTCAGCGTAAACATGGTCACCGTCCGCGACCCTTCTGCGAAAACCAAGGGTCTTTACGGGACGGTACTGATTCCCGAAACCTTCATCATCGACCGCAAGGGAGTCGTGCGTCGCAAGTTTGTAAGCGCGGTAGATTGGAACACGCCCGAAATCATGGACTTCCTCACCAAGCTGTAAGGCCCCGGTCGGGCCAGTACCCGAACCCAGCCGCGAAGCGCCGCAAGACTAAAGCTCACGGAGTGAGCCGTGGGGGAGACGGGACGCAATCCAGCCCCGGAGGGGCGAAAGAATCGGCTGCGTAACAGACTCCTGGTCCCCGAGGCCGACGATGACTGACCTCTTAGACTCACTGATAAAACCCACTCTCATCGTGAGACTGGCCCTCGTGCTCGCCTTGGCGCCTGCCACAACTCAAGTCACCGCACCCCGGACGGAACCCATGAATCCCAAAGTAGTCGACGAATCCGGCTTCACGGTCATCGGAATCGAATCGCGCACAAGCAACGCGAGGGAGGCGACGCCCGATGGCGTGATCCCAAAACAATGGGCCCGCTTCATGCAAGAAAATCTAGTCGCCGAGATCCCAAATAAATCCGACTCCTCGGTCCTCGCCGTGTACTGCGACTACGCCAGCAACAAGGACGGCGAATACAACTACATCCTCGGCGCCCGGGTATCCTCGGCAACAGTCGTGCCCGCCGGAATGGTCGCCAGCAAGGTCCCGGCGGGCCGCTACGCGATCTTCACGTCAGACAGAGGCCCAGTGGCGAAGGTGGTCTTCGAAGCTTGGCAGAAAATCTGGTCGGTCCCCAAGTCTTCTCCCGAAGGCGACCGCGCCTACAGAGCCGACTACGAAGTCTATGACGAACGCGCCGCGAATCCGCAGGACACGCAGGTCGACGTACACGTCAGCGTCAACCGCCACCGGTCTCACCAATGAGCCTTGCCGGGGCGGCATCAGCCGCGCCCCTCAGCCCACACCCGAACAAGGGGCTTCAGCCCCCGGGGGGTCCGCTCACAGCTGCACCTTCCGCAGGCGCAGCGAATTGGTAATCACCGACACCGAACTGAAGCTCATCGCCGCCGCTGCCAGGATCGGACTCAGCAATAACCCAAAGAACGGATACAACACTCCCGCCGCAATCGGCACGCCCAACAAATTGTAGATAAACGCGAAGAACAAATTCTGCCGGATATTCCGCATGGTCGCCTGGCTCAGCTTGCGAGCCCGGACGATCCCGGTCAGGTCGCCCTTCACCAACGTCACGCCTCCACTCTCCATGGCGACATCAGTTCCAGTTCCCATCGCAATGCCCACGTCCGCCTGGGCGAGAGCGGGCGCGTCGTTCACTCCATCCCCCGCCATGGCCACCACTCGTCCCTCTTGCTGCAGACGCTTCACGATTTCCCATTTCTTCTCCGGCAGCACCTCAGCCTCAAATTCCTGGATGCCAAGCTTGTCAGCTACGTTCTGGGCCGTCGCCCGGTTGTCGCCCGTGAGCATGACGACGCGAATCCCCTGCGCCCTGAGATCGCGAATGGCCTGAAGACTGGAGTCCTTAATGGGATCCGCGACCACGATCCACCCCGCGAACCGACTGTCCAAGGCGACGTAGATCTCGGTCTCGCCAGCGCCAAGATAGCTGTCCGGGACCTCGGGTACCGACACCTGGAGTTGCTCCATGAACTGCCGGTTTCCCGCCGCCACCTGCTTGCCGTCCACCACGCCGGTCACGCCTCTTGAGGGGTGCGATTGAAACTCTTGCACCTCAGCCAGCGCGATTCCCTTGTCCGCCGTGTCCGCGAGAATCGCGGCGGCCAGCGGATGTTCACTGCCTCGTTCCAGGCTGCCTACGATTCTCAGCAGCTCCCTCTTTTCAAGTCCGATTGGGACCACCGAAGTCACGCTCGGTTTCCCTTTGGTCAGCGTGCCAGTCTTATCGACCACCAGCGTGTCTACCTTCTCGAGGGTCTCCAGCGCTTCGGCATTCTTGATGAGCACCCCGGCCGACGCACCGCGCCCGGTCCCCACCATGATTGCCATCGGTGTCGCCAGCCCAAGCGCGCACGGGCACGCGATGATCAGCACCGCCACCGCATTCACCAGCGCGTGCGCGAGACGAGGCTGCGGACCGACCAGCGCCCACACCAGAAACGTCACCACCGCAACCCCGATCACCCCCGGCACGAACCATCCCGCAACCTTGTCCGCCAGCCGCTGGATGGGCGCCCGGCTGCGCTGCGCCTGCCTGACCAACTGCACGATCTGCGCCAGCATCGTCTCGCGGCCCACCCGTTCCGCGCGCATGATGAATGAGCCCGGGCCGTTCACGCTGGCACCGATCACCTTGCTGCCCACGGTCTTCGCGACTGGAATCGATTCCCCGGTGATCATCGACTCGTCCACCGCGCTGCTGCCCTCCAGCACCTCGCCATCGACCGGCACTCGTTCTCCCGGTCGCACCCGCAACTGGCTGCCAGGCTCCACCAGCTCCAGCGGGATATCTTTCTCGTCGCCGCTGCCGGTCACCAGGCGCGCCGTCTTTGGACTCAGGTTCAGCAGAGCGCGAATTGCCGCACTGGTCCGGCTGCGAGCGCGCAGTTCGAGCACCTGCCCCAGCAAGACCAGAGTTGTGATCGCCGCGGCGGCCTCGAAGTACACGTCCGGCCGGCCGTCCATCCCCCGGAACGACTCGGGAAAAATCTGCGGGAAGGCGGTCGCCACTACGCTGTACGAGTAAGCCACGCCCGTACCCATGGCGATCAACGTGAACATGTTGGTGGAGCGGTTCACAATCGAAGTCCAGCCGCGCCGGAAGAAAGACCACCCGCCCCACAGCACCACCGGCGTCGCGAGAATCAGCTCGAGCCTCGCCAGCCACCCTTCCCGGAGCACATGTTGGATCGGCATCCCCGGCAGCATTTCCACCATCGCAACGATCAGCAGCGGCGCGGTCAGCGCCAGACTCACCCAGAACCGTCGCGTCATATCCGCCAGTTCCGGATTCTCATCTTCCTGCGCCGTGACCGTGCGGGGCTCAAGTGCCATCCCGCAGATCGGGCAACTCCCCGGCTCCGACCGCACGATCTGGGGATGCATCGGGCAGATGTACTCGACCTTCGTGGTCGGCAGCAGACTCTCCGGCTCCAGAGCCATCCCGCAGCCCGGGCAGGGTCCCGGGCCAACTTGCCGCTCTGCCGGACACATCGGGCAAACGTAGTACCGCTCATCACTGTTCCCCGCCAGCGTACTCCCCGACGCTGCCGGAGGGGCGCCGATCTGCGCCAGCGCTCCCGTAGAGAGATACGCCTCGCGTGTCACAGGCGTGGCAGACAGAAACAGGTCGGGATGAGCCCGAAATTTCTCCAGACAATGCGCGCTGCAGAAGTAAAAAATTTCCCCCGCATGTTCCAGCTTCAGTGTGGCCGTCGCTGGATCAACATCCATCCCGCACACCGGATCCTTGGCCGCACCGGCAGAGGCGGCAGCCGCCGCCCCAGGCATCCCCGGCATGACCAACCCCGACTCCACCGGCTTATTTAGAAACGCCACAGGCTCGGCTCGAAATCTCTCCAGGCACGCTTCACAGCAGAAGTAGAAAGTCTTCTCCGCGTGCTCGAGCTGGTACTTGGCAGTTGCCGGGTTCACCGACATCCCGCAAACGGGATCCACAGCCGCTTGTGCCTCATCCACAACGTCCGTCACAACTCTCCTCCAGCTGACGACCAGTGACCGACCGAAAGCTGACGCCCGCCATCCACGAAATGGCTGCCACTAAGCGGATTGAATTCTTGTCATTCGATTTTCGTCTTTCGGATTCTTATTGTTCTAATTCCCGTGTAACTCTTGTCTTTCCGAACCGGCGTCAGCCGGTGAGGAATCTGCTAGTCTCGGAGTTTCAGCAGCGTCTTAAGAAGCGGAGGGATTTCCACCCACCTCCCAAGGCCCACATCTCACAGGACCCTCCCATTAGATTCCCCTCCTCAATCGTTCGATTGTTGTATCTTGGATTCAGGAGGAAGGAACATCGATGACCTACCTGGATGTCGTCTACCACTATGGAGCCGCCCCCGGCGAACGGGAGATGCAAGCCATCGACGGGATGCGTGAAGTGTACGGCGTTCAAAAAATTGACTTCAACGAAAAAGACCGCACCGTCCGCGTCGAATTCGACGCTTCCCGTCTCAATGAAGATGAAGTTGCGAAACTATTGCGGCAGGCGGGGATTGACGTGCGCGACAAGCTGGCCCTGGCCTAAACTTTTTTGGGGGAGGGCCTAGGTTGGGCCGCCCGTCGCGCTCTGCGAAGTGCGGTTTTATACTTCGGCTGCAAAATGCAAAGGGGCGCTCAAGAAAACCTCTGGCCGAAGTTATTCTCTAGAGCGCCCCGTTGCGCGCCACTTCGTCTGCCGTGCTATGTAGCAGCTTCCGTGCCATTCCTAACCCGCTGAAAATGCAAGCCCGTACTCGGGTGCGGCCAAGTAGTAATTTCTATAAGGTGCGAAAGAATTACCCCGTTCGGAGGGACCCTTCAGCCAACTAGGTGTTCAGCCCAGAACCCGTTTCCGGCAAGGCGTTTCGCGGATGAGCCCCGGCATCACGCCGGTAGCGAAAAGCAGCACGGGTTCCCTCGCTTGTCAGAGGCGTCCAACCTCGATCCCGCTCTAACAAGCCAAACAACTTCACTGATTCGTGTCGTGAACTCACTCTTGTCATTTGTTACCATTAGCTCTCGCCATTGACTTTCGTCATTCCGAACCGGCTTTAGCCGGTGAGGAATTCGCTTTCCCCTGAGTTTCAGCTCTTGTTCGAACGGCCGAGACACTTCCTCGCCGAGTGCGGCCGCGGTCATGTAATGGTTCAGCCTGAACTGGAGAGGAAGCGCTCTCCGTTAGTGAGTATTCCGCCCTTCGGGCGGGGATTTTCAAGGCATTTGGGTCTTTCGATCCGATGATGGATTGGGAAGCAGCGAAAGAACCTCGTTCCGGCGCTGCCGATCATCGTCTCGATGAGCCCACCCGGCTGTCCCTCGGCATGGTTGCGTCCCCGCAGAGCCCGCCTCTGTTTCACCTGGCAAGGTTATTGTAGCTCCGCCTCGCGGCCTATTGAAGCGTGATCGTCATTGCCTTGAAATCAAAGATCGTTTTGTGTGCCTGCTGCAAGAGGTCTATGCCGAGATTTCCCTCGAAGAATTTGCTGGCTTCGTTAGTGTGTGTCAACAGGGCATTCGCAGGGCTGAGGACAACCGGGAATCCCCCGATGCTGAAATGCAATGAGGCCAGAGTGGCGGCGTCCATGTATTTGACGCTGCCCACCCCTTCCGTCTTGTACGAATCCGTCCTTGCCGAGTTGCGGATGAGATCGGGAAACGCCGCCGCAAAGAGCGGGTAAAGATCGGTGTTCGTGGCGCCCGTATCTAATACGAACGCGAGGCTGCGATTTCCGAATTGAATCTGCGTGACCGGAGTGTTTCCATCGAAGCAGAGATCAGCATGAGGCACATGTTTTCTTACAGACTTCGAGTCGATCTCAAATTTCCTATCCGAACCCCAGACAAACCTCTGAAAAGCCAGCAACACGGGTATTCCGATGAGTCCGCGCGAGCCTTGCGGCGCTTCGTTAAAGGGAGGCTGGTCGTCAGGGAACACCAGGAAAGCGACATGCTTCAGTCGGATTGAACCAACCGAAATTTCATTCGCAACAGCAACTCGAGAATCGACCCGGGCGCCAGTACTGGTGCCTATTTTGGTCGACACCGCGCGCACCGCCAGCCCGAAGCGTTTGGCGTCCGATTCGCTCAGAATTGAATAGTTCGCTCCCGTATCAAACCAATACGTTCCCTGCACACTATTGATCGAGATCGGCAATCCCTCATCATGGAGTCTCAGCGTAGTCGAAGGTCTGCGCACCACCTCCTGATCGGGAAACTCACTGAGAGTGGCGAGCAGCGGGCGGACGTTCCCGGCATCGGAGTCCCCGGGTCGGAGAGCAAGGACGGCATCGACTTGGGCCAGCGCCTCACGGTATTTTCCCTGTCGCAGATAGGCAGAAGCTAGGACCCGATGTGCTTCAGCCGCTTCATCGGACCGTGGGCGGGACTTAATAACAGCTCCCAGTTTCCTCTCACACCGGTGCATGTCATTGAATGAACACGCCACCGCACCCTGATAAAAATCGGGAACGGCGCCTTTTGCTACGGAATCGCGAAGCTCGAACCATCGACGGGCGTCGTAAAGGGACTTTAGATCCGGCCTGTCATCATCAGCGGCAGGACACGTCTGGGTTAGAGCGAGCAACGCAAGCCACGCAACAAGGACGCGCATACAGCAGAAGGTAGCAACTCTTTAGCCGACGAGCAATCTGATATGCGCTCAGGCAGCTTGCTGCCGACGGACTTGCCGTTGCTGCCGAGCTGCTGCCAACTTCCGGTCGCGTGCCGCATGGATCTCAGCCTGTCGTCCGGCGAGCATGTCCTGCGGCGTTACATAGCCGATGGCACTGTGCAAACGTACGGTGTTGTAATGCTCCACATAGGTTTGAATCAGACGCAACGTATCTTCCCGGGTCAACGGTGTGCCCGGCCGGATGCACTCTGACTTTAAGGATTTGTGCCAGCGCTCCAGCTTGCCGTTCGATTGCGGATAGCCGGGCGAGGTTCGCACGTGAGTCATCCCCGCGATGCGAATGAATTCCTTGAAATCCCTGGCCATGAACTGTGGTCCGTTGTCGGAGATGATCCGGGGTTTCGCTTGCGGATATTTCTCCCGCGCTCGTTGCAAAATGACTTCGATCTCCGCTTCGGTCATCGATTCCCGCAGATCCCAATGAACGATCGAACGGCTATAGCCATCCAGAATGCTGCACAGGTAATAGAAGGTGCCGCTCACGTTGATGTAGGAAACATCGATGTGCCAATGCTGGTGCGCATGCGGTGGTTGCTCGAAACCGCTCCCCTTGCGCGAAGGCTTACCCTTCCATCGGGAGAGCAATCCGGCTTGTTGGAGTACCCGCCAAACGCTGGATGGGCTGACGGCCACAACATCGGCGTCCAGCATCATGAACGTCAGTCGTCGATAGCCTTCCAAGGGATGTTCCCGGTGGAAGCCGATGATGGCTTGCTTCTCCCACGGTTGTAGCCAGAAATCACGGGGAATCCAACCGTTGTGTTCATTGACGCGCCCATACCGCTCTCGCCAGTCGTAGAACTTGCTGGCGGTACGCCCAGCCAGTGGATGAATCGTCCGGCACGGATCTCGGTTTTTTCCGACCAGCACCGGACGAAATCCACCACCAGGTCCCGCACATCGTGCGGCACCCACACTTTGGTCAGAGCTCCCCAAGACTTTTTTTTAAGGCGATGTGCTCGGCCATCAATTCGGCCAACACCTC
>Ga0137418_10000734_pt1 | contig 29968 bp, 32 predicted proteins | sample CZODoug3_1_2_16f_FD_122242 | JGI IMG/M metagenome (GOLD analysis project Ga0137418, IMG submission 122242) | Vadose zone soil fungal communities from Angelo Coast Range Reserve, California, USA - CZODoug3_1_2_16fungal (Hybrid Assembly) | ecosystem: Environmental > Terrestrial > Soil > Vadose... | reverse complement strand
CACGAAAGCGGAAACTTTCTCTTCCCAGGCACAAGATTTCCAGATGAGATCGGAAAGGGAGAAGCTCGAGGGTTGAAGCTCAACATTCCACTACCGCAATCTACAGGAGACGAAGCTTACCTTGAGGCCTTTCAACAGATCGTCCCAGACGCGCTCAAGAAGTTCAGACCCGAAATCATTCTAGTTCAATGCGGGGCAGATGGACACCTTGATGATAGACTCGCACATCTCCGACTTACGACCAAGGTCTACTCAGAGGTTGTCAGCCAAGCACACGATCTTGCTCATCAACTGTGCGATGGAAGGCTACTTTTGTTCGGCGGTGGCGGGTATACCCTAGCAAATGTGCCGCGGGTCTGGACTGTGGCCTTCTCAACCCTTGCCGGATTGAAGGCAAGTGACGACATCCCCTCGGAATGGTCGAAGGAATTCGAATTCGCGGCCAAAGAGGATCCACCCCTCAAATTGTACGATAAGCGAACTTCAGATGATGAGAAGACCCTGAGAGAAGTTCGCAAAACTGTGACCGAACTCCAGATGCATCTCGCCTATCAATCGTGTTAAGTGGTTTCGACAGACGCTCCTATTGCCTTCAATTGGGTGAAGAATTCTGACCCGAACCTCTCTGATGGAACCTTTATCTTGAAATCCATTCTTGAAAGGAGTAGCTTCTACTCATGACCAAGGGAACCACCTCTTTCGGCAAGGCTGGGGGAAAAGGAACCCACATCCGATGCCGGAGGTGCGGCCGCCACGCCTACCATGTTAGGAAGAAGAGGTGCGCCGCATGTGGGTTCGGAGCCACAACTACCCTTCGAAGATACTCTTGGCAGAACAAGAAGATCAATAGAACACGCATAGTTTGAAGACTAACGCTCGCGTAGCTATTCCCAATTCAATTCTCAACTTCGAGACGCAAGAAGAATGGACAAGGTCAAGTGCCCCCGATGCGGGCGAGAAATGCGATGGATTTCACGATTGAAGATATGCTTCTGCGACAATGATGGCTACATTCTGAACCCCCACGAAGCAGAATTGAACGGGCTCGTCGAAACCGGGACGCCCGCAACTGCACAGGCTAGCCATTAGTTCTGTAACCTAGGATATTCAGAACGGTTCCAGTTTGTTATTATTCAAATTATACTGTCTTACAAGGAGTCATGAGGTCGAGCGACTACTCTGCGTTCAGAGGTCTCAAGGCTGGCGCAGTAGGCGGCCTGGTTGGAGCTGCAGTGCTCGGTGTCCTTGCTGGCCTGAGCGCTTTTGTCTTGGACCAAGAGGTCTTCTATGTGACGATCGCTACAAAGCTGGGATTGTCTTCTCCCGTCTTGACAGGCTGGGCGCTACATTTCCTAGTAGGTCTCGTAGCCGGAGGAGTGTTCATCGCAATTACGGCCTTGCTCAAGAGATTCGCCCTTGACACGACTCGAAGGAGTTTCTGGGTAGGCTTGCTGGGAGGGATCGTGATCTGGATTGTAGTCTATGTGCCGGTTGCCGACATGCTGGCCCCCACAGATTTGTCGAATCTTATGTTTGCGGGTGGGAGTTTCATCTTCCACTTGGTCTACGGAGTAGTAACCGCGTTGGTGTCCCTCTGGTTGATCCGCCGAAGCGTAAGGACCCAATTAACAGAGTAGACTTTGAAATACCCTGTTGCATATTGGTGGGCTCGGCAGGATTCGAACCTGCGACCTTCGCCGTGTCAGGGCGACGTCCTAACCAGGCTTCGCCGACGCTGAGAAGCGTCTTAGACGACGAGCCCCGTGCGAGCCATGGATAATGAATGTATCAAGCTTTCCTGAGAATAGCCACGTGTGATTCATATCGAGAATAACAACTAACCTTTTACCGGCTCCAAAGGCTCGAACGCTCTCATGAAAATGAAAAGCGTAACAATCACATTGCTTGCAATCGCCATCGTCGGACTAGCCACGCTCACGCCTACCCATGCGGCTCCTCTACCCGGACTCAACGTTTATGCTCGCACCGACAGGCCAACCTATGCTCCAGGCGACACCGGAACATTGTCTATCACCGTAAGAAACCAAGGCACCGCCGCATTCACCATCAAGAACATAACCGTGACTTATCCTTGGAAGTTTTTCGTAACGGACCACTGGGACGGCAATTTCACCACAGTCCTCAGCAGTGCACAAGCACTGGCTGCAGGGCAGACCTACAATACTCAGTACACTTTCACGGTCCCGAGTGATGGAAGAGCTTCGAATATTTTCGGTGGAACCATCTCGATAAGTATCGGAACAGCTGAGCCAAGTCCAGGAGGCACCACCTCCCCGGGCAGTGCATCGATCCAATATTCGCTCGCGACGTATCAGCCGCTTAGTCTGGCAACCTCCGTACTACCGATCGTTGAGATAGTTCTGCTTGGCATCGCTGTTGTCATGCTTGCACTAGTCTTCATGGGAATCGGTAAACTCTCCAAGAAGTAAATTCTCCCTGCCATCAGGTAGGGAAACCCCTTCTTTTTCGTAAAGCTATTTGTAGGTTCTGTTAACTCTTCGTTGGTTGAGTTAGCTTCGGAGCATCGACTCCGGGGACTACCGTAGGCGTCCGATTCCCCTTCACAGCTTCATCTGCTCCGCCTTGCGCCTCTATGTGGATGGGAGGCCGGGAACGTGCGAACCTCACCCGTCCCCGCCGAGCCAGGTTGACCGCTGCTACCCTGTCCCGGTCCATCACTGCTCGACATTTTCCGCACCAGAGCTTGCGTCGTAGTCGCTTGTCTGATTGGAGTCTCTCCCCGCATCTCGGACAAGTCATGCTGGATCCTCTGGTCTCACGCCTAGACAGACGAATGACTGGTAGTCCTATCCATCGGGCCTTGTACTCTAGCTGTCGCTGCGCTTCGCTGAAGCTCCATCCGTTCATCCTACCACGATACTTTCTACCTTGACCGTTACCCTTACGGTAGAGACAGCGTATGCCCCGGATATCCTCCAGAACAATTGCCTGTCTCTGTCCGACCACTGTTGCAACAATCGTCTTCCTGGCGGTGTGGAGGAGATGGCCCGTCCTAGCGGTTCTACGCATTCCATACTTCGAGGCTATACCCGTTCTTATCCTAACATCGTCTCGTCGGAAAGAGGCCAGTATTCTCACTGTGGTCTTTGCTATTCTCACAGTCTCTAAGAGGTCGTAGTGATGTGTCTCCTCGTCGTTTCCAACTGTAATGTTGCGAAGATTACGGTCCACGCCGACGGTAGACGTGCACTCTATCATGGGAACGTCGTGGGCGATGCAGAGGCTCAACGTGTTCTGAGTGAGAGTGAAAGAGCGCACCTCGACCCCTGAACGAGAAATGACGCTTATCGTGTGCCTGGTCAGGGGTATGCTGAGACGTTTCCCTCTTGCGACTGGAATCTCTAGTCCTCCGTTCTTCGTCTTGAACCCGTAGCATGATACGAGCTGCGCTCTGACAGCGTACGGCGCCCTAGTTGGGAAGCCCCTCTTGAGAGACTTCTTCCTCGCTGCTAGTATTCCTGCTGCTCTGGAGATGGCGCAGAGCTTGTAACAGCTGGGAGAATCATACTGAGCCAGCTGATTATAGGAGAGTAGTGAGAGCCTTCTCAGCGAGGATACGTCATTCGCTTGACCTATCCGTATCGACTCGTTGACCATCCTCCTAAACACCTCCAATAGTCCCAGCACGTCCCGCGATGGAGCATAGTTTTGCCAGACGGACTTGAGAGCCAACAACGAACCGATAAGAGCCAGAACCCGCAGATACGTTAGAGAGGCATCTGACGATAAGTTAACAGAGCCTATTTGTACAATGCTTAGTTGAGGAACCGTCCGGGCCCGTAGCTCAGCACGGACAGTAGCGTCGGCCCTCTATCGAAAGAGGATAGCCGAAGGTCGAGGGTTCAAATCCCTCCGGGCCCGCTCTTAGCGACATGACAGTCAGCTTGTGCCGCTGACTATGATACGTTGGACCGTCCTCAAGTAAGGCCGCAATATCCTCGGGAGCGCGTCATGAAGCATCGCGAAGTCTCCATGATGAAATACTAGAAGCCGGCGACTGATCCCGCCGTACAATAGTACAAACAAGCCAAGAAGGATCACCAACTGAAAAATGGGTCTAACAGGATGATACATGAGGAAGGACTGATCAAGGGCAAGGAGAGGCAATCCCACTCCGGCTGCCAATGGAATGGCCTTTGACAGTGCGGAATCAATATGCGTTGAAACTTCACGGCGGAGCGAAAATCTCGCAAGTGCCACGATTAGTATTGAAAGTAGGGCCCGACCGATCGCACCGGAAAGGGTTCCTATTGGGAGAGCAGCGAACCCGACGAAACCCATGAACGCGACGGTAGATACGAGTGTGACTGCCAAGTATCGTCTTGTGTGACCAACAGCCTGTAAAGTCGTAACCAACAATACGCCTTGGGCCACGAAAATAGAAGAGAGCGAGAGGATAGACAATGTCAAAGCCTCGCCTACGTAAGACACGCCATATACGATGTCGAGAGCTGTCGGAGTTATTGCTGCTAGAGCAGCCCCGATCGGAAGAACTGTTAGGTTGATCAGCCTGAAAGCAGTAGCCAGTCTATCCGAGACTTCTCGGGGATCGCCTGTCGAGTGAGCGGCGGAAAGCGCAGGATAGATGGCCTGGTTCACTGGCATCCACAGCACGGATAGAAAATTTACACTGGAGACTACAATATAGTAAGGTCCGAGAATAGTTGCCCCGAGCAAAAGATAGATGATGCCCAGGTCACCCCACTGCTGTCCCAAGGTAATCAGGGCAGAAATGAACACTGGAAGGCTAAAGGCCAAAATCGGCCGGATTGGATAGCTTCCCCCTCTGGGAAGCTGGCCATGCCAGAGGTAGACGGATAGAAGTAACGTCGCTATCCCTCCGACTGCCCAGCCAGTAGCAATTCCAAGGACTCTTAGTGGAGCGATGCCCAAAAATCCGATCCCATAGTATGCCAGCACGAGCCCCAGTCCCCGGCTGAGAGGAACGAACAGGGCATTTTGGTAGAGAGCTTGAGCGTATCGCCCAACGCCTATGAAGAATGCCGTATAGAGAAGAATGAGATCGAGAAAGAATGAGGCAATGAAAGTCACGAGCAGTAGGTTGGTAGGATTCGCAGCACCCCGAAGGAAGCCGCTGAGATACGGCGAAAAAAGAACTGCAAGCACGACAACAGGCAGCGCAATGGCGAGCGAGAGCCTTAGAGTCACTCTGGCCACCCCTGCAGCGGCTTGAATATCTCCCCCGACGATACTTCTAGAAATGAAACGCGTTGCGGCGAGGGGCAAAGACCCGGATATTAGTCCTGTCAGAAGGGCTTGGATAAGGGCAAGGACGGCGACCTCGCCTACCTCTGTCTGATTGAGAATTCGAGCGAGCAGAACGTAGAATACTAGGTAGGTGATGTAGAGGAGGATTTGCTGGCTGGTAAGGTAGGCGGTTCCTCGTGGGACGTTGTAAACCTCGGCAGTCTTTGTCAAGGAGGATTGCGAGACCGTCCATATTGCGGCTTCTTGTGACTTATGCTTCACTCGGAATCCCTAAAGTCTCATCGGTGAGGCTAACCTAGGTTTGCGGCTCAAGGAGCCTACAGAATCTAGCGTAAAACCCCCTCCTAAGAGAAGTGTTCGTACCCTCGAGGTTCAATTTTCCTAAACCTACTACCTACAGGCCCGATCACATTTCCAGAACCAATTGTCACACTTCCGATTTTTTGCAAGGAAGGAATCCTCCGTCTCAGATTTGCGAATCCATCTTTCTTGATTGCTAGGACGAGCTCATATTCTTCGCCTCCAAATAGCGCGAGTTCCTCCGGTACTAGACCTTGTTCTCTGGCGAACATTTTCACATCCGGCGCGACCGGAATCGTCTCCAAGACGATATTCACCTTGCTTAGACGAGTAATTTCGTGAAGACTCCAGGCTAGACCGTCGCTTGAATCAATCGAGGCGTTAACGAGTCCAGTTTCAGCTAGCTTGAGCCCTGCCTCCAGCTTTGCTGATGGATGCAGAACGGAAGAGATCAGTTTCGAGAATCTGTGTGGCCACCGATTCTTTTTCCCGAGCAATATTTGAAGGCCCGCGGTCGTTCTTCCGAAATCACCAGTCACGGCGACGATGTCGCCCGGCTTTGCGCCATCTCTACGGAGGATCCTTCCAGCCGCGCTAAAACCAAACCCGATACAGTCGATAACAAGATCATCGGTCTCGCTCGTGTCTCCACCTACTATTCTACAATCGTATTCCCTTGCCCCTTTTTCGAGACCAGACGCTATTGCGTTGACAGTCGAGAGTCTTACGGGTGGGACTAGGCCAAGAGATATGAGAAGTCCTTTTGGCTGGACGCCTTTCGCTGCGAAGTCGCTAACCGTGGCAACTATAGCCTTTCTCGCTGCTTGTCCCAGTGTCATATCTGGTGGGACATCGGTATGACCCACAAGCATGTCTGTTTTCAACACGACCAGTCCACGCCGGGATATTGGAAATGCAGCAACATCATCATCGAACCCCAGCGGGAGTCTTGGCTTCGAATCGAGACGGCGCGTGAGAACGCTAATGATTTCGCGTTCTGTGAGACCAGTCTTAGCCATTCGTGTTCCATTCAGACATGGGAATCGTAGAGCTTTAAGTCAAGGCTGCGAACGGGGCTCGGCCGGTGCCTCGGTGGCTCAGCCTGGTAGATGCGTCTCGCAACAGAGAGCATCCGCCTCGTAAGCGGAATGGCAGAAATCTGCCCCGCAAGGTCGCGGGTTCAAAGCCCGCCCGAGGCTCCAATCATGAGCACGCCCGTCCTTGAATCGCTTCTTGAGGAAGGATTGGTGTCTTCAAGACGAGTTAATCTTTCCTTGACTGATGATTTACGCATTCCAAGGTTTGGTAGTAACAGCATCAAAATCAAGCGCTCCCTCGTCCTTTATGGTGATGAACATGAGGACCAAGAGAAGTCTACCAATACTTCTTTTGACCCTGGCTTTGGTCATCGGTTCTGTCGCCATAGCTTACGCTCCTCCTCCTTCACAACCGCCGGTGATAGGTACACCCATCATTAGTCCGACAGCTCCCACATCTGGAAATGTCGTCACCGTCTACGTCAACGTCACAAGCGCACGCTCCACCATCAAGAATGTAACCATAACATACACCACCGACAACTGGAAATCCATAAACACAACAATAGTCTCAACTTACAACGCAACCACGACAACTGCGACCGGCAAAATACCCGCCCTTGCTTCAGGCGCCCATGTTGAGTATTACATCGTCGCGTTTGACAATGCAGGCAACAGTAAATTGAACAACAACAACGGAAGCTATTTCGCTTACGACGTGTCCGCTCCCACCTCACTGACATCAGTCAGCACATTAACGTACATATTGGTAGCGGCGGGAATAGCTGCGGCGATCGGGGCGGTAGCTTTAATGATACTCAAAGCACCTCAGAGCAAGTCAAAGCAAGCCAAGCCTTCATCAACCTAGGATCAAAACTGGAGCCATAGCGGCTCGCCCTAGATCAGAGATCCCAAAGCTAGCGAGTTAATCGCCCAATTCAGCGTTCATATGGGTATTCACTTCGTCTTCTTGACAGGTCTGAAAGCGACTATTAGCCACCACACGATTGCTTGACCTGCAATTGTTATGGAGGTTAGTACAAGCCCACTGATCGCGAACAGGGGAATGAAATAGGTGAGAGTAGCGGCCGTCGGAATACTCGCTGTTCTCCTTGGAACCTGTGAAGCCTTGTTGAGCACAGTCGGCAGGCTGAAGAAAGCTAGACCTGCGCTTCCGAGAGAGATCAGAAGGTCAACCAAAGTCACGGAACACGCCTCCACTGTCTTGAACCGCGTTGCAAAGCAGTTGGACCCCATCTCCAGAACACGGCATCAACCCATCTAGGGCAAGAACGTTTCGACAGACGTCCGCTACCGTCATTATGTAACCATAGTCCATACCGTCGAGGTAAAGAGACCGAGCGGGATTCGTTCCGAAGCAGACGGCTTCTCTTCGAAGCTTCGCGTAGCTGGAACATAAGTCACTTCATGACAGGGTCGCTGGTAACGACCTGTAATTTGCCTACCCGTCTTAAGCATCATGGGGTCCACGGAGGAAGTACCAATTTCTCAGACGTTTTTTCTAGGCTATTCGTGGGTAGTCCGTCTGGACGAGGGGAGGCTAAGGTGACGGCCTGGGAAGAGCCAAAGGAACTGGACACTGATAACGAAGCGGTGATCAGCCTTTACGATGGCATCAGGAAGATACTCGACAAGCAATCGAGTCCGAAGCAGAAGCAGGAGACAAAAATTCCTAGAGCTGCAAGGCACATCTTACAGTGTGGGAGAATTTTGAAAGTGGATGTCGAGCGAAAACTCGTTGTCGTCACAGTAATGAAGTCGGACGGTGAACTTCACGAGCTTCGAATACAAGCAAATGACGATTGAATAACTGTAAGTACCTTACGACCGACAATTCAGAAACGTCGCGCTACACTACTTTCCTATCTAGGACTCCCAGTCTTCTAGCTCTCTTTTCGGAATACTTGAAAGCGAGAAGCCCGAGAGCGAGAAGGATTAGCCCTCCAATAAAGCTCAGACCTAGATAGTAGAAGTAGGGTCCAACAGTATCATAAAGAAGGACCGCGCGAGACGCCCGAATAAACTCAGTGAACGGAAGCACATCCCCGATATCTGAAAATGGCCGTGGAAGGCTGGTGACGGGGAAGAGCGCTCCCGAGAAAACCATCAGAATCCCCGAGACATACGTTGGGAGCGCCCACTCGAATTTTGAGGCAAAAATCGCATATGCCCCCAGCAAGAACCCTAGCCCCATAGAAGCGAATATGTTGACGACAAGGGCGAGTGCGAACAAGACAATCGAAAGAGGTGTGACAACGAGAGGAATCGCGACGCCGAATAGATACAAAGAGATTCCAACGGCGACGGCCAGAGATGCCATAGACGTGACTGTTGACGAGGCAAAAGATGCAAGGCATCTTCCAGCAAGGTATGGTGGCGAGGATTTTGTTGAAACGTAGACCTGAGGGAAGACAAATGTCCACTTTCCCTCCGCGATAGCCAGCGTTGGCACCCACGAATAGGACGAAATATGAGCATAGAGAGTAGCCCCTATGACGATGAATCCAAGCTGGGATGGAAAGTTGTCAGGTGTAATGGAGGCACCATTCTTGAAACCTATGTACAGAATAGTGAGCGCAGTCATGGTGCTCGCGATTGGAGCAATAGTCTTGAGGGAGAAGCCCAGAATCGGGTTCGTCCATCCAAAGTCTCGAGCCCATCCGACTCGTATCGACGCAATGAGCGACCGGACGTAGCTCATCTTAGCCGCACCGCAATGGTGCCCACTCTGCGCCCCTTCTCCTCCAAAATCTTCAAGGCCTTAGAAGCCGCGAACAATAACGTGATTCCCATTATCGCAAGTAGTAAGATATCACGATAGACTAGAGTAAGATCCGCCATTCCGGTTGAGTTCAGACTGAAGAGCGTACGTTGAAGTGCATCCATTCCCACCGCCAGAGGAATCACCAGAGCGATTGCTTGCAGAACGGCGGGAAACGCCAGACTCGCAGGGAAGTACACTCCTGAAAGAAATGAAACGGGTTCATGCAGAGCTTCGTTAACCGAATCCGCTTCGCGTCCATACACTAGATAGAGCGACGATAGCGCCATTCCCATAGCGTACAAGGATGCAAGAGTCAGAGCGAATGTGACTGCGACCAGGGGCCAGAGGGGGTTTGCCGGGGGCGCGAAAAGGATCCAGCCAATAAGTGCGAGCGTGATGGCTGAGGGCGCTGTTCCTAAGATGCCGCCAAGCGACATTCCGATCAGGATGGCTGAGATTGGAGCGGGCGATGTGATGTAGAGTTCGAAGAGGCCCTGCTGTTTGTCCCAGTTAAACTGGGACGCCATTGACCAGAGAACATTTCCCCAGAACGACACCATGACCCCGCCTAGAAATGCAAAGCCTATGCCTGACTTGAGACCGGTACTACTGTAGAGGAGGGATAGCGCTAAAGAAGTGAAGAAGGGGAAGCCGACGTTGACGGCGACCCATAGGGGTTCTCCGTAGATACTCTTGGTACGAACCCAGGTGCGGGCGTATACCGTCTTTAGCCATATGCTAGCTCGGGGATTCATGTTCTCTCTCCCTAAATCCTCGTCCAACTAGCGCGACAAAGACTTCTTCCAGGGTGGTCTGCTGTCTCCAGTTTGATATCAGGTTCATTCCCGAATTGCGCGCAAAATCGATTGCTCCTTGCGCAGACTCGTCGTTATCCACAACGACTTGGACCCTGCCGATTCCTCGCTCTTCATCGATCGATGAAGTGAAGCCTTTCACGCCATCGACCTTGCTCAATGGTTCGAGACTGGCAGAATCGGGAGGGGGTGTCATTTCCATTACGAGGGCCGGAGCGCCGAGAGACCTTTTCAGCGCCATCGGAGTGTCGCATGCCAAGATCTTGCCCTTGTCAATTATTCCCACCCTGTTGCAGATGGCATCGACTTCGGCCATATTGTGTGTCGCCAATAGAATTGTGCGTCCGGACTCTTTCGCTTGCTTCAATAGAAATTCCCGAATCTTCAACGCAGTCATCACGTCCAACCCGATCGTAGGCTCGTCAAGGAACACCACCTTTGGATCGTTGATGAAAGCTCTCACGACCGTGACCCTCTGTCGGTAGCCGGTGGAAAGGGTATAGAATTTTTTGTCAAGATAATCTGTGAGACCTAACATCTCCGAGAACTGATTGATCCTTTCGTGAGCGAGCTTTGAGGGGAGCCCGTAAAGTTGGGAGAAGAACCAGAGATTTCCACGAGCTGTGATGTAATCGTATCCCGCCCTCTCGGCCCCGCTGGCTGTGCTGATCAGCGGTCTCACTTTCTCTGGCTGCTTAGCAACATCCCAGCCCATCACCCGAGCAGACCCAGAAGAAGGCAAGAGCAGGGTTGAGAGAATTCTGATCATGGTAGTCTTGCCGGCCCCGTTCGGGCCGAGAACGCCGAAAACCTCCCCTTCTCTGACCTTTAGATCGACACCGTCAAGGGCGAGTACTGTGCCTTCTTTGCCTTTGAACTCTCTGTGTAGATCTTCAACCTCGACGGTTGGCTTTGCATCTCGGAAGCTCATAAACGGGGAAACTCGCTAATTCCAAGCAAGCCGAGCCCAGCCTGTCATTTAACAATTCGGCCCGCGGAAGGGGTATTTTGTGACTAATCGTGATAGGGAATGCTGAGGAAGCGTTCGGTGAACATTAGAAATGAAACGCCGATTCGAATTCTATGAAAGGTACTCAAGAGAGCTGAAATCTGACTATCCCTGGTCAGAGTGAACTAGACATTGCCCACTAAAGGGAGTGCCTCGTCGAGAGGGTTCGAGTCCGAAATTGCACTAATAATCAAGAACAATTCGGACCGTATCAGGAACGAATTCTCTCGATCCCAACATGTGTTAGAATATGACCTCAAGCCAAAGCCGTCTCAAATCATTCAGGACACCTACTACGACACAAATGAAAGATTTCTGAGAGAAAAAAGAATCACTCTTCGCATCAGGAGAATGGATGACACGCTGTTGCTCTCGACAAAATCAGACATCAGAAGAATAGCGGGGGACATCATTCAACGGAGAGAGACGGAACGGCCGTGGTCCTACGCCTCAATTCGCATGCTGGCAAGCAATCTAAAGCTGTACATCCCGATAATGTCAGGTTCGAAGTTCCAGAACCTCCCAGTCTCGAGAGTACTCGCGACCATGGGCTTGGAAGTCATCCAAGAGAGGCGAACGCATAGAGAGCCGAGAGATATTGTTATCCGAGACAAGATTCCAGTTTCAATCTTGGCAGAGCTCGCGATTGATCATGTGACCTACGATTTCGGCGACATTAGTGTAGGACTCTCTGAGATCGAAATTGAAGCGAAGGCAGCTAGAAGCTTGTCAAAGGTTCGAGAGATTGCGGACGCCCTTGTCTCAGAGTATTCGCCCTCTTTACAACAATGGTTTCATGGAAAGTTTGTAACTGGTCTTGCCATTCAGAAACTATTGAAGACCAAAGCGTTTCGTAGTTCCCTGGTGAATGGTGATTTAAGTCCAGAAGCGCTCCGGCTAATCGAGCGTGTCATACAATCCCGAAGATTCTAGAAGCCGTTTCACGCTCACGAATCACATTCAGCACCGTTTGTTGAGCGCTACGAAGAGACTATGAGGGTTCGAATCCCGCGCAGGCCATTCCATAGTAGCTGGGGACTTGGTACGATAATAGTTGAGACCTTAATGGAACGACCTCGTTTATCCCAGCTAGCATTACCATCTGCCAAAGGCTGTCTGGCTTTGCCTCTTCAACGAATCTCGGGGTCAATCTCAGGATTCGCTTGAGGTTGTTGTCTCGTATCGCGTTTAGCACAAAATCATCATACTTAGCGGCGGCTGAGCTGAAGCCATAGGGTCCTGAATGAGAATGAGTGTGTGCTTGGTCGGCGCTAGCGACAAAAGCAAACTTCCTTTTCCTGTCCCCGTTCATCAGTCGACCCAGTAGCCTGCCAAAATCAAAATTCATTCGAAGAGGGATCTCACGAGACGGAGCGACTATCAGAATCCTAGACTTCAACCTCTTCTCTTTCAGGACAAACCATAACGGGACAAGGGTCCCCCAATCCATCTGCATATCAGAGGAGGATCCGGCGGCCGTCCCGAAGTTAGCTCCGACTACTGGTAGCCTCGCTTTCTCAGATTCTCTCAATACGATCTTTCCAAAATCGCTGTCGCAACGGGCGCGAAGAAAAACCGATCGATTTGCAAAGCCCTTCAAGATTCCCGAGGAATTCTCGGAAACCACAACCGCGATTCTCGATACCAGCCTAAGATTGTGAGGGCTAGCAATAACGATGGTCTGAGGATGGGTTTCCGAGAGATTCTTGGCCAGAACCTGCATCGCTTCGCGAGTTTCCTTGAATCTGTGCAACATGGACTCGGATGCTAGTTCTGGGATAACCTCTCCGCCATGGGGGGCGATGCACGCGTAGACGAGTGTCATGATTATGCTAAACCCGCTCTTCAAAACGTGAACCGGGATTAAGCTATGGGTAAACCCAACGGCTGACTTGAAGGTGCGGTTTGGGAGAATAAGTCGGAATACCCATCGTCAATCTCCAGATATCATTGTCTTGCAGAATATCTAGGAATGCCGCTTCGGCGGGAAAGGATTAATCAGTCGGACCTTCGAAAGCTTTTCCAAGAAGGACGCTGAGTAGTATAGTGACAGAGAACCCTCCATTGCAAACACCCACATCAGTAGAGTCCGAAAGTCGAACTCGCAGTGAGCCACGAAAGAGGATACACTTAGCATCCCCAATCATCGACGCTGAGATGAAGGCAGCAGCCCTCTCCGCCCTCGAAAACGAGATGATGGTCATGGGCGAAAGCGTCATCAAATTTGAAGAAGAATTCGCGCAATACTGCGGCACAAAATACGCGGTCTCTACTGCCTCCGGGACCGCAGCTCTCTCGATTACAATGCAGGCCCTGAACATAGGACATGGCAGCGAAGTCATCACGACCCCATTCTCCTTTATCGCAACAGCAAACTCAATTGTACACGCAGGCGCAGATCCCATTTTTGCTGATGTCGAAGACTCAGGGATAAACCTGAGTCCCAGTAAGACCCTGGCAAAGATTGGCCCCAAGACTCGAGCGATAATCCCCGTGCACCTTTACGGACATCCATCTCGAATCGGCGAATTCCATGATATCGCAGTGGCGAAGGGTCTAAGCCTAATCGAAGATGCGTGCCAAGCACATGGAGCTGAATTCGGAGGCAGAAGGGTCGGCTCCATCGGTGACGCCGGATGCTTCTCCTTCTACCCTGCGAAGAACATGACCGTAGGCGGTGACGGCGGGATGATAACCACGGACAACGAGGAACTGGCCGACGCGGCACGGAGCATAAGGGACTGCGGCCGAGACAAGAACAGCAAGTACTATCATGGTCGAATCGGGTTCACCTCGAGACTCAACACGGTCAACGCGGCCATTGGAAGAGTCCAGCTGAAGAGGCTGGAGGCCTGGACTCAGGCAAGAAGATGGCTAGCAGAAAAATATAGAAAAGAGCTTGAAAACGTGCGTGATGTTATCCTCCCACCCTTAGAGAGAAATGGCGAGAAAGCCGTTTACCACCTGTTTGTAATCAGGACAAAACTGCGGGATCAGGTGAAAAAGCGTCTGTCCGACAGTGGTGTAGAGGCGGGCATACACTATCCCAGACCGATCCATCTACAAGTGCCCTATAGGCAGATGTATGGATACACGGAGGGAACATTCCCACTCAGCGAGTCGCTCTCAAATGAAGTCTTGAGCCTGCCAATCTTCCCGACACTCGCGGAAGAAGAGGTGGTTCGGGTCTGCGAGACCCTAAAACGGTCTCTAGCCCCGTAGGTGCAGAATCCAGTGGGATTTCTCGAAATCAGAGAACGGACCGGTTCTACTTTTTCCTCAACAGCGAGGAGGAGACTATTATCGACGGAAACAGAATCCCCGCGCCTGCAAAAAAGATCCACTGCACTCCAAACTCGGATACAAAGCCGCCAAGAATGTTGCCGATGGCCATCCCGATGCTGAGCACCACGCTATACAGGCCGTTGGCTGAGCCACGCCTCGCCTTTCCGGAAATGTCACTCACGTAGCTGAGAATCGCAGGAGCGATTGCTGATGCTAGAAAGAATAGCGAAGCGAGAACGGAGGCGTATACTAGAAAGTTGTGTGTTAGGAAGTACGGAAAGGACAAGCCGAACAGGACCAAAAAACCGAACTCGCCTACAGCACCGAGCACCATGATCTTTGTTCGACCGACTTTGTCGGATATGTGACCGAAAACTATGGCACCGATCGCAAACAAGCCTCCAATCGCGCCGAGAAAGGCGAGCAATTCTCCGCTGACGGTAATGTTCGCGTCCCTGAATGCCTTTGGCAAGAGGAAATACATTCCTAGAATAATTGTCTGACCAAGCCATACTGGCAGGACAGGACGAATCTTTGATCCAATCCGACGCCGACGCATCCCAGGCTGATTCAGCTCATCACTCCTCACAGGTTCTACTAGGAACTTTGTTGCAAGAATGGATGTGAACAAGAATATTCCTGAGGTTACCCAGAAAGCGTAAGACAATCGAGACGCAAACTCCGTGACAAGAACTGAACCAACTCCAAAACCCAGGCCATATCCTCCCAGGTTGGCCAAGTCGAAACCTCCCATCTTCTTCCCTCGGTTAGTCTGCTTGGTAGCATCACCAAGTAGGGTGAGTGATGTAACTGCCGCCATTGCGGCCGACACACCCATCAGAGCGTGGAGTACGGAGACATTCAACAGGTTCGTTGTGAAGCCGATTGCTGCGGTTAGAATCGTGATAAGGATCATACCGGTCAAGTGAAGCTTCTTTCTGCTGATCCTATCTGCTAGTCGACCGACGGGCATGGCAGAACAAGCTTCCGCCATGGGATACAGTGCGAGGATTAGACCAACCTGAAAGGCTCCCGCCGGCAGGTATAGGGGGAATAGTATGGTTACCGAGCCGAATCCTATGCGAGTAAGGAATACTGCCAGGTAGAGGTAAAGAATCATCCGAGCGCCGATCTTCTTGGCCATGGCAGCATCCGAGGGGACAACTTGGGCAGGCGGCTCCTTCTTGTAATAGGCTAGATGGTCCAATGCGGCGTTTGGAACGGGAACGGGCTGTGGGTCTTTCCCGAGCTACCCCTTGATGAACACTAGAATTTGCGGGGCAACTGGAGGAGGTTCAGCCCAACGCTCTCGTCCTTCTCCTTCAATAGCTTCCCTGGAAGCTTAACAAGATTGACCTCAACCATGTTGGCAAGAGAGCCTTCTTCCAAGTGTCCTCCTATGACGGAGAAATCTCGGCGTCCCAAGGTGACATGAGCATGAGGCAACGCTTTCTGATTCATCGTCGAAACGTTTCCGGATAAAGCGAGTATCTCCAAGTCTTCGTCGAATGTTTCGTACTTGTAGGTCTTGGTATCTTTGAAGTCGTAGTGTCCCAGCGAGGCCCTGTACAACGAACCTATTCCTTCAAAGAAAGAGGCGTGTAGTCGTTGCGCGTTCGCGAATTCTCGCAATGTCTTGAGAATATCATCGCCTTGTTCTAGGCGGAGTACGAAGCCCGAGCCCAGTTTCTTGTATAGCGTGTTCTACAACCCCTGTACTGGAAGCTTGCAAGAAGTTTTTCTTGAAATCCCATTCACGCTCAGGCAACAACAGGGACCGTAGACGATCCGTACGGGATCACAGCGACATCTCGCTCGTACAATTTCGAATCCATTGACCTCAACGCGTCATCGATGGTCCTGTAGAATCGTATCCGGGTCTTGGCTAGGAAGTCCTCAACTGCCGCGGGTGCCTTGGGCGAAACGACCGCATAGTCGGTTTTCCCGTCGTCGAGAGCGAACCGGTTGGGCTTCTGTGATGCTTCTGTAACCTTTCCAGCTTTTGCCCTTTTCTTCAGATCCTCTAGAACCTTCGTAGGTTCCATATTACCGTAAGTCTCCATCTCAACTTTGAACGCATCACTCCCGATACCATTCTCAAGTGAAGCTAGGAGCACGACGACCGGCTTAGGCGAGTGACCAGACGGGACAAGACCCGTGGAGAAGGTAGACGCCTTCAATGCCTGGTAGAGGTTTTGTCCCATTGGACCATCCGCTCTCGTCATGACCAGAGGCGAAGGGCGAGACTGGACGGTGTGAGCTCGCCTAGAGAAATTCTCAGCTAGTTGTTGGTGAGCCAGGTTCGGATCACCATAGCCGCTCTTGACTAGACTTCCATCTTGGTTGAAGACAAAGTCTAGTATTCGATGCTCGATCTTCATGTATTCTTTGAGAATGTTCGGGACCTCGTTCATGTCTTCCCGCATCGGGTTGCCTTTCACCACAAGCTCGTGGCAGCTCGGGTTTCCTATCACATAGCCATGATTTGTCGTAATTGTCTTGAGTCCAGAGCATCCAGGGAGAAGAGCCTTGGCTCCGCCCTCATAACCTGCGAAGTAGTGGGGCTGAACGTTCAGGGTTGAAACCAGGAGATCCCGATCGAAGAGTTCCTTGTTCAGCTCAATGGGGGTTCCTCGACCTGTGAGGCCTATCCACTCGTATTTGCTTCCGGGGTTCTGCGTGGAGCTTACTGTGATGCTCTTCTCGTAGCGCTTGTAGATGTCGTCCCCTAGGACTTTCCGGATAAATGATTGATCGGCCGGGACGTGGGTGCCGCATGCGAAAATGAACTTGATGTCGTCAGTTTTCGGCTCGATCAGACCGATGAGTTGCTTGATGAATGGTGATTGTTTGCGAGTAGAATCGGTGAGGATTATTGCGGGACTCCAGCCTTTCTCTCTCTCGAACGGCCGAGCTCCTATTGGAGATGCGAGGGCCTCCCTGAAGGCCAGGTCTGCTGGCTTGCTTGGCAGCGGTGTGGCTTGGACATATCGTATCTTGTCTTGGGTGAGAAGCTTGCTGCCTCCGAACTCATCAAGGACTGAAAGGCTAATCGTGGTCGTCAAGGGAAGGATAGGAAAGGGATTGTCGAAATGGCGATTTAAGCGTTAACTGATTTCAAGAAATAGAACTAAGAGGGAGGAAAGAAAGGGGTCCGCCCTGGTTATCAGGGCGGGGTATACCCGCGGCTAGAGCTGGAAGTGTTGGTCGTGGTTGCGCCGGTCTTGTAGGTGTATCCTAGGAATCCTCCGATGAGGCCTAGGATGAGTCCGATGAAGTTCATGGATAGTATTGAGAAGACAAGCACCAAAGTGCTGCCTAGTTTTCTCTGGGCCGCGTTGTTGTATAGCAGCCAGCCTCCGACGAGCACGAGAACGCCCGCGATACTTCCCCAGATCAGGAGCATACTGCTGGGAAAGCCTGGGACGAGTAGCGATGTGATGGCACTAGCTACGAATGCGCCGACGAGGGTGAATATCCCTGCGAGTATTGACAGCGCGAAGGCTGCTGTTGGCTTTTTCTCAACGTTTACTGCCAACGTTCATCCTTACAACTACGCCCCCCATCGGAACTATCAATCCACTGTAACCCTGACAACTGAAGAACGTGAACCATCAATACTGTGCCCTAACATAGGGCAGGCATAACCTCCCGTGGATAGCGTGGGCATTCCACAGTGCCCCTGTCCCTTCAGTTTGTCTGGCGGGAAATTTGCCGCCCCTGGGGGGAGCAACTAAGAATGCTTTTCCTGTTTCAGGAAACGTATTTTTTCGCCTTTCCCGGACGTCGAAATACTCTATGCGTAAGTTCGCCAAGAAGTCTGTAGGAAATCTCTTCTTCTCGTTGCTCTTGACATGGTTCAGAAACAGTCTAGGACCGAGCGAATCGCCCCGAAGAATGGAGCTCACCACTGGTCGGTACTGTCACCGCACTAGTCTTCTGCTTCTCCAATTAGGCAACCTCAGACTCTCCACGCGAGTTTCAGCAGGGATATACGCGCTAGACCCTTCGGAATCGTGGACCTTAGGGTTCGAAGGAACTGATTCATCGATGCTGGACAAGTCTGACGAGAGTCTCAGGAGAGTCTACAATGCTCTTGCCAATCCGATCAGGCGTCAGATCGTACAGATTCTGAAGGAGAGAGGCAAATCAGGGTTCAAAGAACTCCACGATACTCTGAAGATATCCGTAGGCGCTCTCTACCACCACCTGGATAGTCTAGAAGGATTCGTGGCTCAAGGACCCGACCGGAAATATGTACTGACTGAGGATGGCAGCACCGCCGTCACTGCGTTCAGCACAGGCGAGGAGAAAAGGATAGCGAACACCGCCCTCGCTCCTCCTAGAGAATCGCGCCTCACCGTCCTTTCGAAGGAGCTTCTGTTCGGAAGAGCTCTCCTAAACTATCTCAGCCAGGAACCGTGGAGAATCCTCCCGCTTGCAGTCACGATTCTAGCTGTTGGAGGAGCAATATCGTTGATGACAAACCTAGAACCGATCCTACTGTTCTATCTCAATCCTACCCAGGGCGTCGCGAAGGCTTGGTTTCTCTTGCTATTCCCTTTGGGATGGTTCATCACGTTCGGAATCACCGACGTCATGTGCAGCTTTTTCTATCATAGAAAGGGAGGGGAACTCAGCCTAGTCAACGGCACAGCGATCGCTCTGCTACCGCTGCTCGTGGTTCCAAGTCTGATTCTCCTCATTCAACCCTTCTCGGCAGTGATACGATCCGCCTCTCTGTTTACGATCCTACTCCAAATAGCAGTCCAAATCTGGGTCGTCTGCCTGCTTTCCGGTTCAATTTCCGTATCGAAAGGCTTGTCCCTGAAGCGCGCGTCTCTGGTCAGCCTTGCAGTCATGTCCCTAAATGTTACGGGGATCATCCTTGCACTGGCGATTGGAGTCTTCTAGAAGTCCTGGCTCGCCTTGCACGTGAAGCTTAGTCCGTCAGGGCGTGTCTTTCTGTGAAGCGTTATCTGAAACAATAGATTCTCGGGAGAACCCTCATGAAATACCGGACCCTAGGAAAGACAGGTCTCAAAGTCAGTGAGGTAGGATTTGGGGCCTGGGCAATCGGAGGAAATGACCACGGGAACAGCTATGGACCCACAGACGACAAAGTCTCACGTGCCGCAGTCGAAAGAGCATTCGAACTTGGATGCAACTTCTACGATACGGCGGACGTCTACGGACACGGACACAGCGAGGAGCTCTTAGGGCAGGCGCTGAGGGATCACAGGAAGGATGTTATTCTCGCCAGCAAAGTGGGTGGCGATTTTTACCATGATCCTCCTCGGATGAACTTCAACCCGGACTATCTAGAGTTTGCCTCGGCAAAAAGCTGCGAAAGACTCCAGACGGACTATATCGATCTCTACCAATTGCACAATCCTCCGATCCAATTCTTGAAGAGTGGAAAGATCTTCGAAACTCTAGAAAAGCTGAAGGATTCTGGGAGAATTCGACATTACGGCGTGTCTATCCACGATCCGCAAGAGGGACTCTTATCAATGAAGTATGGAAAGCCCGCGGCCATCCAAGTCGTTTTCAACCTGTTGCGCCAAGAAGCTAAGAACCAGCTTTTTCAAGCAGCCCGGGAGAAGGACGTGGCGATCATCGTTCGAGAACCACTTTCGAACGGATTCCTAGCGGGCAAATTCAACATCAACTCAACCTTCCCATCAGGTGACATTCGCAGTAATTTTCCCCGCAACTATCTGTCGGGACTGATTAGAGCGGCCCAACAGTTGAAGCTTCTAGAATCTAGGACGAGGACTCTAGCGCAAGCGTCCATAAGATTCGCACTCGATCATAAGGACGTGTCAACCGTCATACCTGGCGTAAAGACCCCGCAACAGGCAGAAGAGAACATTGGAGCATCAGAGCTTCCTCCCCTTACAGGCGAAGAGCTTCTGAGAATCAAGATTCTGAGAGAACAAGGGTTCGCATAAACTCAGGCTGGATAGGGTTGGCGAGGTACCTTCTCAGAGTGGCCAACAAGGATGGATACTCTCCGAGAGACGTAGAGCGGGTCGCTAGCAATATCAGGAATATACTAGGCTCGAGGGAGAGCGCGAGTCACTTCCGAGTAAGCACGGACGCACTAGAATTCAATATGTTCGCAGAGGATGAGAAAGAGCTAGACGACCGTAAGAGACTCCTTACGCAGAGCCTGTTCAAAATAATCAATCTGAAACTCCTAGACACTACTCCGAAGATTGTCGACAAAGAGGAAGCGTTGGCGGAAGGGGTACGCCTCTTCAACGAGGAAAGGTTCTGGGAATGTCACGAAGCGCTCGAACAGGCATGGCACCCATCCAAGGGCATGGAACGAGATGCGATCCAGAGCATAATCCTAACCGCGGCTGCATTCGTACACCGTCAGAAGGGCGAAGACGAGATCTGCATGTCTATTCTAAGACGAGCAAGAACGAAAATGACTTCAGCAGAAGCCTACGAGAAAATAGATCTCAAAGCCACTCGAAAGAACATCGACGAGATCTTAGATTCCGAGAAGATTCGTGTGTTCAAGCTACGAATGAGTCGTATCTGAGAATACTATTTTTCTATCAACAGGCGGCTCCGGTATCCCCATCCTTTTAGCTTGAATCACGAAAAATTCCGAGGGACCCTGAGATTTGGCCATCGTCAATATCGATAATCGGTATTCGACGACGCTGGCCATGATTTCTGGGGTGATGATCACAGCCACAAGACTAGCGATTCCCCAGTTCTACCCTTCCCAAGCTACTAATGGGTGGGCGAATCTTTTCGCGAATTTGTCGAGTGGGGGACTGACACTATTCGCCTTGTTGGCTGGAATCATATCGTTCCTAGTCCAGTTCGGAGGAGTCTCAATATTCATCGGAGGGCTGCTGTGCTACAAGAAACACCTCAGGTCCGGAAAAGAATTCGTCGGGATCGGAACAACCTTCGGCTTCGCTGACCTACTATTGGCCATACCCTCGTTGGGGTCCAGTAGCTCGGGTCCAATCTACCTGGTCGTCGTGGCTTGGACGGGTCTCCTCTTTGCCGTCTTCGCAGGTCGCCACATCAAAGGCCCCAAGGGAAGCTATGCGGGCGAAGTCAGAAAACTCATGACTGGAATCCGGAGTAGAATTCTCCGACAAGAGAAAAGAAAGAGAAGGGAAAGGCGACTCCGCCGAAGGCGTGCCCAGTCCAAAATTGCGAGGGGAAGCCTACCCTCGACGAAACAGTACAACGTCGGCGGCAACAAAAACAGTGATAGCTAAACTCCCCGCCAAGAGAACTCCTGGGACCGGATAGCGCCAGAAGGCAGCAATAGTAAAAAGTAGAATGACTAGAATTGCGAGAATGTCACTCAGCAGTCTTTTGTCAACCTGGTCCAGTTTGGACCCATGCTTTGAAGCAGGTTTCTCGGCGCTAATCATTTCCTGGATTCTCCTACAAAGCTAGTTCAGTTCAGTTTGTAAATAAGTCCTATCTGAGATTCCTGTTGTGTTAGGTCGGACTATCCGGTTATGGATCTGATGAGCAGAAGAATGTTCCGCTTCCTTTCTCTCATCCTTCTTTTGCTGTAATTGTACCATTCAGGACCATACGGAATGTACTCACTTACTCTGAATCCGTCGGCGAGTAGCTTCGATTTTAGATCGTCCCTAATTCCTTTCAACAGTTGGAATTCGAAATTCGCGTTGTGATCATGGCTGAGCTTCTCGGCTTCATTGATCATCTTCTGATCGTGCGTGCCAATCGCAAAGAACCCGCCCTGTTCGAACAGGAGACGCATTAGTCGGAGATAGTTTGCGTTGAGTTCGCTTCGACGTTTGAACGCGACCTCTCCGTTCTCCGGGTAGGCCCCTTTGACCAGTCGTATTTTTCCGCCCCGCAGTAACAGACCTCTCAGGTCATTCTCCGACCGTTTCATGTTTGCTTGAAGACAGAGGCCAAGGTCCTTATGAGTGCCAAGCAGTTCGCGGTAGATATCGACAGTTGATTCAGTGTAGGGAGAATTCTCCATATCTATCCATACGAAGCGTCCTTCTTCCTCTGCCTTGGCTAGGATCTTGAGGAGGTTATCTCGGTACAAAGTAGCGTCAGCTGTAAGCCCTAGCTGCGAAGGCTTGATCGATATCGTCGCCTGAAGCTTCTCGCTCTGTATTGCTTCGAGGAGCCTCAGGTATTCCTCCACATATTGCGAGATGAGGTTTCGGTCAGGAGTATGTTCTCCGAGACGGTTGAGGAGAGCTTGCATCTTTCTCTCGTTTGCATCGCGCGCTGCTTTGATAGCGTCCTGTAGAGTGTAGCCAGCAATCCAACGCTTAGCGATTCGATAGAAGAGCCGTTCAGTGATTCGAGTCATCTAATCACCAGATTCTCTCAAGTACACGGAGAGCATCTGCTGATTCATGTCCACCAGCGTCCCGCGCAATTCTTGGTAAGTCATCCCTTTTGATTCCGTAATCTCTGAGTCGCTTCGAGAGGCCAAGTCCTCGAACTAGCTCGGAGACCCCATCGGCAGCTTCGACCGCGGCCTTTTCCACGGGAATACCTTCCGTGCTCTTGCCTTCAGCCTTTGCTATGAGTGCCAGCCTGTCCGGGTTTCGCTTTGCCTCCATCCGCATAACCTCAGCCAATGTAAGGCATGATGTGATACCATGAGGAATATTCCATGTCGCCCCGATCACCCGTCCTATCGAGTGGCTCAAACCCATTCCAACGCTGACGACTCCAGCAAACGACATCCATGCAGCCATCTGGCAGTTCAGTCTAGATTTGAGGTTCATCGGATCCTCGGATGAGGCCTTCAGGTTTTCGAACAGAAGGCGGATGGCTTCGAGCGCGAGTGTGTCGACATAAGGCTGGTGGTTTGGGAGGTATACGGCCTCTACTGCGTGATCTAGGCTTCTGATTCCGCTGGAAGCCCACAGCCATCCGGGCGTGGGAGTGGTTAGTTCAGGGTCCAAGAATATCAGGCGGGGAACCATCCGAAGGTCTCGGAACCCAGTCTTACGGTTCAGTCTTTCATCTGTCATACCTGCGATGTGGGAGAACTCGGCCGCCGAGAGAGTTGTAGGAATAGCAACGTGTGGTATCACTGGAAGCTGAAAATCCTTGGACAAGTCTTTGACGATGATCTTGGTCGAGTCGATTGGGCTGCCTCCGCCGAGACTGATGAGACAGTCTGCCTTTGCTTCTTTCGCGGCACTGGTTGCGCGTGTGATTCCAGTCACAGGAGCGTGTTGCTTGATTTCGGTGAAGGTCCCGGCTAGCTTCCTTCCGGAAGCGCGTTCAACTCGTGCGACTAGATCCGTCTTTCTTGTAATACTTTGTCCCGTTACTAGGAAGGGCCTTCGCGAGCCTATTCTGTCGAGTTCGTCTCGAATCTTGCTGATGGATCCTGATCCGAAGTATACTCGCTCGATGGGGAGGTAGGTGTACTCTCTCGGCCTGAGAGAGTCGTTGGCGGACAAGAGTTCCGTTACGGTATAGCGCCTATCTTGAGCGGTCCGGTCCAGCTGAACGGATAGTTCGGGTCGTCTAGTCTCTCCGCGTTACTCGTGACTTTGAGAGGCTTCTTTGTCTCAATCATTATTGCTAGTTCATTGGTGGAATCTTTTCCTAGGCTTGCCTCTATCGCCCCAGGCTGGGGTCCGTGGTGGATTCCTCGCCGGTGCAAGGTATACGAGCCTATTTCGATTCCTCGGCGGCTTCCAAAGTCGCCGCTGACGTAATAGAGGATCTCGTCGCTGTCGATGTTGCTATGATTATACGGGACGGGTATGGCTAGGGGGTGATAGTCCAGTTTCCGCGGGACGAACGACAAGACGTCGAAGCCAGGAGCTTCAAACGTTTGATGTATTGGTGGGGGCTGATGGACTCTGCCGGTTAGTGGCTCGAAATCGTTGACGTTGAAGATCCATGGGTACAGATAGCCGTCCCAGCCAACCACGTCGAGAGGGTGGAAGTCGAAGGTGTACGACATCAAGGCGTTGTCAACTTTCATTCGGACCTCGAATTCTCCCTTCTCATCGTGAATAGCCAGTTCCTCGGGTTCTCGAAAGTCTCGGTCTGAATATGGGGCCAGCTCTACCAACTGCCCGTAATCGTTCCGGTATCGTCGCGGTATCTCGATCGGACCCGCTGACTCGGTAACCAAGAACCGGCTTTCTTTCGAGTCCAGCAGTATTCGGTAAGTGGTCCCTCGCGGGACCGCGATGAAGTCACCTTCATGAAAGGGAAGAAGCCCGAACACGGACTCTAGGGTTCCTTTGCCTTCGTGGACGAAGTAGAGTTCGTCCCCCTGGGCATTTCGGAAAAAAGACTTCATTGATTCCGTCGGACGTGCTGATGAGATGAACACGTCGTTGTTGTAGAAGAGCGGCTGGCGGCCTTCAACGGCGTCTTTCGTGGTTTCAAGATTCTTGGTACGAATATGGTGATGTCGATGCTCGTTTGGTTGCCATTCAGAGATACTGAGATCTCTAAGCTTCTTGATGTGTGAAACCCTAGTTGGGGCGTACTCGTGATAGAGGGTCGAGTAGACTCCGGAGAAGGCTTCTGTCCCGAAGATTTCCTCGTGGTATAACGACCCGTCGGGCTTCCTGAATTGCGTGTGGCGCTTCGGAGGAAGTTTTCCGAGTCGCTGATAACTTGGCAAGTTCGACTGGCTCTACGAGCTTGCGGTCTCTATAATTCTGTTCCTCAAGACTCCTAACCGTTCGACTTCCAGCTCGACGCGGTCTCCGGGCTCTAGCCATGCGTGAGCCTCTTGTCCAAGCTCTAGAAGTGATCCGGACCCTACTGTGCCCGAGCCGAACACCTCGCCAACTTTCAGATCAACCGACTGTGAGGCTCGAGCGATCATTTGTGAGAACGTCCAGTGCATCCGCTTCATGTTCCCATCGGACAATTGTTTCCCGTTGACCGCGGCCTTCATGCGTAAGTCGAATCTTGCTGGCCCACTCTTTCTGTCTTGTAGCTCATCCGGGGTAACGATCCATGGTCCGAGTGATGTCGCGAAGTCTTTCGCTTTTGCGGGGCCCAACCCAATCTTCATTTCTGGTTGTTGGATATCCCGCGCGCTCCAATCATTCATTATCGTGTATCCCGCGATGTGGGTTTCGGCTTCCTCTTCTCGAATGTTTGTTCCGTCTTTTCCGATGATGCAGGCGACTTCCAGTTCATAATCGAGCGCTTTGGTGTGCGATGGATACGGGACTTCGTCTTCCTGACCATAAAGCATGGTGGGGTTGGAATAGTAGAAGGCTGGGAATTCATACCATTCCTCTGGCATCTGAAGACCTCTTCTCGCTCTAGCGGCTTTCACATGATCCTCGAATGCATAGAAGTCCCGAATAGTTGGCGGGCGAGAGATGGGGGGTCGGATTCTCACATCCCTCAACTTCTTCATCATTCTGGGGATTTTTTCCGGGTCGATGCGGTTGAAGATTCGCCAAGACAGTTTCTGAAGATCATCGAGGGCCTTGGGACCTTTCGCCAGTACATCGAGGATTGAGGAGGCACTATCGGAGAGAGTCGTGATTGGACGCGGGGTTCGAATGCCGAGGGGAGTTGATACTCGTGGTAGGTCGTGAACGTCTAGAATCCATTCTCCCCAGAGGAGTGCTGGCCGAGTCCTCAGCGGGGTCTTGAGCTCGCTGTAGGTGACCAGCTTCATGCGTTCTTACAGATTGCCGCGCTTTGCCTGTTCCTGTTCTATCGACTCGAAGAGAGCCTTGAAATTACCCTTTCCAAAAGACTCGCTACCTCTCCGCTGTATCAGTTCGAAGAAGAGTGTGGGTCTATCTTGAAGAGGTTTGGTGAAGATTTGAAGCATGTATCCCTTCTCATCCTTGTCAACGAGGATGCGGAGTTTCTTGATGTCGTCCATGCGCTCGGAGATTCCTCCGACTCGCTTAGGCAGTTCCGCATAGTATGAGTCGGGAGTGTTCAGGAATTCAATTCCTCTCTGCTGGAGGCGCGACACCGTCGCGATCAGATTGTCAGTTGAGATTGCTAGGTGTTGAACGCCGGCGCCCTTGAAATAATCAAGATATTCCTGAATCTGCGACTTTCTCTTTCCCTTCGCGGGCTCGTTTATGGGAAACTTGACGGTTCCGGAGGGGTTCCGCATTACCTTGGAGCGGAGAGCAGAGTATTCGGTGCTGATGTCCTTATCGTCGAAGCTGATTAGTTGTGAGAAGCCGAAGACCTTGCCGTAGAATTCCACCCAATAGTCCATCTTCCCCTCTTCCACATTTGCCACGACATGGTCGACTCGTTGAAGTCCAACTGGTTCAGCACTACCTTTGATCGGGATGAATCCTGGAGCAAAGACGCCTTTGTACTGGTCCCTTTCGATGAAAGTGTGAACGGTATCGCCGTAGGCGGCGATTGCCGAGCCCTTGAGAATACCCTGGTCGTCCTTTAGCTCGGTGGGAGCTCTGATGCCCTTAGCTCCTCGCTTGAGTGCCTCCTTGTAGGTCCAATCAGTGTCTTTTACACGGAGTGCGATATCGGCGACCCCGTCGCCGTGTGTGAGAACGAACCTTGAGATTGGATGGTCAGGGTTGAGGCCCGTGGTGAGGAGTAATCGAATGTCCCCCTGCTGCATAAGGTAAGAGGTCTTGTCCTTGACCCCTGTCTCAGGCCCCGCGAATGCGATGGGTGTGAACCCAAAACCGTTCTGATAGAAATAGCTCGCCTGCTTGGCGTTTCCAACGTACATTTCCACATAGTCGATCCCTTCGATCGGAAGAACCTCAGCTTTCATACCTGTTCAGCGAATTCTCTGGTTCGGGCTACTGGCTATTAATTCATTCCCTCAGAATGTAACGAGGAAGTGGTGAGGCGTGGCCTGTGAATTGCGTACCGACTACAAGCTATGGCTTTCAAGAAAGTTTTGAACGAGCTTCTCGACTTCTTGAGGTGAATCCTCGGGAACGAAGTGTCCAGCGTTCACTGTCTCGAGCTTCGATTCTGGAATCATCTTCGAAATTCGTTCAGCATACGTCGTCCCAGACCTTCCTGTGCCCCAGATTATTGTTGTTGGGACCTTCAGATTGGCAAGGCCTTGTTCGACCTCTTTCAGTGGCTTGAAGCTAGGGTGGTAGTTTGAATCGGGGAACATTCTTGCAAAGGCTTGGTATGCCTGCTTTGACTCGTCGTCAGGAAAGGGAGCCCAGTAGGCCTTCATGGTATCATCGGATATTTTCTCGGGATGCATCGCAGAATCCTTGATTATCGAGGGAGTAATCTTCGAAGCGACCGCGGGCGGCAAGCGAAAGTCTGTTGTGAGAAATGTGTTGAGAATAACAAGCCCAGCAATATTTTGGGGATTCCGCACGGCGTATTGTAATGCAAAGGGACCTCCCCAATCATGAACGACCAGAACGATGTTTCTGAGTCCCAAGGACTGGATTAGTCCAGTGACTATTCGGGAATGATGCGGAAAATCATGCAGCAATGGGTTTGGCTTGTCAGACTTACCGAAGCCCATCAAGTCCATTGCGATTGCCCGATGACGGGATGATATGGTGGGGATGAGATTCCTCCACATGTAGGACCAGGCCGGATTGCCATGGACCATTAGGACAGGGCGGCTTCCGTAGCCCTCGTCTACATAGTGGATGCCGAGACCATCGATTTGGAGCCAACGCTCCTGAAAGGGCCACCCCTCAAAGTACGGCCACCCCTGTCTGATCATCTATTCAGGCGTCCTCGGACACTAACGACGAGTGCATCGGGGTCCCCGAGTCTCAAACGATATAGGATTGTTGTAACCGCAAAACAAACCATAATATTTCCTTGCAATATGTCTGACAACTAGGTTTTCCACCATGGATTGGGGAATGAAAAATCGCCTATCACGAATCATTAAACCGTCTACGGGTCACGCCGTGATGTTAGCTGTAGACCATGGATACTTCATGGGACCGACACACAAACTCGAAGAGCCTCGAAAGACAATCGAGCCCCTTCTCGCCTACTCTGATGCTATCATGTGCACTCGAGGAGTCCTCCGCACATCAGTCGACCCAAAGACCAGCGTCCCGATCGTGTTGAGGGTATCTGGAGGCGCGAGTGTCATCGGAGAGTCATTGACGAACGAAGCAACTACCACCTCGTTCAAAGACGCGATCCGGCTCAACGTCGCGGCTGTTGCCTTATCCATCTTCGTCGGGACACAGCATGAACATCAGACCCTAAGGAATCTCGGACATCTAGTGAACCTCGGAGAGGACTACGGGATTCCAGTGCTTGCAGTTACAGCTGTCGGAAAAGAGTTGGAGAAAAGGGACGCGAGGTACCTGGGGCTAGCGTGTAGAATCGCCGCTGAGCTGGGAGCTCACTTTGTCAAGACCTACTTCTGCGAAGATTTCGGAAGAGTAGTCGAAGGATGCCCTGTCCCACTTGTCGTGGCTGGCGGACCCAAGCTAGAAACAGAATTGGACGCGTTCGAACTGGCTCACGACGCCATTGCGGACGGAGCGATCGGTGTTGACATGGGGCGGAATATTTGGCAGTCGGAGCATCCAGTTGCGATGATCACAACCATTCGAGAGATAGTTCACAACGGAGCGAGCGTCAGGGAAGCACAACAAGCATTCGAGGAAGCCAAGAAAACGAAAACTCCCATCTTGGCAAAGACGCCCATCAGGTAAAACTCTTTCTCAAAGGATGAGTGGTGATCGCAGGGCATTTCGGTATTCTAAATCTAAGGCGACATTTGTTTGACGACTAAACTTTACTGGGAACAGCCCTACTCGAAAGATTTCACTGCGAAGACAGTCGGGTCCGATGGGACCCGGGTCGAGCTTGACAAGACCCTGTTCTACCCGAGGGGCGGAGGCGTTTCTTGTGATACGGGCGTCTTAGGTGGAATGAAGGTAGTGGAGACTTCGAAAGACGGGGACAAAATTCTCCACACCCTAGAGTCCCCTGCTAGCTTTGCCGTCGGACAAACGGTGACTGGTAGAATAGACTGGGATAGACGGCACCGATTGATGCGGATGCACACAGCAGGCCACTTGTTGAGCGCCCTCTTCTATTCCGGCGCTAAATGTCTCATTACCGGTAATCAGATTGACGTTGACAGATCTCGGATGGACTTTAGCCTCGAGGTATTCGACCGGTCCCATATTGAGGGCTTCGTGAGAGAGGCGAACAAGCTCATTACTAGTGATGCGCCTGTGAAATCCTATTTCCTGGAGCGAAGTGAGGCTCTGAAGATCCGGGATATGGTGAAGTTGGCAGAAGCCGCTCCGCCCGTCGAAGCTCAACTCCGCATCGTCGAAATCGCTGGAATAGACCGACAGGCTGATGGTGGGCTACATGTTGCCCATCTGAGCGAGATTGGACGGATTGCGCTTCTGAAGCTGGAGAATAAGGGAAAGACGAATCGCCGACTGTACTATGACGTCGTGAACACGTGATACTCTCAGCCACATTATTTTTCTCCCAATTTGGCGCACGAAAT
>Ga0137418_10000732_pt1 | contig 29993 bp, 24 predicted proteins | sample CZODoug3_1_2_16f_FD_122242 | JGI IMG/M metagenome (GOLD analysis project Ga0137418, IMG submission 122242) | Vadose zone soil fungal communities from Angelo Coast Range Reserve, California, USA - CZODoug3_1_2_16fungal (Hybrid Assembly) | ecosystem: Environmental > Terrestrial > Soil > Vadose... | reverse complement strand
GGTTGAGACGCTGGCGGTCCCGCTGGGAAGGGACGTCCATCTCGCGACCGCGGACTGACTGACGTTGATGCCGAGTTTCAGGAGTTCGCCGTGAATCCGCGGCGCGCCCCAGAGCGGATTGGCCCCGGACATCGTTCGGATCAACGAGCGAACCTCCGTCGGGATCCTCGGGGGGCGCAGAGGACGCCGAGACGTCCAGGTCCAGAAGAGCCGAAACCCTTGCCGATGCCAGGCCACCATCGTCGCAGGTTTCACGAGGACGCTCGCGGTGCGCCAACCAGACCAGATCCGCGAGAGCCAGACCCAACTGCGCACGATCCGCAGGAGTCAGTCGAATCCGGCGAAATCCGTGCGTGGCTGATGCAACGGCTCAACGACTTTTTGCGCTTGCGACAGGGCGAGACCTGGATGCTGACGCTGTACGCCAAGAACGTGGCGGACAACATTCCGGCGAAAGTGTTGAGGAAGATCAAGGAGGAGATCGATGCCGAAGGCTAAGCGGAACATCGGTCACGAGATTCTCGAGGGCATCCGCCAGCTGAAACGAGGCGCGCACGGACGCGTGACGAAAGTGCCGTCCGTCACGAGCATCCGGGAAAAGACCGGCCTCTCGCAGCCACGGTTCGCCGAGTTGCTGGGCGTGTCGGTGCGGACGCTCCAGGAGTGGGAACAGGGTCGTCGGGCACCATCAGGTGCTGCCCGAACCTTGCTGCTGATCGCCGAGAAGAACCCGCACGCCCTTCTCGATGTTGCCTAGCTGTGATCTCTAATAACGTTGTTCGCAGTTTGCGGCAAGGTCCGTTTTCTGAACGTCATTGCCACACGCGGGCCGCGCTCAATCTTTCCAGTGGTATCATTCGCAATTCCTGGGCCGCAAGTGTCGATTCACGCGATTTTCGAGTACATTGACGCGACGCGCAGTTCCACCGCGCTTCGCGAGTCGCTGTACGTCTTTCCGATTGTCGAGGGACTTCACGTCGTTTCGCTGGCGTTCTCGGTGGGGCTGGTGATGTGGTTTGACCTGCGGCTCGCGGGATGGATTCTGAAAGACCAGCCGGTGTCGGCTGTTTTCCGGCCGTTGCGTCCTTTCATGCTGACGGGATTCGCCATCACCTTGGTAACAGGGAGCTTACTCTTCTGGTCGCTGGCGATGCGCTGCTATGGCAGCCCCTTTTTTTGGGCCAAAGTACTCATGCTGGTGCTCGCGGGCGTCAATATCGCGGTGTACCACCTGACGATCGAGCGCCGTCAAGCCGAATGGAACGCGGCGCGGATTCCGCCACGGCAGGCGCGAATCGCCGGACTGGTTGCGCTCACTTTGTGGGTCGGCATCATCGCCGCAGGCCGCATGATGGCCTACTTTTTATAGTCTGAGCTGTGTGGGACCGCCTCTACCCATATTTCCTATGGATCGAACAGACCCGGCTGGGGCATGCCATCCGGGAATCGAAGTGGACGTTCGCGCTCGCCGAAGTGTTTCACCTTTTGGGAATAACGCTGTTTCTGGGCACGATACTGGTTCTGGCGCTGCGGCTTTTCGATTTGGTTTTGCGGGAGAAAGGCGTGGCCGAAACGGCGCGGGAATTGATGCCCTGGTCAATGTCAGGGTTGTTTTTGACGCTCGCCACCGGGACGCTTCTTTTCACTTCGGAAGCCGTCAAATGCTGGGGTAACGTCGCGTTCCACTATAAAGCTCTGTTTCTTTTGCTGGCGCTCCCATTCCAGTTTACGGCGCTACGCAGCGTCACTCGGGCGGACAGGCAGGGCCTTCCGCCGATCGTTCGCAAGCTCACCGCTCTTGTCGCAGTGCTGTTGTGGTTTGGCGTGGCAGTCTTCGGGCGCGCGATTTTCTTCTTCTGATTCCGGCAATCAACTGTCGCGCTGCCGCTTTATAGGCGCGACGGAGCTGGCGTCACGGCTGTTGTTCTTCCTCGACGTCTTTGGTAGGGCCTGAAGCCGGGAGCGTTGGAAGGTCGGCGTCTGCCTTGGCTTTTTCTTCGGGGGTCTGCACCTTGCGAAGATGGCCGTACATCAGCTCTTCCACGAAGGGCACGCAGTTGTAATCCAGCAACTGAATATTTTTTTCCAACCGGCGGTACAACGGCATGCTCATCTTCCAGGGCCGCGCGTAGACCTTGGGATCAGTGATCGTAACTTCATAGAGAAGGGAATTAGGACTTGTCGGAGTGTAGCGTTCGACGACGTGCAGTTCGTCGCTGTGATAATCGCCCGCGCGGTCAAACCAGGTATCCTCCACTTGTGCGGTCACGTCCACAACCAGCGTGTCCCCTTCCCATTTGCCGCTTGACCAACCCATCCAGGAGTCTACGGGCGCCTTGCTGGTCATGCCGATATTCACAACTCGAGACGCGAAATCGTATCCGTAGGTGAACGCGACGTACTTCGCGGATTGCGTGATTTGAAATGGAAAGCCCATGTAAGTTGCGCGAGGTACGCCGGGCAGGAAGCATTTGACCACGGGATCGAGGGCCAATGCATTTGCCTCATTTTCTTTCTTCTTCGCCAGCGCCTCGGGCCGATACGGAAGCGGTCCTCCTTCAACGACACCAATACTAGGCGCAAGGCCGCCCCAAGCACCCATTACCACAAGCGGGCCCGGCCTGGCATCGTGGGCCTGAATGTCATATTCGGCCTCGTTCATGGCTTGCCAGATCCCGCTCAAATTAGGCCTTCCGTCGGGCGTGCGCGGCGCGCGGTATGCTGTCGTCGCGCTCGGCTTCGCGGCTGCGGCGGCCGGTGTCGCGGGCGCGGTGCGAGGCGTTTGAGCCGTGCCCGTGGCCTGCGCTGGCCGAGCGGTAGGAGGAGTTGCCCGGGTGGCCGGCGCGGTCTGCGCGAATGATGGGGAGGCGCTGAAGCATAACGCACACAAGGTCAGCGTTATTGCAATCCTCGAGGCTTTATTTCCAGCTGACACACCCATCAGAAGGCCCCTCTCCGTTATCGCCTGGGCTGGTTAGCGTCCGCGGTGTTCATTCCCCTTTTCCAGCACGTTCGGGAAAGATAAAGGACTGACTCCGCCCTCATTTCAGCAGGACGATCCTCTTTTGCATCCGTCAGAATTGGACCCCTGACTTCCACTTCATGCCCAACCTGGAAATTCAGCATGTCTGTATCGCCTTGGAGCCGCAGCACCAGCGGCTTCGTCGCCTGGAACGCCGGCGCGCCCGCTCCATTGGATCCTCCGGCGCCTCTCCAGTCCGTGATCTGAAATCCGGCTTCTGAAGTTTTGGAGACGCATCCGACCGACGTGAAATTGCTTCCTCGATTCGGCGCCTTGGCGTAGATGGATGTCCCGTCAGGAATGCCGGGGATCCGTACCCTTTGGGTCGGCGCACCAGCCTGCCCTGAAGCACTGGCTGCAAAACAGAAAACGACGCCAAACGCGATGACAGCGCGGAGGCTGCCCTTCATTCGAACTCCGAATTGACCTTAACGTTTTTCACGGACCAGGCGAAAACCGAGGTCAAAATGTTTGTAATCTTCCAGAAAATGCTGGCGCAGCGAGACTCGCGTCAGCCAGGGCCCATCGTCGTGAAATGACCCGCTGCGAACTACGCGGCCGCCTTCAGCGACCTCGCTCTCCGGCCCTCTGGGATCAGCCATCGGACTCTTCGAGTAATACCTGGGGTCATACCAATCCTGAACCCATTCATTCACGTTCCCGCGTATATCGTACAGGCCCCAGGCATTGGGCTTTTTGACCGCTACGGGACTCACTTGCTCGACGTTGTACCACGCCCATTCGTCCGGCGGGGCATAGCGTGCCAGTGAGTTCGCTACTGTGGCTCCGCCAAACTGATCCACATTGCCGGCTCGCGCTGCGTATTCCCACTCCGCTTCGGTTGGCAGGCGATAGAGATACCCGTCATTACGCGCGTTGAGCTTCGCGAGAAAGGCCTGCACATCTTTAAAGGTGATTGTTTCGACCGGAAGATCATCCCCTTTACGCTGACTGGGGTTCGAGCCCATCACGGCCTGCCATTGCTTCTGCGTCACTTCCGTCTTTCCGAATTCAAACGGTTTGGTGATTTGTGCGGTGTGTTTGGGCTTTTCTTCCGCGCTGCATTCGACCGGTTTTACACCGTCGGAGCATCCCATCGGGAACTGTCCAGCCGGAATCGGCGCAAACTCCATTCCTAAATCATTTGTGATGTACTTGACCGGCGAAGCTTCCTGCGCAGGCCGAGCCGCCGCCGTGGAAATCGCTGAGACAGAAGAGAAAACGGCAATCGCAAAACCCACTGGCAACAGGCTCACCCGTCGATTCACGCGAATGTGATCAACCATGGGTTACCTCTTCATCAGCCGTTCTTACTTGCTCGTCCCCGGAAAATCTTTCGGTGCTCCGGGACTGGAGCCGCCGACGAAGAGCAATCGCCCATCGGGCAGCGTGATGTCGCGCCCGTTGGCTCGCAGCGCGCCGTCTTTCGCGCGGTAGCCGTTCACCTTGATCACCGTGTCGTTGGCCAGCGATTCTTTGGTAAATCCCGCGCGAACCAGTGTGCCCGGAGGACCTGCCTCGATGGCCCAGTTCTCGACAGTACCGTCAGCTTTCTTCACGTTGATGTAAATCCACGAGTGAGGATTGATCCAGGCCATCTTGGTAACGGAACCAGTCAGCGTCACCGGCTTATCCGCATCATATTCGGCCGCAAATGAGTGATGCGCGAGCGCCGGGGGTGCCAGGGGAATCACCGTCGTTAGAGCAAGCGCAAGAATAAACAGGGTTCGAGCTTTCATCGCTGCCTCCTGAGTGAACCCTTCCAAATCGTTAGCGTCGAAATCGGCTACTTTCCTTCGTCTGCCGCTTCTTCCCGGTCCTTAGCACGTGCCGCAGACAAGGTAAACTCCAAGCCGACATTGCCCTCGTGGCAAGCGTACTCGACGAGTTGTTCCTGATCCGTGAGTTTCCACAGTACAAACTCGACGCTAAAGGGCTTGGTGCGCGCTCCGGGGTCATCGCTTGTATATCCGAAAAGCAGGTGGTTTGCATCGAGCAACTTGTACCGAGCCGTGAGATGCCGCCTCCCGCCGTCCGCGCCCGAAAAATTCGTGTATTCAACGATCAGTGTGTCGCCTTCCCAATGCCCGCGCGCGGACCCCAGTTGGAGATGTACATCTGCTGCGGGCCGTGGACGCGCGTCCATATAAATCACCTGTGAAACCAGTGACTCCCCACGGACAAGCACCGTGTCGGTGCCCTGAATAATCTCCAGAGTCGATTCCTGGCCTCCGGGACCCGATCCGTTGAACGCCGGACCCGGTGTGCCCGGCCGCTGAATGCAGCGGCTCGACATTGGCCGGTCTTCATAACTTGTGGCCCGGCGATTGTCCAACTCGGCGGCGCGGTTCTGTCGTACCCTTGCGGCAAGAGTGAGCGGAGGCAGCCGTCCATTGGGCGGATCGACTACCTGAGACGTGCGCAAACTCGACATCGGCACTTTGAACCAATAGCCGTCTCTCCAGAACGTGTTGTAAGCGTCCGTGGTTTTTTCGCCGGGAGGGGTATCGGTAGGTTCGGTGCGAAGGTCGAACTGTTTTTGCTGCGCCTCGTTTTCAAGCTTGGCCGCAGTCGCGGCGTCAATTTCCTTCTTGTCCTGATTCCGCGGCCGCTCCATCGGTACCAGGGTTGTGCGGCTCCAGATGCCCTGCATGTCCGGGTGGCCGTCCGCGAGGCGCGGCACCTTGCCCACTTTGTATTCCTTGAAACTCGCCTTCCAGTCATACGGCTTCGCCGGGGCGCCAGCATCGCTTTCAGCGACCGGCGCATCGGGCGATGCCGCACAGCCGTTGCCCCGGCATTCTTCGTTCTCCGAGCTTTTCGGTGCTGTCTGAGACGCCTGCGCAGACAGGCGAGAAGGGGCGGTTGCTAACAGGCCTGCTGCAACGATTGCTGCTGCATAAGATATGGAGTCTTTAGGACGCATCGGGTGCCTCCCTGTGACGAACTCGTAGCCATCGCGAGCACGGCATCCTGAGTTTTCAGGCTTTACTATAATAATTCTGAAGTGCTGTCAATGTACGGTGGCACAACCGGCCGGCACGTCGCCCGCCACGGCGCAGATCCCGCACGTCCCGGAGGCGCGCATGCCGACGATGTCACGTACTTCCTGGGGCGCGAAACCATCATCGTGACGCGCCGCGAGGGGATGGCCATCTGGCGCGAGCCGGCCAAGAGCACCGCAACGGCGAGAACACCGGCCAGTCTTATGCTCCTGACTAATACCTCGGAAGTACGCACAGGATAACCGTTTTGCTCGGCCGTCGTATAATCGCCCAAAGTTATGAGCTTCAGGAGAATTGCCGTCGTGGTCGTGTGTGCGTGTGTCCTGATGACGTGGCCGGCCGCCGCTCAGGAGGGTCATCCGCTGAAGGGGTCCTGGCTCGGGACGTGGACCGGCAACACGACGCATGACCCCGATCTCGTCCTCGTGCTGAACTGGGACGGCAAAGCGATCACCGGCATGATCAATCCTGGCACCGGCAACATCGCGATCAAAAACGCCTCGCTGAATCCCGACGGGTGGGTTGTGCATTTCGAGGCCGACGCGAAGGACAAATCAGGTCGCGCGCTGACCTACGTCATCGACGGGAAGATCGAAAACCTGCACCTTCCCAACCGGACAGTGACGGGCACCTGGAAGAATCAGAAAGAAGGCGGCGCGTTCAAGATGACGCGGCAGTAGGAGCGCAGCACGCGATGAGATCAGCCACGCCTCGCCTCCTCGCCGCCGCGCTCACCGCAATCGTACTCACCGCCGGTGCATCTGCGCGTCTGGTCGCGCATCACGAGATTCTCGCGAAGTTCGACGACGGCAAACGCATGACGCTCAAAGGCGTCGTCACACTCATCGACTGGCGCAACCCGCACGTGCACGTGTTCATCAGCGTGCCTCGAGGGACGGGCCAGCCCGCGAACTGGGCGATCGAGCTCGAGAGTCCGATCGATCTGCAGAAGAGCGGGTGGAATCGCGCGACGCTGCAGCCGGGCGATGCCATCAGCGTTGAGGGATGGGCCGCACGAGATGGCAGCCGTCAGATCTGGGGTAACTCCGTCGTCCTCGGCGCGACGGGCCGCCGCGTGCTGAATGTCACGTCACGTGCGCCAGCCCCGCTCGTCGCCGCGCGGCCTACGCCGCGCTGGCCCGACAAGCAGCCGAGGCTCGGCGCGCTGCCTGGCGGGACCGAAGGATACTGGGCATATCCCTCGTCCACCGTGCTCGTCGAAAACGGCGCGAACATTCCGATGGACGCGTGGGGGCTGTTGAAGAACATCGCCGACGCGTCGAAGGTGGCGCCGATGCAGCCGTGGGCGCTCGCGCTCTACACGGCGCGGCAGCGGCGGTTCCTCCACGACGATCCGATGTTTCTCAACTGCAAGCCGCCGGGTGGGCCACGTCAGTTCCAGCAACCGTACGGCGTGCAGCTCGTCGAAGACCGCGCGCGATCGCGCGTGTTCGTCCTCATCGGGAGCGGGAACAACAACTACCGTATCATCTATACCGACGGCCGCGGCCACGTCGGGCAGATCGGCGGCGACGATGACAACCCGTTGTATTACGGGCGTGGCGTGGGCACATGGAACGGCGACGCGTTCGTCGTCGACACTCGCGGTTTCAATGAGGATTTCTGGTTCACCAACGGCGGCCTTCCGCACACCGAGCAGCTTCGGCTCGATGAGAAGTTCACACGCACCGATTTCGACACGATGAAGTACGAAGTCACGATCGAGGACCCCGGCGCGTATACGCGGCCGTGGTCGAGCAGCTGGACGCTGCGGTGGGTCGCGGGTGAAGAGATGCCCCGGCATTACTGCCAGGACAACAGATCGTAGGAGGAAAAGATGAGAGCCTACGTCCTCGGGATCCTGATCGCGGTGGGTCTTCTCGTCGGCGGCAAGGCGGTCCTCGCGCATCACTCCTTCGCCGCGGAGTTCGACGCCAACAAGCCGATCACGCTCAAGGGCATCGTTACGAAGGTCGATTGGACGAATCCGCACGCGTGGATTCACATCAACGTGAAGGACGAGGCCACCGGCAAGGTGACGAACTGGGGCGCGGAGATGGGGCCGCCGCACGGTCTGCAGCGCCGCGGCTGGCGCCGCGACACGCTGAAGATCGGCGAGGAGGTCACGATCGCTGGCTCGCGCGCCAAAGACGGCAGCAATCGCATGAACGCGCGACAGGTGACCCTCACGTCGACGGGCGGGCGTCCGGGTGAGACGCTCGACGCCGCGTCGAGTGGATCGCCAAGCGTCGACAACTAGCATGCGACGCGCTCTCCTCTTCATCGCGACGGTCGCGTCGATCGCGGGGCCGATCGTGCGAGCGCCGCTGCATGCGCGGCAGGGCGCGCCGCAGCCCGCCGCGCAGCAACAGCAGCCGCAGCCGAACCCGGGCGTGCAGGTGGGCGTTCCGCAAGGACGCGGCGGCGCCCCCGCGCCGGGGATCGCAAGAGGCCGCGGTCCCGCCGGGCCTGCGCCGCGCAACGCCGCGGGACGCGTGATCCTTGGCGGACCGACGCCGGCCGTCAAGGGCGTATGGCTGCCCGGCGCAGGCGGCGCGCAGGATACCGGCGACAACACGCCGCTTCAGCCATGGGCGCACGCGCTGCTGGCCAATCGCAACAAGTTCCAGCTCGAGCCGCACACCCGCTGCAAACCGTCAGGCGGCATCCGGCAGTTCCTGACGCCGTACGGCGTGGAGTTCGTCGAGCTTCCGGAGTTGCAGCGCATCTTCATCTTCGACATCGGCGGACCGCATACCTACCGCACGATCTACATGGACGGCCGTACGCATCCGACCAACCTCGAGCCGAGCTACTACGGCCACTCGATCGGCTGGTGGGAAGGCGACACGCTGGTGGTCGACACGACGGGCTTCAACGAATCGTTCTGGCTGGATCGCCGCGGCACGCCGACGACCGACAAGCTGCGGCTGCTGGAGCGGTTCACCCGCACCGACGCGAACACGATCAAGTACGAAGTCGTTGCGGATGATCCGGGCGCCTTCACCGCGCCATGGAAGACCGGTTTCAACCTGAGCTGGGAGAACGGGACCGAGCTCTTCGAATACGTCTGCCAGCAGATGAACTACGCGCCGATGCTGATGGTGGGCGAAGGCACATCGATCGAACGGACCAATCCGATCGCGCCATAAGGCCGCCTCGAGTCTCTGGTCGGTCCACCCAGACGAGAGAGCAGAGACTATTCGCACGCCTCGGTAATGCAAATCGATTCGAGCGTGCGGCCCACTGGGGGCGCCGGTAGACCCCTGGCTGTCATCAGTTTACGCAGAAGAAGCCCGGTTTCAGGGTGCGCGATGGCTGATTGCACGCCAACCCTGACGAGACCGTCCGCGTAGTCCACCGGTTGCCAGCTGTGAACGGCGAGTTTGCCGCCCCGGTTGTCGGTATTCCCGTAATCTCTCACATCGAGCTTCGCGCCGTGGTCCGCGAGGATCTGCACGACGTCGGGCCGTCCCTTGTGCGCCGCGCCGTGCAGCGCTGTGCGCCCCGTGTCGGCCTGCGCATTCACGCCGAGGCCCAGGTCCAACAGCATCCTCACCGCTTCGAACGTCGCTTGAGGCGACCACTCGTACGTGACGCCTTCGACCCAGCCGATTCCAGCGGCCACCTGCAACGCTGTCACGCCTAACACGGTCGCGATCTTCGGATCGGCGCCATGGGCCGACAGAAGTTTCATCAACTCGATGTCGCCGGACTGGGACGCCCGGAGGAACGCCGTCGCGCCGTTCTCATCGAGCCATTGGTTCGTAAAGACCGTCCGCATTTCGGTGCTGTCCTTTACGCGGGCATTGACATCGGCGCCCTTGTTGAGAAGCAGCTTGATGAAATCCAAGTGGTCCATATCACTCTTGCGGACCGGATAATCCCCGGACTCGATATTGCGGTTATCGGTCGCGAGATAGAGCGGCGTCCATCCGCCTGTGTTGACGAGGTTCGGATCGGCACCATGCTCGAGCAGGTATGCTCCGAGCTTGTAGTACCGATTCTGTGTCGCGACAAGCAGCGGGCTCCATCCGTAACCACTGAGCTGATTGATGTCCGCCCCGGCGGCCAGCAGAATCCCGACCGACTCGAGATCGTTCGAGCGGGTGGCATAGATCAGCGGAGTCAGCGCGCCTCCATCCTTCGGAACCGGGCGTCTGCCGGGCCCTGCTGCTGCGGCGTCCTGGTCATTGGAGGGCGGCGCAGCTTCGTCGACGTCCGGTGCCGCAGGGCGCTGGCCTTGCGCGGCACGAGGCTGGCCTCGAACGGTACCGGGCTGATCCGGCGCAGCGCCTCGCTCGCGAATTTGGCCGAGCTGCGTCAGATTCAATGCCTGTCCGGCGGCGAGCGCTGCGCCTTGCGCCGCGACCTGTCTCCTCGGATCGTTCGCCTTGCCAAGGGCGGGTCCTCTTCCACGTGCAGCCGGATCCGAGCGTGCGTTGATATCCGCTCCGCGCTGAATCAGGAACTGAACGGCGGCCGGATGGGCCTCGTCCGCTGCCCACATCAACGCCGTCGTTCCGCGCATGGTTTCCTTCGCGTTCACGTCGGCGCCATGGTCAAGCAGTATCTTCATCGCGTCCACATTGCCGGTGCGCGACGCCGTCATCAGAGGAGTCCTTCCGAGCGGGAGACGCTCGTTGGGATCGGCACCGGCGGTGATCAATGCCTGGATGATCGCGGCATCTCCGTTGACGCTTGCCAGCCAGAGCGGTGTGGCGCCTTCGCGGTTCGCTACCCTGACGTTGGCGCCCGCGCGAATCAGCATGTCCACCAATTCCTTGTCGCCACGGTACGCAGCCCAGTGAAGCGCAGTGGCACCGTCGACTTGCGGCGCATTCACATCGGCGCGCTGCGCCAGCAACGTGCGGACGGCTGCTGTGTCTCCTCGCATCGCCACGTCAGCGACCTCGCTTTTACCCGCTGCGGCGGACGCCGTCACCAGGAACACGAAGACGATCACGCCACACAGAGCACACCGGTGTGTACGGGTGTTCCTCACAAGTCCTCCAGCCGCCCCGTGCTGTCGCCGATGCTGTCCTGGTGAATATCGAACGTCTCCATCACGCTCAAGAGCAGATTTCCCGTTGGTACGGCCCTGGTCGGATACGCGAGATGACGCCCGCCTGTGAGCTTCCCGCTCGCGCCGCCGACCAGCACGTGCGGCACGTCATAGTGGAGGTGCTGATTTGGATTCCCCATGTTGCTGCCATAGAGAACCAGTGAATGATCCAGCAAGGTCCCGTCGCCGTCCGGCGTCTTGTCGAGCCTGGCGACGAGATGCGCGAGCATCTTGACGTGATACTGATTGATCTTCGCGAGCTCGGCGATTCGCTTTGGATCTTCGCCGTGATGCGACCCACCATGGAACCCCACGGTAGGCGCTTCGCTCTCGGGGTACGTACGGCCCGTAAGGTCGCGGGCAAAGAGCAGCGTTCCGACACGCGTAATATCCGCCTGAAACGCCAGCGCCAGCAGATCGAACTGCAGCTTGATGTGTTCGTCGAAGGACTGCGGCACACCCACCGGCACGCTCAAATCGGCTGGAGCAACCGTCGATGCCTTCATCGCAATCTGCAGACGACGCTCGATTTCGCGGACGTCCTCGGCGTACTGATCGAGCCGGGCGCGATCCGAAGGTCCGGAATCGCGCCGCAGACGAGACAGGCTTTCGTTGAGCGAGTCCAGAATGCTGCGATTTCGCATCCGGCGCGCGGCCCGCTCCTTCCCCGTGCTGCCGTCTCCGAACATGCGCTCGAACACCACCTGCGGGTTGAGCTCCATCGGCAGCGGCTGCGTTGGTGAAGACCACGAGATCGTATTCGTGTAGGTGCAGCTATACCCCTCGCCGCAGTTGCTCGAATTCGCGCCCGGATCCTCGACTGCCAACTGCAGCGACGGCAACAGCGTGTCCTGACCGATCTTCTGCGCGATGGTCTGATCGATGGTTGTTCCGGCGTACACATCCGCGCGGGCGGTCTTCTTGGGCTTGTTCGCGCACAGGAAGGCGGCCGCCACCCAATGATCCGCGCCCGTCGCGCCCGGAGGCGGCTCGGCCGAACGGGAATGGAGCCCGCTCAGGATCGTCACGTGATCGCGGTAGGCTTCGAGTGGTTTGAAACAGTACGGGAACTCGAAGCCGGTTCCCACTTTGTCCGGGACCCAGTAGCCGGGTGCCATGCCGTGTGGCACGAAGAGTCCGACAAATCGAGACCTCGGGTTGGCGGCTGTCTGCGCCAGCGCCGTCGCCGCCGGCACCATCGCTTCGAGCAGCGGCAGCGCGAGCGCCGCGCCGGCGCCCCGCAGAACGGTCCGCCGGGACATGTGTTTCTTGGTGAGGAACATAAGCAGTGCTCTCCTGCTAACGGGCCACGCGCAGTTGATTGCCCTCTCTCGTCTTCATGTTCATCTGAAATGCCTGGCTCCTGACGATGCCGGCGACGATCGAAGAAAAGCGATACTTCGTGGTTGCCGCATCCCCCACAATCGATCGCACCAGCGGCATGTCCTGATACTCGAGGCCGCGGCCGAGGGCATACGTGAGGAGCTTCTCGGTGATCACCCGAACGAATTGACCTTGATAATGCACCAGCAGGTCGCGCAGGCTCGCGACGCCGTCCAGTTTCGTCCCATCAGCCAGGGTGCCGGTCGCATCGATGGGCTGACCTTCGTCCTGCGTGCGCCATGCGCCGACGGCATCAAAGTTTTCAAGCGCGAATCCCATCGGCTCGAAGGTCCGGTGGCACGTCGCGCAGGCCGGATTCGTATGATGTTCTTCGAGGATCTGGCGCATCGTTGGCGCCTTCAGATTTCCTGTTGCGTCCGCCGGCTTTTCCTTGATCGCCGGTACATTCGGCGGTGGATCGGGGGGGCTCACGCCGAGGAACGTCTGCAGGAACCACTTGCCCCGTATCACTGGTGAAGTGCGGGCCGCCTGCGACGTCACCGTCAGCAGCGCGCCTTTGCCGAGCAGACCACGACGCACGTCGAGCTCCGGAGTCAGCGTCACGCGGCGGAACCTCGGGCCATAGACGTTCGGGATGCCGTAGTGCTTTGCAAGCCGCTCGTTGACGAACGTGTAATCCGCTGTCAGCAGATCGAGGACGCTGCGGTCCTCCTGCAGAATGCTGCCGAAGAACAGTTCCATCTCGCGCTGGAATGCATTCCGCAGGTTGTCATCAAAATCCGGAAACAGATTCACGACCGGTTCGCTCGTCCTGAGCGAGCGCACGCTCAACCACTGGCCAGTGAAGTTGGTCACGAGCGCGTCGGAGTGCGGATCCTCGAGCATCCGCCGTACCTGCTGCTCGAGCACGACCGGATCCGCGAGCTTGCCCTGCGCGGCAAGATCGATCAGCTCGTCGTCTGGAATGCTGCTCCAGAGGAAAAAGGACAGCCGGGAGGCCAGGGCGAGATCGCTGACGCGATACACCTTCCCGGCGGCCACACCGGCAGGCTCGGGTTCTCCCCGATAGAGAAATTGCGGATCCGCGAGGGCGCGCTGCAGCGCTGCCTGGATACCATCATCGAACGAGCCGCCTTCGGTTCGGCCGGTCCGATAGAACTCCATCAGGAGCTCGCGATCCGCACGCGTCGCCGGGCGACGAAATGCGTGCTTGGCGAGCGTCGACACGATGCGGCGGGCGCACGTGGCTTCGTTCAGCGTCGTGGCCGCTCGACCCTCCTCGCGGCGTCCACCCGGGCGGCACACAAAGATCTTGCGACGGCTGGCCGTGTCGCTCACGCCCTCGGGATTGAAAGGCCCTTCGATCGTGACCTGGCCTACATGCGGATAGAAGAGAAATCCTGAGATCTCGCCAGGCGTGTTCATGGTGCGCTGAAACGGCTTGTTCAGCTCGGTGCCCGGCACGTCATTGGTGGCCAGGAACGTCACGCCCACAGTGTGCAGGCCCGCCTTTACGGGGACACGTTCGGTCGCGCGACCATTGCCGGTCGTGTTCTTGATTTCGCGATCCCAATCGAACAGCTTCACCCGTTCGCCGTCGACCGTGACCTCGAGTTGCTCGCCTGCGATCTGACCGAGGACGGCCGTGAAGTAACCGGTGACGCCCTTCACCCTGAACGTGTATTCACCGTCGACGGGGAACTGATACTTGATCAGCATCCCCCCGCGCGTTCCGAACGGAAGTCCCTCGATGTAATAATTCTGCGCGGTGTCCGACGGCACGTCGAACACGGCCTGCGTGGGAGCCGCCGCATCGCCGATCGCCAGCCGGCTGATCTTGCCCGCCGCCGACAAGTACGCCTCCATCAACGCGGGCGACATCGTCAGCGCGCCCGCGATGTTGTCGAATCCGCGCGTCGAATCGTCGGGCGGCAGGAACGTCGCCGCGTCTACTTCGAGCGCGAGCAGGTCGCGAATGGCATTCGCGTATTCGGTCCGATTGAGGCGGTGGAGGCCTGGCGGCGGCAGATAGGTGACCGCGCTGCGATTGAGCTCGTGCTCCATCCAACCGATCAACGACTCGAGTGTCGCCGCATCGGGGCGCCGCATTCCTGCCGGCGGCATGAGGCCTGCGCGGAGCTTACGGACAACTTTTTCTCCGATCTCGGCATGGTTCCCCAGGTGTGCCAGATCCAGTTCGTCCAGCAGCAGTCCGGCCGTCTTCAACCGTGCGTTGTGACACGCCACACAGTACTGATCGATGAGGGCACGTTGCGTGGCTGTGCCTGGGGCGCCAGAAGACGATTGGGCCCTCACGATCGGAGGGTGCGGCGGCGATTGCGGCCGGGCTTGATGAGTGGATGTCGGCTTCGACTGCTCGGCCGGCTGGCTCGACTGGCCGGAGACAAGAGCCACCGACATGATCGCCACACAACCTGTTACGAGTAGTCTCGTAGTCACAGATTCCCTCGGCGTTCAAACCAGACCGCTCGCCCGAAAGAGTACCGTTATCTACGCGTCCCCCCCAATCCTGTCAAGGATTCTTTGTATACTGTGCGGCGCTGTCAAATTCCGTCGTTTTTCGCGCCAGGCGTTCATGCGAACCCGCACGTTCTCGTCGTCGATGGACCTGACTCCATACGAGGAGACTCGCCATGTATACATTCGCGAGGCGGTCGGCGGTCCTGTTGGTTCTCTTCCTGCTCCTGCCCGCGGCGGCATTCGCTCAAGCCGCCATCACCGGGATCGTCAAGGACGCTTCTGGCGCCGTACTTCCGGGCGTGACGGTCGAGGCCGCCAGTCCGGTATTGATTGAAAAAGTTCGCGCGGTCGTGACCGACGATACAGGCCAGTACCGAATCGTCGACCTGCGACCCGGCGACTACACCGTGACGTTCTCGCTGCCCGGGTTCAGCACAGTGAAACGCGAAGGCATCGAGCTGAGCGGCGACTTCGTGGCCACGGTCAACGGCGATCTGAGAGTCGGCACCCTCGAGGAAACGATCACCGTCACCGGCGAGACGCCGATCGTCGACGTCCAGAGCGCGAGGGTGCAGAACATCATCGACAGGGACGTCCTGTCGGCGATCCCATCCTCGAGGAACGCCAACGGCCTCCAGGCGATGATTCCGGGGTTGAACACAGGAGCGACCATTGGCGACTCCGGCGGTATTACCGCCGGCAGCGGCGGGATGGCCGGCAACATTCACGGCGGGCGCGCCTCCGATTCCCGCACGATGACCGACGGCATCAACATGGGATGGGCCGGCGCAAATTCGAATGCCGCAGTCGCCAACGTCGCGGGCGCGCAGGAAGTCGTGCTGACCACGTCGGGCGGGCTGGGCGAGGCGGAAACCGCCGGCGTTGTCCTCAACATCATTCCGCGTGACGGTGGCAACACGTTCAGCGGCAGCTTCGTCGCCTCCGGAGCCACCGACGCCATGCAGGGGAGCAACTACACCCAGAAGCTGAAGGATCTGGGCCTGAGGTCGCCGCAGGAGCTCATCAAGGTCTGGGAGATCAACCCGATGGGCGGCGGCCCGATCCTCCGTAACCGCCTCTGGTTCTATCTGAGCTATCGCGACGTGTATTCCGAGAACACGATCCCCGGCGTGTGGTTCAACAGGAACGCGGGTGATCCGACGAAGTGGGTCGTCGATTTCGACTACACGCGTCCTGCGTTCCGTGACCTCCGCACGAGGCTGGCCGTCGCCCGCCTCACGTGGCAGGTCAGCGAGCGCAACAAGATCACCATCAACCACTCGGAGCAGTACGACGTCGGGAACTTCAAGGGAGGCGGAAGCACTGCCTTAGGCGCAGGCAGCAGAACGCCTGAAGCCGAGGGCATCAGGCTCTATACTCCCGGCCACATTCAGCAGGTTTCATGGACGTCCCCGTACACCAATCGCCTCCTGTTCGAGGCCGGCTGGGGAAACTACCTCTCGCGCTATGCCAACTTCGCGCCACGCCGCGACGGCACCCACACTCCGGGCATGATCTCGGTTCTGGAACAGTGTTCGGCGGGGTGTGCGAACACCGCCGGCATTCCTGGCCTGACCTACCGGCTGGATGCGCCGCTCGGTGGAGGGTTCCAGCGACATCAGATAGGCACGCGCGCCCAGGTGAGAGCGTCCGTTTCCTACATCCCTGGCGCGCACAACATGAAGTTCGGCTACTACGGCGGCTTCAGCAACCCGAGTCAGGCGTACCACAACATCTCGCCGTTCATCCAGTTCCGGTTCAACGATGGCGTGCCGAATCAGTTGACGCAGACGGCGGTGTACCCCGGCACGGTCAAGTTCGTGCGCAACATCATCCCGACGGCGTTCTACGCGCAGGACACCTGGACGAGGAACCGTCTGACGCTGCAGGGCGGCGCACGCTACGACGCGATCGTGTCGAATTATCCGGACTCGGGGGTCGGCGGCCCCGACTCCCAGTTGATGCCGGTGGCAGTCTTCTATAAGGCGGGTTCGACCGAAGGCGTCAGCTGGAAAGACCTGACCCCGCGAATGAGCGCCGCCTACGATCTGTTCGGCAACGGAAAAACCGCTGTCAGGGTCAACGTCGGGAGATACATGCAGGCGTTGACAGCATCCAACAGCGACATGGATATGAATCCTCTCATTCGTACGGCGCTCACCACGACGCGGACGTGGAACGACCAGAACCGCGACTACGTGCCCGACTGCGACCTGCGCAGCCCGGCGGCCAACGGCGAGTGCGGCCGCATGGACAACCAGAACTTCGGGAAAGAAGTCTTTACCCGTTTTTTCGATCCCGAGTTCATCCAGGGCTGGGGCAAGCGCGGGTACGACTGGGATCTCGGCGTGGCCGTGCAACAGGAGCTCGTGACGCGCGTCGGGGTCACGGTCGGCTATTTCCGCCGCTGGTACGGCAACTTCTACACCGTCGACAACCCGTTGACCACGGCGGCGGACTACACCCCGTTCAGCATTCCGATCCCGGTGGACCCGCGGCTGCCGGGTGGCGGCGGAGGGACAGTGAGCGGCCTTTACAACCTTGTTCCCGGCAAAGTCGGACAGGAACAACAAACCGCGCAGCTGGCGAGCAACTTCGGCAAGCAGATTGAAAACTGGCACGGCGTGGATGTCGGCGTCAACGCGCGGCTGCGGAACGGGCTCACGGTACAAGGGGGCACGAGCACCGGACGAAGGCTGCAGGACAACTGCGCCATTCGGGCAGTTCTGCCGGAGACGTACTCCTGGCCAAACGTCGTCGCGACCCAGACCACACGCGTCACGACGACGACGTCCTCGGCGCGCGACGGTGGACTGCAAAACCCGTATTGTCGGGTCGTCGAGCCGTTCAAGACCTCGCTCCGAGGCCTGGCGACGTATGTCGTTCCGAAGGTGGATATTCAGGTCAGCGGCACGTGGCGGAGCGACCCTGGCGAGGAGCTGAGAGCAGACTACGTCGTGACCAGCGCCGTGGCGAGGCCGTCGCTCGGCCGCGACCTCTCGTCCGGAAACGTGACGGTCAACCTGATACCGCCAGGGACGTTGTACGGGACTCGTCGCAACAACGTTGATCTGCGAGTCGCAAAGATTTTCCGCTTGAGTCGGACGCGCACGCAGCTGGGGATCGACGTCTACAACCTGACGAACACCGACGCCCCCACGACTTACAACCAGAATTACGTGCCGAACGGTGCGTGGCTGATCCCGACGGCCATCCAGCCCGCGCGATACGTCAAGGTCAACACGACGATCGATTTCTGAAACACGCACACCGGTCGAGGGCGACGCCCCACCCATCGCATACCGTGACAACCGGGGCGCGCCCCTTAGGAGCGCGCCCCTGGAGAATCTCCGACCCGGCCTCTATCAGAACGTCAGCCGGAATCCCATCTGCGCGGTCCGGGGCGCGTACGAGAGATTCGGGCTGGCCACTGGCATCCCGTACGTCGGGCTCGTTTCGGTGATGTCGTAGAGCCCGTAGTTCGCCCGGTTGAACAGGTTGAACACTTCCACGAAGCCGGTGATCGCCGCGCGGCCGCGCAACGGCACGCGTTCCTGAAGCCTCAACTCGACACGGTGGATCGGCTGGCCTATGAAGGCTTCGCGGGGGATGATCGAGCCGTCCGGTCCGAGGGGATCACCCAGCCGCAGGCGATCGATGGCCTGGGGCGGCGACACGATCTGGAGGTCGCGCGCATCGCAGCCGCAGAAGGCCTGAGTGCGCTGACCGGATCCGTAAAAATAGACTCCGCTCACCTGGAAGCCGCGCCCGACCTCCCAGATACCGTTGAACGTCAGCCGATGGCGCTGATCGAATTCACCCAGACCGTACTGACCGCCCATGTCCGCCGGAAGGGTGAAGGCAGCCTCCTTGAATCCGCTGAGCGGCTTCGGATCCCGGGTCCAGAATCCGGCCAGCGTATAGGCGAGCGTACCCTGCCAGTGGTTGCTCAGGCGCTTGGTGAAGCTGGTCTGCAATGCGTGGTAGTTGGACTGTCCCGTCATCGGACCCGCCCCCACGATGCCGTAGGCGGGAAACGCCCGATGAGCGACGTCCGAATACGGATACGGAAGGCCCGTGGCCGGGTTGAAGGTGACGTTGACGTTGTCCTGCTGGCTTCTCTCGGCGCGCTCGAAGGTACCCACGTAGTCGGCTTCGATCGCCATGTAGGTTCCGATCTGGTGCGCCACACCGATCGAGCTCTGCCAGGCGTGCTGGATGTGCGCATAGTCCGGAATGGGCGCCATCTCCTGGAGGTTGCGCAACAAGCACGGCGCCGTTCCGCTGAATCCCGCGGAGCGCCATGCGTCGAAGGCGACGGTATTCACGTCGCAGAACCGCTGCAGCGCCTGGGCGAACGTCGGCAGCGGCCCGTTGAACGGGTTGGCCGCAAAGTCGGGCCGCCCATCATTGGCGATGTCGATCACGGCAATCGTCAACGGGGCACGCGGCCACGGTGTGGATTGAGGATTCAGGGCATCCGCGTAGTACAGCCCGAATCCGCCGCGCAGCACCGTCCGGTTGGTGAACTGGTAGGCCAAGCCGAGTCGCGGCTGGATGTTCTTCGCCTCCTGCGGGCGCCCGGCCGCCTCGAACGGCAGGAAGGTGACGTCCTGCGCAAACGCATTCCACAGCAGGTCATACCGAGCCCCGAGGTTGAGCGTCAGGCGCTGCGAAACTTTCCAGTCGTCCTGCGCCCAGGCGCCGTACTTCGGCATCCGGGAGACGATCAGGAACGCCGACGCGTCAGGGACACCGACCGTGTAGCTGGTCACGAGGGGCGAGATCGCCGCCAGGTTCCACGTATCGGCGTTGAAGGCGTCTGGAAAAAGCGCCTCGAGATTGGCCGGCCGCGGCCCGTTCTGGGCCCTGATGAGAGCCCCACACTGAATGCAATTGCGTGTGTGGTCCGTCATGCGCAGATATTCGCCACCCACCTTCAGGTCATGACGGCCTTTCGCGTCGAAGGCAAACGTGAAGTCGTCGCGAAGCGAGAGGACGTCCTGATCCCGGAACGCCGGGGCGAACTGGTTTCGGTTGAACCTGAAGCCCCGGAAGAAGATGGCCGGGCCGCCGGCTGTGATGCCGTTGGGGGCCTGCCAGTGATGCGGCCAGACGGTGACAGGTACACGTTGGAGGCCAAAGTTGGCATGTCCGACTTTGACCTCGTTCACCGCCCGATTGCTGATCACCTGGGTGAACCCACCGATGTAGTCGGTGTTGTGCTCTCCGTATGCGGCCGTGGACGAGGGATGGTTCTGGTTACCGGGGCCAAACGGATCGACCAGCCGCGCGTGGGAGACCTTCCCCATCACGTGCATCTGCGACGAGAGCTGCTGGTCCACCCGCACGCCGCTCAGCTTCACCGTATGAATGCCTTTCAGCTGGACGTTGAAACTCGGGTACGGCGTGTTCCAGATCGACGTCAGTGGCTGGTGCTCGTATTCATAGTTGGCGAAGAAGTGGGTCCTGTTCCGCACGATCGGTCCGCCGTACGACCCGCTGGTCTGCTGATTCGAGTAGGGCAGGACGCGGTGCAGCACGGGATCCGCCGAGTTGAACCTGCTGTCCCGGAAGCTGCCAATGAGCGATCCCGCAAACAGGTTGGTCCCCGACTTCGTGATCGCGTTCACCTGCACGCCCGACGATCGGCCCTGGGTCGCGTCGAACCGGTTCGAGATGAACTGGAATTCCGCGATCGAATCGTTGCTGTACCGCGCCTGGTTGCCGGTGCCCAGGTTCGAGGTCACCTGCTGACCGTCGACGTTGAGCTGGAACGCCCGGACGTCCACTCGGTCCTCCACCGGCGTGAGCCCCTGCCCGTTCGTGCGGTTCCCGGGCGACAGCAAGGCGAGCGCAATCCAGTTGCGCCCCGCCGACGGCAGTTCCTGCACCTGCTTCGGATCGATGTTGCCGCCCACACTCGATCTGAGGGTGTCGATGAGCGGCGCTTCGCCGGTCACCGTCACCGTTTCCTGCACGCCCCCGGGAGCCATCTGCAGGTTGATCGCGGCCGTCCGTCCAACCAGCAGCGCGATCCCGTCTCGTGTGACTGTCTTGAAGCCTGGCAGTTCCGCCGTGATCTTGTAGACGCCGACGCGCACGGAGATCTGATACGCTCCGCGCGCATCGGTCACCGTGTCGAACGTGTTCCCCGTGGCTTCGAGCAGGGCGTGGATCGTAACCCCCGGCAGCACGGCGCCTGTGCTATCCGTCACGGTGCCGCTCAGCACAGCCTCCTGCGCGTACCCCACGACAGGGAGCGCCAGGATCGTCAAACACGCTCCGACGACGATCAGTCGTCTCACTAGGTATGACTTCATAAGAACCTCCATCGCGAGCGAAGTTTTTGCGCACGCCGACAAATGAGGCAGATCAGGTCGCGACCATACCACCATCGCAAGTCGGGGATCACAGTTCTCGCGGGCGATCTACGGATCGTTTGCGCGATGTTTGGTTCTCACATCAGGGCAACGGCTGAGTCGGGAGGCACGCTATGAATTCGAAAGTCGCCGGCCGTGTTGTTCTGGCATTGGCGGTGGTTTCAGCGATCGCTGCGAGCACCGGCACGGCGCAGGACAAGCGCAAGTCCCCGAGATTGGTTGGCGCAATCCTGCTGCCGGGCAATCCCCTCGCCTTTGACATCAGCTGGGTGGATCAAGCCAGGGCGCGGTACTACCTCGGCGAGGCTGGCAATGCCGGCGTGGACGTCTTCGACGCCGAGAACGATTTGTTCCTGGGCCGCATTCGCGGATTTCACGGTGTGGGTGCGCCGGACGATCCTTGTGGACGAATCCAGGGGATGGGCCCCAGCGGCATTTTGGTGACCCCGGACAACCACCTATGGGCTACCGATGCCCACGGGACGGTGAAGGTCTTCGACCTGACCAGCGCTCAGCCGCCGTTTAGTGACGTGAGTCCCATCGCGACGATCTCCACCGGCGCTCAATGCCGCTCCGACGAGATCGGATTTGACCCGAAGGATCACGTCATCATGGTCGGAAATCCCGCCGAGCATCCTCCCTTCGCCACGCTGATTTCTTCGGACCCACCCTACGCGGTTCTGGCCAGGATTCCGTTCCCCGACGCGAGGGGCTTCGAGCAACCGGTGTGGGACGCTGGATTGAAAGGTGGGCGCATGCTGGCCACTGTGCCGGGCAATCCTGGCATGGGCGAGGTTGCGGTCATCAACGTAAAAGATCCAAAGGCACCCGTCGTGGAGGCGAGGTACCCGACACCCGATTGCGGCTCCGGCCTCGCTCTCGGTCCGTCCCAGCATCTGCTCGTCGGTTGCGGGGGTGGGAGGCCGCTTCTGATGCTGAACGCGTTGAACGGCCGAGTGATCGCCACCGTGACCGGGACCCACGGCGCAGACGAGGTGTGGTACAACGCGGGCGACAATCGTTTCTACGCGCCCAGTGGCTTCGGCGCCAATCCGACCCTCAGTGTCATTGACGCCGAGACCGGCGCGCTGCTGGACAGCTTGCCGGCCGGACCCGGCGTTCACTCCGTGGCGGCCTTCCGCGGGAACAATCACGTATTTGTTCCCGTAGCCGTTCCGAATGCGACGGCGCTGACCGACATGTGCAATGTGACCTTCAGCCTTCCCGCCAGGCAGGGCTGCATCGCCGTGTACGCGTACGAGAAGTAGAGCCGGGTGGGGGCCTGCTCGGCGGCTGCTCCGAGTACGGGAGGACACCCTAGAAAACGGACGGACTCTCACTATCCGTGTAGCGGATTCGGGGGCCGGTCACCACGAGAACCTCAAAGAATCGCCACGTACGGGCTTTCTGGTAGGGACAGGTGTCAGGGAGCGGCTGGTCCCGCCGGCATCGAGATCACGCCTGGCCGGGAAGAACCCACGACGGGTGGCGCCACACTCGGGGGGGGGACGCGGGCACCAACGATCGTCGAGGCCGGCAGGCGGAAGTTCCGCGGATCGACCGTCTCCATCATGTGACGGGTATTGCCCGATGTGAACGATTCTGGTGGACGCTCCGCCAGTGCCGCACCCACCACCAGCTGCGGCGGTGGATCGTCAGGTCGATCTGTCGTGTTGTCTGCCGCTTGCACCGGCGCCGGCGCCGGCATGTCGGCAGCCGGCGACGGGGTGCGCGGGTACTGCGGCGGCGCGCTCGCGTTCACCGCGGGGGGCGGCGGTGCGACGCTCGGCGGCATGATGACGATGCGGTCGAACAGCGAGGCGTTCGGATCGTCTTCCGCGCGCAGGGCGGCGATGAAGCCGCTCGTCGAGCGCAGCAGGATGTCGAGCGCCTGGCGCTCGCTGACGTTTCGCAGCTCGAGTGTGACGACGTCGCGGGGAATCTTGTCGGCGTTGACGATCTTGATGTGGCCGACCTTCGCCCACTCCACGATGATGTCCGCGATGGTCGCGTTATTCGCCACGAGGACGACGCGGCCGTCGCGGATTGACAGCTGGATGTCCGCACGCGCCGCGGGGACGGCCAGCCAGGCCATCACCACGGCGACGAGCACGAATGGTGTCGGACGCAGGGTCAAGGTTCCGCTCACGGCTTCTCGGCGCGCACGTCGATCAGGCGCGCGGGACGCCTGCTGAAATCCTTGACTTCGACCAGGCCGCTCTTCGCGTTGAACGCGATGTCCGCCGCGGAGGCGACCTTGCCGACGCCCGTGCCATCGGGCCCGAGCCGGAGGTCGAGCAGGTTGAACTCCGGCACCTGCTTGCGCGCCTCGAGCGGCGCCTCACCGAGACCCAGGTGTTCGTCGGCGATAACGATGATCTGGCGCCCCGTGGGCGTCATCACGTCGCGCGCGAACAGGATGTTGCGCGGCGTGGGCGTGCGGGCCCGTATGCCGTGCGCCTGGACGCCCGGCATCAGCACGACGCCGATGCGCGGATGCCGATCGTGGAGCATCGCGAGCAGCGTCTCGCCGTCCGCTTGCTGAAGCGGCTCGCTCAAGCGCTTGACCTCGTCGTCGCTCGACCACTTCGCGACGATGACCTGGATGCGTCCGGCGCGCTCGGCGTCGGAGACGCCCAGCTGCTCGCCCGTGAACGTTTCCGCGATGTTGGTGGTGGGGGGCTGCGCCGTCGAATGCGCCGCGCCCCGGATGCTCGGCATCAGCGCCATGCAGAGCGCCAGGCCGACCAGCGGCGAGATGATCCGGTGGTATTCCGAAACCGTCGAGTCGTTCGCCATGACTACCAGGCCCTTATCCGCGCCGTGGGGCGGGGCGTCCCCTACCCCACGGCACACTGAACAGGAATCCTTGCTCCTTGAACTGCAGGGTGCGGCGTCCCGCACCCTGCAGCTGTGATCCGGATCCTTACGGCGCGAGGATGAAGTCCGCCGACGTCACGGTTGCCGCCGCGACGCCGAGCAGGCGGACCGTGTCCGTCGTCCCGATGAAGGTGACCAGCGTGTCGACCGTGAGGTCGAGGTTGGTGATCGGGGTGATCAATACGCGCGACGCGAAGTTGGCCGCCGTGATGCCACGGGCGCTGACGTCCAGGCGATCCTGGCCGCCCGCCGGGTTCGAGTCGAACCCCGAGACGCTGTCCTGACCCGATCCGAGGCCGAACCGGTAGACGTTGCCGGTCGCGTTGTCCGCCAGCGCGTCGTGGGCCCCGCCGCTCATCGTGTCGTTGCCGGCTCCACCGGTGATCACGTCGTTGCCGTTGTTCCCGTTGATGATGTCGGCGCCATCGCCACCATCGAGAGTGTCGGCGCCGTTGTTGCCGGTCAGCACGTCGTTGCCGGTGCCGCCCCGGATGTTGTCGTTGCCTGGTCCGCCGATCACCGAGTCGTCTCCATCGGCGGAGTCGATCGCGGCGATGCCGGTCAGCGTCATCGTCGAGAAGTTCCACGAGTCGTTGAGCGCGCTGCCCTGGATCGTCACGTTGGCGAAGCCGTTCGCGTTGATCGTCTCGACCCCGGCGATCGACGTCAGCCCGATCACGGTGTTGGCGGCCAGCGCCCGGATCTCGTCGGCTCCCGTGTCGCCGTTGACGCTGTCGAAGCCGTTCGCCGAGCCGCTGTAGAGGATCACGTCGTTGTCGGCCCCGGCGTTGATGGTGTCGTCGCCGTCGCCGCCGTCGACCGCATCGGCGCCCGCGCCGGTGTTGAGGATGTCCGCTCCGCCGAGGCCGGAGACCTTGTCCCTGCCCGCCGTGCCGTTGTAGGTGTCCGCTCCCGGGGTGCCGACGAAGACGTCGCCCACCACACCGGTGGCTCCAGACGTCACCGACTCGCGCGTTCCGTGGTTATCCGTGTAGGACACCACCACGCGCAGGATCCCGTTCACCTGCGCCTGCGCCGGCGTGAACGTCGGCTGCGTGGCGCCCGCGATGTTGTTGAACGGTGCTCCAACCGCGGTCGTCGCCTGCTGCCACTGGAAGTTGAAGGTCACGCCGACGAGACCATCCGCGTCCGTAATGCCCGCGGCGCTCGCCGAGAGTGGCTCCAGTTCCTGCGGCGTCGCCGTGCTCAACGTCGGCGCACCGACAGGCGGATCGTTGACGTTCAGGACCGGGGCGCTCGGGGCGGACCTCACCACCTCGTCGAACCCGTCGAAGTCGGTGAAGCGCGCGGCGACGCGGAGTGCGTGGCCGACCTGCGGATTTCGGGGCGTGAAGCTCCGGGCCGTCGCAACGACCGCGAACACGCCAGGCGTCGTTTCCATCTCCCAGTCGAAGGTGATGGTCGCCGGGTCGAAGCCGTTCGGGTCGGTGATGTTGGTCGTGGCGGTCAGCGCCACGCCTTCAGTCGGCGTCGTGTCGCTCAGCGTCACCGTGCCGGTCGCCGCCGAGTTCGTCATCCAGTCGATCACCACGCCGTCGCTGAACACCGCGCGCTCCATGTTGCGCAGCGTATCGGTGCCCTCAGCCTTGCTCACTCCCCCGCCCGGGACGTGCTGCACCGTCACGGTGCCGTTCGCGTTCTGCGTGATGACGTACTCCGTGCTCGGGAAGTTGAACACCGCCGTGTCGCAGTTGAGCGGCGCCGCGGCGCGGCAGTCGGCCGGCGGGGCGACCGGGCTCACGATCGTCTTGACGATCCTGATGTTCCCCGGGTTGAGCCGCTGCGGATCCGAGAGCACGTCGGCGACCAGATCGCGCGGGCCGTCAACCAGCCGCACGGTGCCGTCGTTATACGTGGCCTCGAGCTGCACGTTCAGCCACACGTCGCCATCAATCAGGTCGTCGCCCTGCTTGCCTTCGAGCGTGTCGCTGCCCGGGCCGCCGAGCAGGATGTCGCCGCCCATGAACCCGACACCCTTGACGCCGGGGATCGCCGGGGCGTCGAGGTTCGCGTTGAAGCCGGTCGGGCCCATCAGCGCCTCGAGGCCGGCGATTTTCCGCGCACCCGTCCTCGTCAGCTCCATGCCGATGAGCAGGCACTCGGCGACCGCAGCCGGAGGCTGGCAGAGCACGTTGTTGGAGCCGGCGATGTGATCGTCGAGGTTCCAGCCCGACGCGCCATCGACGAACCGGTACCGGTTCCGGAGGTCGTTGAAGTTGATCGGCGCGGCCGGAAACCCCAGCAGCGAGAGCTCGACGAACTCCGGCGAGGTCCACCCGCGCAGCGTGATCCAGTCGAACCCGTAGTCGCCGAAGAACTTGTTGCTCCCCTCCGACATGAGCGCGATGTCGTCGCCGCCCTCCATGAAGAAGTTGTCCTGTCCGGGACCGCCGCCACCAACGTCGTCGCCGCCGATGAGGCTGAGGCCGGCCAGCAGGTCGAAGACGTTGCCCTCGTCGCCGAACATGCCGCCGTCGTGCCCTTCACCGTCATCGAGCCAGTCGTCGCCCCCGCCGCCGAAGATAGCCTCGGCGCGCATGCTGCCGTCGACGAGGATGTCGTTGCCGGGACCGGCGAAGTACTCCACGCCGTCGTTGCCACCGACCATGAAATCGTTGCCGTCGCCGCCGATTTCAAGGTCGGCGCCGAACCCGGGGCCCGATTCCATGGCGTCGTTGCCCGGCCCGCCCTTCAGGACGTCGTCGCCGTTGCCGCCCAGGAGGATGTCGTCGCCGTCGCCGCCGAGCAGCGTATCGTTGCCTTCGCCGCCCTCCAGGCGATCGGCGCCGCCGTTGCCGAGCATCGTGTCGTCACCGACGTCCGCGCGCCATCGGTCGTCGCCGGCGCTGCCGTTGACCGTGATGTTCTTGCCGCTGTGCGCCGGATCGAAGAAGACCTTCGTTCCGTCGGCGAGTGTGAACACCGACATGCCGCCCCCGACGTCGACGGGGGAGGTGTTGGCGCCGCTGAACCGCGGATCGTTCGTATCGAAATTGAAGTCCGCGGTATTGAAGACCACGTCCATGGACACGCCCATGTCGGTGTTGCGGCGGATCAACTCGGCGAACGAGTTGCCCTCGAGCTGCTCCTTGAGGTTGAGACCGTCCGTGCGCTGCAGGTAGTAGAACCGGTCGCCGTCCTGCAGTTTCTCGAGTTGCCGCTCGAACACGACGTTGAACGTCGGGCCCAGGAGACCGCCGAACACGTTCGGCTTTTCCGCCATGCCGCCGATCCAGAAGTCGACGTTTTCCAGGCCGCCGGCCGTGGGATCGGCGGCCGACGCCTGCGTCGACAGAAACGGGTCGTTGGCATTGACCAGTGCCTGCGCCGCCGCGCGTTTGTCGGCGACCGTCGTGGCGCTCGTGATGGTCGGGTGGTTCCCGCAGGCCGCCACGAAGTTGACGAACGACTGGTCGTGCCGCAGGGCGAACCGGAACTCGGACCAGCTCTTGTACGGCGCCAGCGTCGGGTCCCTGGTCGCGTTGAAGAACTGCCGGCGCGCCTCGTTGAGCGACGGGACGCCTTCGCTGCGGCCACGTGCGAGGTTGATGGCCGCCAGGTCGAGCGGCAAGCCGACCAGCGTGTTACGCACCGAGGAGGTGACGAACTCGTCGAGCTCGTTGCCGACCTGCTTCGACAGGCCGCGCACGAGCGCGCCCGCGGCCTTGTCGGCCGTCAACACACCCGCCGGTCCGCCGTTGTTGAACTCGAGCGGGTTGAGGAAGGCATCGAAGAGTCGTATCTCGTTGTCCGAGCCGTCCGCGTTGATGCGGTCGAGCCGCTCCGGCAGCATCGAGTGGCCGAGACGGTAGACCGTGTGCGCGAACTCCGCGACGATGGCCCCGTCGATGCTCGTCAGGCCGCCGAGGAACGGGTTGATCAGCGGCTGAACCGTCCGCGCGAACTCCTCGAACACGAGGTGCTGATACTGCATCTCCGTGACGAAGCGCGCCGCCTGGAAGAGGCGCTCGTTGTAGTCCCAGCCCGAGCCCGCGTGCACCGCATGCCACGCGTTGATTTCCGCCGTCGGCAGCAGCGCGCTGATCTGCCGATCGATGTAGTTCCGCAGGCGGTTGTGCTCGGCGTGGAAGATGAAGTGCACCGTCGTCAGCCCGATGTTCTCGTTGCCGCGGCCGTCACCGGTGATGAAGTGCCGGTTCAGCAGCTCGTCGTCGTACGTGCCGTCGGGCTGCGTGCAGGTGCGGAAGTTACAGATCGTCGCGTCGCCGTCGGGCACCAGTCCGGGCGCGGGCACCGCGTTGTGCGCGATGTCGTTGAGGAACGCGTGTCCCGTCCTGAAGGCGTCGCCTGGAACGAGCACACCGAGCCCGCCGTTGGCGGACGGGTTGCCCTCCACGAGCACGTTGCCGGGCCGGATCATCTGCGGGAAGCCGTTCGGCCCTGGCTTGAAGTGGCCGTACGGGTCGGTGAGGAGGAGCGGCACGTTCAGCACGTCCTGATCGACGAGCTGGATGCCCAGGATATGCGCCGACTGCGCCTTCACCTCGGCCCAGTTGCCGATGTCGCAAATCTGCTCGCCGGGGCTGCCGCCCTTGCGCGGCGCGCAGAAGCCGCCGTCGAGCACCAGGCCCGTCTGCCGCGGCCTGCCATTCACCAGCGTGTACGCGCGGAGGAACACCTGGTGTGAGGGATGCGATGTATAGGTCTGGTTCTGGTCGACCCAGGGCGTGGTCTCGTTGACCGTCTCCTGGATGTCGTCGGCCGTGCCGATGACCCCGTCCGGGCCCGGCTGGTTGAGACCGCGCGGCATCACCATGAAGTTGGTCGGGCTGCCGGCGCGGAACAGCGGATCGTCCGCCTGCAATGGCATGATGACCGTGCCGCCACCCTTGGTGACGAGATCGAGGCCGTGGTCGAAGAACTGGCCGAAGAACGCGAACATCAGGTTGTACGGCGCCGATAGACCGAAGTCGGGCGTGATGTTCGGGATGAACAGTGCGCCGGAGGCCGGGTCCCTGACCGTGAACAGCGGGTCGTTCGGGTGGGCCGGGTCGGCAGCCGGGTCGGAGCAGACGAACCCCCCCGAGCCGCAGGGGTGCTTGGCGACGGCGACCGCCGCGGGGTTGGCGTCCGACTGATCCGCGATCAGGTTGGTGATGATGCGCGGCTGCGAGTCGATGACCGTGTTGTTGAGCAGCTTCTGCTTGTAGGAGGTCCCCTGCTCGGCGTCACGGAAGACGGGCGTCGTCAGGCGAGGAAACAGTCGATCGGCCCTGCCGAAGTTATGCTGGTCGGGTGCGGGGACGAGGTTGTTGCACGACCCGTCGACAGTCCGGAGACCCACCGGGAGCTGTGGGTTGCCATTCGGGCTGCTCACTGAATTGACCTGATTCGGTCCTGGCCCGATGAGCGTGTCGCACGGGTGGCCTGCGCTGGCGGTCACGACGTGCTGCTGCGCCACCGCGATCTGGTGGAAGATGAAGCGCAGGTCCTCGGCGTCAAGGACGAAGCCGTTCCCGATGGGCGCGACCTGCACCTGCGCCTGCACCACCGCCTGCGGCGCCAGGAAAGGGATACCCGTGGGCGAAAAGATCATGGCTAGCACCGTGACAAGGGCCCAGTACCGGGACCGTATCCGACGCATCCGGAATCGTAATGACGAAGTCATATGTCTCTCCTCGTGTCCTGCATCGCTGGGGGTGATGCAGTTCAGCGCACGGACTTATCCGCCCGCGCTTGTGAGCGTCCTTGCTGCCCTTGCTGTGAACGTGTCGTTGTCCCGGACGTCGCCGGCTGGCCGACCGATGGCAAATCGGCCACGAACCGACCGC